>Ga0209204_1000325_pt1 | contig 53345 bp, 50 predicted proteins | sample AD_JPNMR2_MetaG_FD_184425 | JGI IMG/M metagenome (GOLD analysis project Ga0209204, IMG submission 184425) | Active sludge microbial communities of municipal wastewater-treating anaerobic digesters from Japan - AD_JPNMR2_MetaG (SPAdes) (version 2) | ecosystem: Engineered > Bioreactor > Anaerobic...
CCGGTATATTTTTTTTCTTGCAGGTTGCAAGAAATGCGTCGAGGTTCTTCACCTTTTTTGTCTTTTCTTCAGGATTTTGTATGTTCCAGTTCCTTTCAGGAATAATATTCATCACTTTTATTCCAGACGCAATCATAAACTCAAGAAATTCTTCAGGATTTTTTTCTCCTTCTGTTGTTCCATCAAGCCAGTTTCCAACCACAATTGCTCCGCTATCCTGTGTCATGTTGATAAAATCTTTCATCTCAGGAAATGTTTCAGGCTCTGGCTGAACATATCCTGGTCCACCATTTTTTACCAGTATCGACCGCAGTTTTTCCATAAAATCGCCTGGTTTCTGTTCTTTCAGTATTGCTACATTTTCAGGTGATATTTTTAGAATATCAGCCCAGAATTGATTTTCCTGATTTTCCATAATGATTTTTGCTTTTTCAACATATGCCTTAATGATATGTCTTTCAGTGGGATTGTGTGAAGGGCTCAGTGGAAGCACATCTTTTTCATAATCAATCTTGACCGGTGTTAGAAACTGATTGAGCTTATCAACTACAAGTTTGTTCCTTCTGCTGGCAATAAAATGTAAATTTTTATATATTCTTTCTGCTTCTGTACCTGGTTGAGGAAATTTTGTAAAACCGAGTCCATTGATATAGTAGATTCCAGGTTCACCGGGTGAATTAATCACCCTGTCTGCAAAAAACGAAACATGGACCCTTGTTTCAAGTCCAGTAAGGGTGGGGATACCAATTTTTTTTGACGCAATGTGTGCTTCTTCAGTGGCTGCGATGGTATCAAAATCAACAATTCCAATGTGTTTCAGTCCGTGTCTGTATGCTTCCAGAATAATTCTTGATGGAGACCAGTTGTTGTAATTGAACGAGTGGAATGAGTGGATGTGCATGTTGTCATAAGGAAACTGTTTTTCATGTTTTTTTATGTCGCCAGTTTTGATAAAGTACACAATTTTTTCCAGTGCCTCTATCCTTTCTTCAAAATTGAATGAAGACAGTTTATTAATGATTTTTTCCATTTTTTCCCTCTCGCATGTTTTTAATGGATTCTTCTATAAAACAGTTCGCCTTCTGTATGAGCTGGTCTGTCCAGAATTTTGGAACCTGTGATAGATAAAGGTCTATGTTTGCATAAACGCCCTGGTCTTCTACAACAAATCCTTTGTCAAGAGATATGTCTGATTGCCTGTTCCAGCAGTTATGAGTCCATGTGCCTGAACTGCTGTAAAAACACTGAAACATTTCAAGGTCTACAGTGGCATCTAAACTGACCCATCTATTTTGTATGAAGAGTTTCGTGAAAACATGAACAGTTGGCTGGTTGACCATCTGGTAAATATCAGGTGGAAGAATAGGTTTCAAAATCTCCTTGCGAACAAGATATACACCGTAGCCAGCAGGGATACCTGTTTTTCTTAATAGCGCTATTTGAAGATTTGCCTTGTTGAAACAATTTCCTGTTTTTTTGCGCAGGGTTTCTGATGCCCTGACAGATGGATAGTCAAAACGATATTTGATGTTGTCCCGCACAAAGTCAAAGATAAATCCAGCGATGTCAATCGCATCATCAGATTCTATGTTTTTGCAGAAATTAACAATCTCCTGCGAATGTATATCGCAATATCTTGTTTCTTTCAAATATTCATCCAGAGAATCAGTAATCATTTTTCTTGTGTGGTATAATGTTTTTTGAATAATATATTACTCCAGGAGGTCGTATGAGTAAAATCTATGTGATTATCACTGCGATTGTTTTTGCATGCGGTTGCGCTCATTATTCTGCGTATGAAAATTTCCAGCGCGATAAAAAGGCACGGCTTGAATTTGCTAAGAAGCACAATGAACTTGCTCCTGAAGTTAGACAGGCAATCGTAGAAGGAAAGATTTTACCGGGAATGGACCAGAAGTTGATAAGGGATCTTTTTGGGGAACCAGATGAGACATATCTTTCAGAAACAGGTATGTTTGAAATGTGGTACTATGAAAATTTCGCGTTCGGTTTTGACAGTGAGGGAATACTTGTGAAATTTTTTGGCCCAGATCAAATGAAGATGAAAAAGAAAAAAACTGGAGGTAAATGATGAGAAAATTGAAATGGGGTGTGATTGGTTCTGGTGGAATCGCATTCAGACGTACCATTCCAGAAGGTATGATCCCGGCAGACAACGCTGAACTTGTTGCAGTGTGTGACGTAAACGAAGAAATGGCAAGAAGATCAGGAGAAAAATTTCAGGCAAGGTATTATACTGACGAGGATGAATTGATTGCGGATTCAGAAGTTGAAGCAGTTTATATTGCCACACCTGCATATCAGCATTTCAAGCAGACAGAAAAGGTTATTAAGGCAAAGAAGCATGCCCTTGTTGAGAAACCAATTACCTTGAAGATTGAAGAAGGGAAAAAACTTGTTTCTCTTGCAAAAAGAAACAGGGTGAAACTCGGCGTGGATTTCATGATGAGGTTTAATACCATCAACAGGAAAATTCGTGATATGGTGTTAAACGGGGAACTCGGCACTATTGTTATGGCAAGGGCGCAATTATCCTGCTGGTATCCACCCATCAAAGGAGCATGGCGGCAGATTCCAGAACTCGGAGGAGGAGGGTCCTTTATTGATATGGGCTGCCACTGTATGGACCTTCTTGAATTTATCCTTGATAGCAAAATAAAAGAAGTTAACTGTATGGTGGATACACTTGTTCATAAGTATCCAGTAGAAGACACAGCGATTGCGCTGGCAAGGTTTGCAAATGGAGCAATTGGCATAATAGATGCTTGTTTCAGCATCCCTGACAATTCCTCAAAAAATGTTCTCGAAATTTACGGAAGCAAAGGCAGTGTGATAGCAATGGGAACGATCGGGCAATCTCCTGATGGCGATGCTACAGCATATCTTGAAACAGAGGCAAAAGGATACGACGCTCAACAACAGCGCCAGATGGTTTCCACAAGCAAAAAAATTGAGGCAGCACCCTATAACACTTACAGGGCTCAAATTGAGAGTTTCTCCAGGTCTGTTCTTGAAGACACAGGAGTATTCAATTCAGGAGCAGATGGCGTTCGTAATCAAGCCCTTGTTATTGCTGTCTACAAAGCTTCAAAAACCGGCAAAGTGCAAAAAATACCTTTAAAATAATTGTTTATTTTTTTAAATTAGGGTCAGTTTGTATCTGAACCTTTACTGTTGCCTTATCTTTTGAGCGCTTAATCATATCCTGTAAGAAGGCATCATATGCATCCCTATCAACAGGAGTTTCAACCGGTTTACCAGTATATCCTGAAAGCAATATCGCATTGATGAATTCAACAGAATTGATTCCTTCAATTCCTGGAGAAACAAGGGTTTCGCCTTTTATTATTGCCCTGCAAAAGTTTTTAATAATCGCACCGTGTGTTGCCTCTTTTTCGGGAATGCGAAGGGTTTTCTCTTTTATCTCAACAGAAGACCACATGCTCTTGTTGTTAACCGTGAATTCGCTGATAGGTACTTTTGTTGCAAAAAATCTTAAAGAGGTTCCATTATAAATAATTTTTCCTTTATCTCCTGCAATTTCAAGATAGGGAATAGCAGGAGTTTCATTGGTGGTTGTATAATAATATCCCCATGCGCCATTTTCATACTCAAGAAGGGAACTTGCTTCATCTTCAACTTCAATATTATGAAGTTTTGTCCTTACCTTTGCTTCGAATTTTTTAGGAAGGCCTGCAAGCCAGGTAAAAATGTCAATCATGTGTGGTGCCTGATTGATAAGTACACCACCCCCTTCACCTTTCCATGTTGCGCGCCATGAGCCACTGTCATAATATGCCTGAGTTCTGTACCATGGATTTACAAGAAGGGTTCTTTTTATTTCACCAAGTTTCCCTTCCTGAATTAATTTTTTAGCAGCAACAAACATTCCATTGTTTCTTAATTGATACATTACTGCAAACACTCTGCCTGTTTTTTTTGCCGCCTCAACCATTGTATCTGCCTGTCTGACAGTCACTGCTATGGGTTTTTCACTGAGAACGTGCAGTCCTTTTTCCATTGCGTACACACTGATTTCCGGGTGGAAATAATGTGGGGTTGCCACAATTACAGCATCAGCGATACCGCTATCAATGAGCTCTTTATAATCCGTAAACCACTTTACCCCATGTTTTTCACCTACTTCCTTTGCCCTGTCTGGTTCAATATCGCACACAGCAACAAGCTGAGCTTCTTTTACCTTTTTCATAGATTCTGCATGTCCCTGGCCCATTCCACCGATGCCAATAATACCAATTTTCACCTTTTTCATGTTCTCTCCTTGTTTTGTTATGAGCGCTTGACAGATTTCATTGTTATAAGTATAATAAATTTCTTGAAAAAATCAAAAAGTTCTTTTTTCCAGATTTTGAAACCTTTTTGTTTCAGGTTCATCTAATAATATCAGAAAAAGGATTAAAGAACAGTGAAATCAGGTTTCCATGTTTTTCTACAAGGAGGAGGGTATGTCAGAATTCAAAATAAAGCCGTTGGGCGATAGGGTCGTGGTAAAGCCAATGGAGCCAGAGGAAAAGACAAAGGGCGGTATTATCCTTCCTGACACAGCAAAAGAAAAACCACAGGAAGGAAAGGTAGTAGCAGTTGGAAAAGGACGGCTTGATGACGATGGGAAACCCATCAAAATGGAAGTCAAGGTTGGAGATGTAGTGCTGTATGGTAAGTATGCAGGTACAGAAGTTACAGTTGATAACGAAACATATATGATCCTTCGTGAGGAGGACATACTTGGCATTGTTGTAAAATAACACGAGGAGGGAAATATGGCCAAGCAGATGATTTTTAGTGAAGAAGCAAGAAGAAAAATGCTTCAGGGAATGGAGATTGTTGCAGAAGCGCTCAAACCAACACTTGGACCAAAGGGAAGGTGCGCTGTTATTGAAAAGAAATTCGGCTCACCCACAGTTATCAATGATGGTGTGACAATTGCAAAGGAAATTGAGCTTGAAGACCCGTACGAAAACCTTGGCGCGCAACTATTGAGAGAAGTCGCTTCAAAGACCAATGATATTGCAGGTGATGGTACAACAACAGCGACCCTTCTTGCTCTTGCTATTGCAAAGGAAGGGTTCAAGAATGTTGCGGCAGGAGCAAATCCAGTGCACCTCAGACATGGTATTGAAAAAGCCGCAAAAGCAGTTGTTGAAAAGTTAAAAAGTATGAGCAAGCCCACCAAGGACAAACAGGAAATACAGCAGGTTGCCACCATTGCAGCTGCCAATGATCATGAAATAGGAAAAATTATTGCTGATGCAATGGAGAAAGTGGGCAATGAAGGCGTTATCACGGTTGAGGAAGCAAAAGGAACAGAGACAGAACTGAAAGTTGTTGAAGGAATGCAGTTTGACCGAGGGTATCTTTCCCCCTATTTTGTCACTGATTCAGAAAGAATGGAAGCAGTTCTTGAAGACGCCTACATCCTGATTCATGACAAAAAAATTTCAGCGATAAAAGACCTGCTTCCTCTTCTTGAAAAAATAGCCCAGAGTGGTAGACCACTGCTTATTATTGCTGAAGAGGTTGAAGGTGAAGCCCTTGCAACGCTTGTCGTGAACAAACTTCGTGGAACCCTTGCCTGCTGTGCTGTAAAGGCACCAGGATTTGGAGACAGAAGAAAGGCAATGCTTGAGGATATCGCGATTCTTACTGGTGGTAAGGTCATTGCTGAAGAACTTGGAATGAAACTTGAAAATGTTGATATTAGCATGCTTGGCCGCGCCAAGAGAGTGATTGTCGACAAGGAAAATACCACAATAGTTGAAGGCGCTGGCAAAAAGTCAGATATTGAAGGAAGAATCAATCAAATAAAGAAAGAAATTGAAAAATCCACTTCAGATTATGACAAAGAAAAATTGCAGGAACGACTTGCGAAACTTGCGGGTGGAGTTGCTGTGGTGAATGTGGGAGCGCCCACAGAATCAGATATGAAGGAAAGAAAGGCACGTGTGGAAGACGCACTCAGTGCAACAAGAGCAGCAGTTCAGGAAGGTATTATTCCTGGCGGTGGTGTGGCACTACTTCGCTGCCAGAGTGAAATTGAAAAAGTGGAATATGTCGATGAGGATGAAAAGACAGGAGGAAGGATCGTTTATAAAGCTCTTGAAGCACCTTTGAGGCAAATTGCAGAAAACTCTGGCCTGGATGGAGCAGTTGTCGTTGACAAGGTTCGCTCTGCTGACAAGGAAAGTTTTGGCTTCAATGCAGAAACAGACCAGTTTGAAGACCTTGTCAAGGCAGGTATCATTGACCCAACAAAGGTCACAAGAACTGCTCTTGAAAATGCTGTGAGTGTTGCTGCGCTGCTTCTCACAACAGAAACCCTGATTACAGAAAAGCCAGAAAAGAAAGAGAAAGCACCCGCAACACCGCCATATCCTGAATATTGATAAATAACCACGGGACCCCGCTTGTCCAGGCGGGGTCCTTTTTATTTTTACGATGGAAAGGTGGCACTATTATATTTCTGGCGAAGTACAGGGTGTGGGATTTCGCTGGTACGCAACAAGTATCGCAAAAGAACTTGGGGTTTGCGGTTGGGTGAAAAACCTTCCTGATGGAAGAGTGGAAATTGTTGCAGAGGCAGAACCTGACATTCTTGAATCTTTCACAGAAAAAATGAAAAAAAGTTATTTGGGTTTGAATATTCATTACATCAATATTGAAAAGGAGAAGGCAACAGGCGAGTTTAAAGAATTTAAAATTTTATTTTTCTGACAATGACTAAACAATATCAAGATGTTGCTCAAGCAGGACTTGACGCAAAACTTCCTCAGATTGACTGGTTCAAAAATTTTCATAAGAACTACACAATTACCATTGTGATTCCTGAATATACCTCTCTATGTCCAAAGACAGGGAACCCTGATTTTGGAAAAATTACCATTCAATATCAGCCAAAAGACAGAATTATTGAGCTGAAATCATTAAAGGAATACATTTTTGCTTACAGAAATCTTGGAATATTCTACGAAAATGCTGTGAATAGAATTTTGAAAGACATTGTTTCAGCAATCAAACCTGTCTGGGTTTCAGTGAAAGGGGAGTTTACTCCAAGGGGTGGAATATATTCCATTGTTGAATCCCACTGGCCTCAAACAAAAAAATCCTAAAAAATTTTGTAATCTGTTTTTTCTGCACGACTCTTGACAAAATTGTTAAAATAATTTAAAACATTCTAAACAAAAAATAAAGACACATGGAAGATTCAAGGGATAAATTAATCGAAGCAGCAGTCAATTTAGGCGAAAGCATAGGACTGAACAGGGCAGTGTGCCAGATTTACGCCCTTTTGTACCTTTCAGAAAAACCTTTGTCTCCCACAGAGATTGGCAAAATGCTTGAAATGAGCAAAGGCAATGTTAGCATAAATCTTAGAACCCTTGAGCAATGGAACGCAGTAAAAAAGGTCTGGAGGAAAGGTTATTCAAGAGCACTTTATACTGCCAACGAAAACATTGAAGAAATTATCCTCAATAAGTTGAAAACCGGACTTGAAAAAAAAATTTCTTATGCCAGGCCACTGATTAATGAGGCGAAGGAAAAAGAAAAATCAAAGGATGAAAAATTTTTGAGCAAACTCAACAGAATTGAAAAACTCATTTCGAAAATTGAATTTTTCCTTGAAAACTTTGAAACAATTAAATCAATGACAGCAGGTTAGAAAATGAAAGAAGTTTTCTGTTATCTCTGTGGGAATACGGCTATTGAGACAATTCAGAATGGTGTTAGACACGATAGAACGAGCAAAGTGAAAAAATGTAATCATTATGGACTTGTTTTTCTTTTTCCCATACCTGATGAAAAGGAATTGAACAGCTACTATGCAACTCAATACAGGAATGAATACAATGACCCGCCTGCATCTGTAAGATTTGTCTCAGACCTTCCAGAGGCAAAAATCAGATTAAAAAGAGTTAAAAGATATCTAAATCCTGATACAAGGATTCTCGAAATTGGTTGTGGTACAGGCGCATTTCTCAGTCAGGTACAACCATTTACGAAAATTGCAGCCGGGATAGAAGTTGACAAAGAATCCAGAAACTGGATAAGACAGAATCTCAAGATACCTGTTTACACTGATATAAAGCAACTGAATCCCGAATTAAAGTTTGATATCATTGTGATGTTTCATGTGCTTGAACATTTGAGACATCCGGTTGAATACCTTTGTGGATTAAAAAATATTTTAAAAAAAGAAGGTAGAATTTTTATTGAAGTGCCAGATGTTGATGATGCCCTTGTTTCACTTTACAATATCAGTGCATTCAAGAAATTTTATTTTCAGAAGGCGCACCTTTACTATTTTTCAAAAGAAACATTAATAAAGGTATGTGAGAAAGCATGCTTGAGTGCCACTGTCAAAGGTATTCAACGGTATGATTTCAGCAATCATATCCACTGGATGACGAAAGGGAAACCTGGCGGGCAGGGTTTCTATAAGAGTATTTTCCCTGACAGTTTTTGCAGACAATATGCCAGAATTTTGATAGAGAAGGGTTACTCAGATACACTATGGGCAATAGTAAAAAAACATAATACAGGAGAAGAACATGGGTAATAATAATAATCTTTCTTTTGCAATAGATTTGATTCAGAAAGAACCCTGGCCCATAGCCAGGCATGTTATGATTATCGCAGAAATAGGCATCAACCATAATGGAGACATAGAGATTGCAAAACGACTGATTGATATGGCAAAGGAATGTGGTTGCGATGCGGTGAAGTTTCAAAAAAGAACCATAGACATTGTTTACACAAAGGAATTTCTTGATTCTCCAAGAGAAAGTCCCTGGGGCAACACCCAGAGGGCACAGAAACAGGCGCTTGAATTCGGACAAAGAGAATATGAGGAGATTGATAAATATTGCAAAAAAATTGGGATTGATTGGTTTGCGTCTGCATGGGATACACAGAGTCAATTATTTTTGAGACAATTCAATTTGAAATATAATAAAATTGCATCGGCAATGATTAAACATCTTGAACTGGTAAAAATGGTGGCTGAAGAAGGAAAGCCAACCTTTATTTCAACAGGGATGAGCACATACGAAGATATTGATGTTGTCGTTGAAATATTCAGGAAACATAATTGTCCGTTTGTCTTGATGCATTGTGTGTCTGAATATCCGGCACCTGAAAGCATCTTGAACCTGCGTTGTATTGTGGAACTATACAAAAGATACAGGTGTCCAGTTGGCTATAGCGGGCATGAGGTTACAATGATACCCGGAGTTCTTGCTGCAATGATGGGGGCATGTGCAGTGGAAAGGCATATTACCCTCGATAGGGCAATGTATGGCAGTGACCAGGCCGCATCCCTTGAAAAACGGGGTCTTGAGCTTCTGGTTAGTTATATCAGGACAATACCAATTGTAATGGGAGACGGAGTAAAAAGAATCACATCAAACGAGACAAAAATTGCTGAAAAATTAAGGTACTATCTTAAACCACTTTACGGACCTGCAGAAGAAAAATGAGTCAAAAAAAGGCAGATGTCGTAGCGATTATTCCTGCGCGTGGTGGATCAAAGGGCATCCCAAAGAAAAACATCAGACCGCTTTTAGGGTATCCTCTTATTGCTTACTCTATTGCAGCGGCGCATCTTTCCAAAAAAATAGAACGTGTCATTTTATCAACTGATTCTGAAGAAATCGCTGAGATTGCCAGATATTATGGTGCAGAAGTTCCTTTCTTGCGACCCAGGGAATTTGCGCGAGACAATTCCCCAGATATTGAGTTTATTATCCATGTTATAATCTGGTTCAAAAAAAATGAAAACAATATTCCTAGATATTTAGTGCTTCTTCGTCCGACTACGCCGTTGCGCATGCCCGACATTGTTGATGCTGCAATCATCGAGATAATGAAAAAGAAAGAAGCAACCTCACTACGTTCTGGTCATGCTGCTTCCGAATCACCTTTCAAATGGTTTGTGCGGGATGCTGATGGTTACTTCAGGGGCATGGTTCCTGGTTACACTAATGACGAACTTAACATGCCGAGGCAATCTTTCCCCACCGTGTATATACCTGATGGTTATGTTGATGTTGTTAAACCGGAGTTTATTATTGAAAATGACGTCATGTACGGTGATAAGATGGTTGGTTTCGTTACTCCCTTCTGTCACGAGGTTGATTCACCCGAAGATTTTGATTTTCTTGAGTTTGAACTGAAAAAAAATGGCCATGTTTTACTTGATTATTTGAAGACAAGTTTTCCAGGAGGGAAAAAGTGAATGAGTATAAATTCAACATGATACCGCAGAAAGTTCCTATAGTGAAAACAAAGAACAGATGCATTGTAACAAAAATTCCTGTTCCAGAGAGTTTAAAAATTTTCAAGGAATTGAGCAAATATGAAGCACGATCAATGCACGGACAATTGCCGGTTGTCTGGGATAGAGCAGAAGATTTCAAAGTTTTTGATCCGTATGGCAACTGCTGGATTGATTTTACTTCCACAATTTTTGTCACGAATTCCGGACATTCTAATCCTTTTATTGTGTCTGCTGTGCAGAAAATGCTCAGGCATAGACTACTCCATACCTATACCTTTGCCCATGAAGTTAGAGTCAGGTTCTTGAAAAAACTGATTGAGATTACCCCTCCACAATTTGAAAAGGCGTTTCTTTTGTCTGCTGGAACAGAAGCAACTGAATGCGCTATCAAGCTTATGAGAATGTATGGGCAGCGGATTAAATCTTCAAAAATGAAGATCGTTTCCTTCAAGGGAAGTATGCACGGGCGCACAATGCTTGCGGAAATGCTAAAGGGTAACCCGGAAACTTCTTCCTGGATAGGATACAAAGACCCAAACATTGCTCATCTTCCCTTTCCATATCCATGGTCTGTTAAGGAAACACTTTCTAAAAAATATGACTGGAAAAAACTTTTTCAAAAGGATATGGACTGTCTTAGAAATGAAGGTTTAAATTATGCAGATATAGCTGGTTTTATTATAGAGTCCTATCTGGGATGGGGGGCAATATTCTTTCCGCCAGAATATATTCAGGCACTTTGTGAATTTGCAAAAAAGTATAACGCTCTGGTAACATTTGATGAAATTCAGGGTGGGTTCGGTCGGACCGGCAAATTGTTTGCATATCAGCATTATAATGTTGAACCAGATCTACTCTGTTTGGGCAAGGGATTGAGCGGATCTCTTCCTCTATCGGCTGTCGTGGGGAGAAGAGAAATAATGGATTTGCCGGATACTGGTTCCATGAGCAGTACACACTCTGCAAATCCATTGAGTTGTGGAGCAGCCCTGGCTAATTTAGAGACAATTGAGTCAAAGAATCTTGTTAAGGCGGCAGAAATTAAGGGAAAAATTCTGCACGAAAAACTTCAACAACTGAAGGAAAAACACAGAGATAGAATTAAATATATTTTCGGAAAAGGTTTGCTTGCCGCAATAATTGTAGTTGTTCCAGGTACTGAAACACCGGACCCTGTTTTCGCCAGCAGGGTTTGCGAGAAGGCAATGCAGAAAGGATTATTGCTTGTTCATACCGGAAGGGAATCTATTAAGATAGGTCCACCATTAACAATATCGAAACAGGCTCTGTTGGAGGGAATTAAAGTAATTGATGAATGTTTCAGTGAATTAAAGGATCGGAGATGGACGAGAAAATGGTTAAAGGGATAAGACATACAGGTATCGTGATTCGCGATATTAAAAAAATGTGTCACTTCTACCAAAACATTCTCGGAATGGAGAAAGTTTTTGAAACAACTGAACAGGGCAATTACATCGATAATGTGATAGGTCGTTCCAATGTAAAACTACACATTATTAAATTAATTGCACAAGACAAATCAATGATTGAATTAATAGAATACGAAGGATTAAAAAATAAGGCGAGACGGAAAAATCTATGGGAACAGGGCATTACGCATATAGCTCTCACAGTAGATGATATAAATAAAATTTATACGAAACTAAAAAAATATGGAATTAGCTTTGTTTCAGAACCTCTTGTTTCTTCCGATAATTATGCAAAGGTCTGTTTTTGCACGGACCCAGAGGGGAATTTTCTGGAACTTGTGGAATTAATAAAAAAATGAAAGATTATGTTGAAGTTGTGTATAATGAAAATGAAAGGCCTGTGACTACCTATCCTGATAAACTGGCGTATTATCTTTTTAAAAGGTTTGGTATGCAAGCAGGTGATAAATTGCTTGATAATGGATGTGGTCGCGGTGATTTTTTATCTGGTTTTGCAAAGCTGGGCCTAAAATGTTATGGCACTGATATCTCAATGCACGCAAAGGACAGGATTTCCGGATTTGCCGAGTTTTATATGGTGAATATTGAAAGCGGGCTTTTGCCATTCAATGATAACTTTTTTGACATCGTTTTTACCAAATCAGTAATAGAACATTTTTACAATCCATCAAATTTTATTCAGGAATGTTATCGAGTTTTGAAACCGGGTGGCCGAATTATTATTATGACACCGGACTGGAAAACAACCATCTTCATTTTCTATGACGATCCCACGCACGTTCATCCCTATACCTGTGCTTCAATACGCGAACTATTGATACTGAATGGTTTCAGAAATGTCGCGACCGAAATGTTTTACCAATTGCCCATCTTATGGAAGTGTTCATGGCTGAGAATATTTGCAAGATGTCTGCAACTTTTTGGTCCAGTAAAACGGGTGTACACCAACAAGTTTATACGTTGGTCAAGAGAACTAATGGTACTTGGAACAGGGGTAAAATGAGTAATTGTAACAAACCTTTGGACGGGCTTCTGTCAATCAACATTGAACTGACAAGCAGGTGCAATAAAGCATGTTGGATGTGCGGCAGACGCAAGGTTGAAAAAGAAATGCCTGAACGGGCGATTGCTTATGGCGATATGGATTTTGAACTGGTAAAAGAAATTGAAAAACAACTCCCATATGGGATTGTTGTTCAATTTCATAAGGACGGAGAAGCGCTTCTTTATCCCAGGTTTGGTGAAGCCGTCAGCTTATTTAAAGGAAGGGTTCGCAATATTGTTACCAATGGAAAGTTACTTGTGGAAAAGGCAGAAGAGATTATTGATAATCTTGAAACAATATCAGTTTCAATTGTTGAAAATGATCCTGAAGCAGACCAGCAACTTGAAACTATAAAAAAATTTCTGGATATAAAAAAGGATAGAAGGCCTATGGTTTCATTAAGATTCGTTGGTGATATTGATGAAACAAAATATACTTCACTTGGGCTACTGATCGTCAGGCGCCAGCTTCATTCGCCCCTTGGTTCATTCGCTTATAAAAAGAAACCACCAACAATTCCTGAAATAGGAATATGCATGGATTTTTTGAGCCATCCTACAATCAGCAGAGAAGGCGATTTCAGCATCTGCGTTCGTTTTGACCCTGAAAAACTCGGTGTGATTGGAAATGTGAAACAAAGTTCAATTTATGACCTGTGGAATAGTGATATCAGGAAACAGTGGCTCCAGTACCATATTGATGGAAAGAGACACATGATTCCTTTGTGCGCAAAATGCGAGTATTGGGGCGTTCCAACCTCAGGGTTATAAGTTTCAATATGAGAGTACTATTGGTCAATGTTCCTTCAAGAAAACACGATTGTACGCCACCGCTTGGTTTGTTTTATGTCTCAGGTATTATAGATAGAATGGGTTTTCAGGTAAAGATTCTTGATATGTATCTCAGGAATACCGAATTGTCTGTTTTACCAACATTAGAAAGTGAAATAGAACTTTTTAAGCCGGATGTGATTGGATTTGGAGGTATAGTTACTTCATATGGGAGGACAAAACTACTTTCCAACCATATAAAGAAAAAATTTCCTGATATTGTACAGATAGCAGGTGGTCCTCTTTCTTCTGGTTTCAAACTCTTACTTGAAAATACTTCTGTTGATGCGATTTTTCACGGTGAATGTGAAATGACTCTTCCCCTGTGGCTCAATAACATAAAAAACCCTGAAGCATGGCATAGCATTAATGGGATTTCCTTTCGGGAAAATGCCCGATATGTAATAAACAAGAATGTTGTGCAGATAGAAAACCTTGATGATATACCATTTCCTCCATATGGAAGGATTGTTGACTATACTCCTTACATTAACAAAAGCATTCCATCAAGATTACCAACAATTGCCGCAATGATGGCAGATTATCCTTCTGTTATCAATCATTATATTCAAAGGACAAAAAATAACCCGGCTTACATTGAATTTATTACAAAGCGGGGCTGTACCCATAGGTGTTTTTTCTGCTACAGGCACGTGAAAGGGATTCGCAGTCATAGTGTTGAGTACGTGATAGAACATATGAAGAAACTTAAATCAATGTTTCCGATTGGTGGATTTTATTTTGCAGATGAGTTGTTCAACCACAACAAAAAATGGGTGATGGAATTGTGTGAAAGAATAAAAAAAGAGTTTCCTGGAATATTTTACATTATTTCAGGTGCAAGGGTTGATAATATGGACAATGAGATGCTTGATGCTTTGTACAGTAGTGGTTGCATTGAAATCAGTTATGGCCAGGAATCCGGTGATGAATCAGTTTTACAGGAATATAGAAAAGGAGTCAGTGTTGAGCAAAATCTGGAAATCACAAGATTAACACTTGAAAAAGGAATATTTTCTCCTGTCCAGCTGGTTATTGGTGCACCGTCAGAAAGTCCGGACACTGTTAAACGAACAATCAAATTTCTGAAAAAATTAAAAGTTTATGGAGCGTCAATAAACTATCTTTTGCCTTTACCAGAAACTCCCTCCTGGGAATATGTACAAAGGAATGGATTAATTGAAGATATTGAAAAATATATTGAAGACGTTGCAGAATATGGAGGAAGCAAACTTCATGTAAATTTAACCAGTTGTGACAGAAAAATTGCAGGAACCTGGGTACGTCTCATAGAGTTGCATCTAAAGGCAAATTATTCCAGAAAAAAAAGAAAATACTTAAAATTTTTCTATGAAAAATTACGGTGTTTTCTCCTTTACAGGATGCCGACTTTCTATGAAGGTGTGGCATCAATCAAGAAAAAATTAGCCGCTTTCCATGAAAAACATTGAAATTTTTCAAAAATCAAAACGTGAGTTTCAATCCCGTGAAAGAGTAAAATTTCCTGAACACTGTCGTGCCGGTATATGTATCACAGTACAGGAAGTGAATAATCTGTTGGAGAAGAACAATTCGCAGATTCAGACTTTTATCTGTTTTTCGCCTCAGGCAACCGCGGCATGTAAATTGAAAAATCTTCCATATTTCAACATAGAAGAATTTTATGATTCGGGGATTTTTCTTGAACTCGATGAAACAATGCTTCAATATCAAAAAAATGTTTTTATTCAGCTGGATTGGTTCCTGCAGGAAAAAATAAAGGAATTCAAACATTTTGATTTTACACCAGCTGAGAACTATTCGTTTTTTTTAAAAGTTCTGTGTGATATGGTTTTCCGCGCTTGCATAGGTCTTTCCCACCTGATGACTGTCCCTGGTCTTTCACATGTTTATTTCTTTCCTTCGTCTGCAACCAAAATTGATCCCACTCTTTTTATTGGTCTGGATGTATATAGAAAATGTTTACCAATTTTTTGTGAGAGATATGGAATAGAATATACAATTTGTGAAGTTTCTGGGGATGAACGCAATCACTTAAAAAATCCTGTCAGGCAATTTGTGGGAACATGCAGAAGAAAATTAAAAAATTCCATTTCAAGACTCAGAACGTGTCATTCTCAATACCTTGTTTTTAAACCAGGATACGATGTAGACGAGGTGATTGAAATTTTTCAAAAAAATAGATTTCCTGTTGTGACGCTTGAGAGCATTACAGACAGACGAAAAACAAAAAGTGAATTTAAAAAAATTCTGAATAAATTGCAGCCATTGAAAAAAGATGTTTTTGACATATTTCAAAAAAACAATTTCTTCACCTGGGCTGGAGTTGATTGTTTTTCAGTCATTCTTCCATATTTGAATTTCTGGTATGAGGTGGTCATTCCACAGATGTATGCCTCATTTGTGGTAGCAAGAGATTTATTTAAAAGACACAGGCCATCTGGTATCTTTCTTTTTTCTCCCTGGGAAGTGCATGATTTTGGTGTTTTGCATGCAGCGAAATTTCTCGGCATTCCAAGAATTTTATATCAACATGGCGGTTTTGAAGGAATTTGCGAATATACCTGTTATGACTTGACAGAACTCAGACAGTGCGATTACAGATTTGTTTATGGAAATGGTGTGGCTGATTATTTTAATGAAAGAAAAAACAAAATGAATGAGAAAAGTGCCGAACTTGTTCCGGTGGGTTCAGCGCGTCTTGATAGATTGAGAATGAAAATGTTTGATGAAAGACATATCAGGGGAAAAATCGGGATACCTGACAACAAAACAGTTGTTTGTTATATTCCAACAAGTTATCAGTATCACTGGTATATGTGCAGAGAGGCGTATCTTTCGTGTTCGTATTTTGAATTTCTTTATCAATTATGTGATATTTTTTCGAAATTTCCTAATATCCAATTTGTATACAAACCATTTCCTGAATTTCCTGAAGACCCTATGGCAGAAATGCTTGCTTTACGAGTAAAAAATTGCAAGGTCGTGAAAGATATTTCTGTCCCTGAGATCATTTCGTCAAGTAATGCAGTGATCATTGATATACCATCAACAGCATTGCTGGAAGCTATGTTAACAGATAGACCTTTACTGGTTTTTGCCGATAGTAGATTTATTACACTGCTGGATAAAGCAAGGCAACTATTGAAAAAACGTGCAATTGTGGCAGAGAAACCAGAGGATTTTTATTCACGCATGACTGAATTTTTATCCTCAATACCTGAAGTTCTCAAACGACCTGACTGTAGTTTTGTTAAAGAATACGGAACTTATCTTGACGACGGTAAAAGTGCTGAAAGAGCATTTAACAAAATCATGGAGATTATTAACAACTATGGTTGAGGACTCTTTAAGGAAAAGGTATTTTTATAAACTCTTTACAAATATTGCTGGATACGCCATTGGTTTGATTACAATGGGAATTATTCCAAGGGCGCTTGGACCAAAGGCATTTGGAGATTTCAATTTTCTTACAAATTTTTTCAACCAGGTTGTTAACTTTTTGGACATGGGCAGTTCCACAGCATTTTTTACAAAGATTTCCCAGAGACAAAAAGAGTCCTCTCTTTTTGCCTTTTATTTGTGGTTTACCGTTTTGGTGACTATTTTGATTTTGCTCGGAGTATCACTGGCAGGTGTGTTTCGTGTTCATCAGAGATTATGGCCAGGCCAGAATATTATTTTTGTTTATTGCGGTGCATTATGGGCGATTTTGAACTGGGTTTTTAATGTTCTGAACCAGGCAACAGATGCATATGGATTGACTGTTTCTGCTGAGATAAAAAAGTTGTATCAAAAGATATTTAGCGTAATGTTGATACTGATTCTTTTTTATAATCATCTCATCAATCTTGCCAGTTTTTTCATTTATCAGTATGCCATTCAAATTTTTATTATCCTCTCATTTTTTTGGGTTTTGAAACAAAATAGGAAACTTCCATATAGGTGGAAAATGACGCAGGAACAAACCAGATACTATGGTAAGGAATTTTTTGTTTACTGTTATCCCCTGTTTTTTTATTCTCTTTTTAGTTTACTCACAGGAATATTTGATAGATGGATTTTGCAGTATTATAGTGGAAGTGTCCAGCAGGGATTTTATGGACTTGGTTACCAGATTGGAACAATATGCCTGATTTTTACATCGTCAATGACACCATTGTTTATCAGGGAATTTTCTATGGCATATGGAAATCAGGACAGAGATAGGATGATATTTTTGTTTCGTAGATACATTCCTTTTCTGTATGTGATTACCGCTTATTTTTCCTGTTTTGCTGCAACCCAGGCAGATGTTCTCATAAAAATATTTGGTGGTTCTCAATATAGTGCGGCGCTTTTACCGGTAATATTGATGTGCATCTTTCCGATACATTCGACATACGGACAATTAAGTGGTTCTGTTTTCCTTGCCACAGGGCAGACAAAACTATACAGAAACCTCGGCGTTCCATTCATGATTTTTGGTTCTATGCTGACATATATTCTAATAGCGCCGCAGGATAAATTTGGTTTGAACATGGGTGCATCTGGTTTGGCAATAAAGATGGTGTTGCTTCAATTTATTCTGGTAAATGTTCAACTATTTTTTAATGCGAAATTTCTTGGAATTTCCTTTATTCGATATTTTGTTCATCAAATTATTGTAATTGTTTTGTTTCTTGCTATAGGAATTGATTCAAGATTTTTTGGGGACTTTTTGTTACGCGGGACTCCATTTATTTTCAGTTTCATTTTTTCTGGGCTTGTTTATACAGCAGTTTGTATTGTCTGTGCATTTTATTATCCAAGGGTTTTTGGTTTGTACAGGGACGACATTGAATTTTTCTTACGGTTTTTTCAGTTCAAGGACTTGACAGCAAAAAAATAGTATGTTTTAATTGTTTAAAACAAATTAAACAAATGAATACAGCAGTAATCTTTGCCCGTGGAGCTGAAAAAGGGAAAAGAAACATCAATCTCTATCTGATTGATGGCAAACCCTTAATTTATTATTCAATAACTGCTGCACTCGGGTGCAAAGATATTCATTCAGTTTTCGTGTCAACTGATGATGAAAAAACCGCAAATATCGCAACCGGGCTATCCTGTAAAATCATTCGTAGAAAAACCCCAGCAGATAATGATGGTATGGGTAGGGCAATTGTTGAAGCAGTGAAGTATATCAATGAAAACGGTGTTGAAAATATTGTAATTCTTTCAGGAAATAATGCAATGATCAGTTCTCATCTGATTACCAAGTCCCTTGATATTTTAAAAACAAGGCAATCAGTTCAATCAGTAATTTCTGTCTGGAAAGCTCGTCATGACCATCCGAATTTTGCGATTGTCAAAAAAAATAACCATGTTTCACCACTGCTGGATAAACCAGTACACCAGGATGTATTTTTTTATGACGGAGCAGTGTGCGCTATTCGTAAACAAATTATCACACATGATTGTTTCAACCATAGAAACTGGTGGGCATATCTTCCTGATTGTGTTTTTCTTGTGAGACCCTGGCCCACAGGAAGAGATGTACACGATAGTTATGGACTTGCCCTTGCAAGATGGTGGATTGAAAACGCTTTAATTGATGTCAGTGAGGAGATATGAAAAAGATAAGGGTTCTTGTTTCAACTCATCCATTTGCAGTGTCAAATCCAGTCGCTGCTGAAATCATTCTTCAACAGGGATGGCAACTTGAATTTAATCCATATGGAAGGAAAATTTCTTCAAAAGAATTAAAAATGCTTCTGCCTGAAGTTGATGCTCTGATTGCAGGGACAGAGAAAATTGATGCAGAAGTGCTTGAATATGCGGACGACCTGAAATTAATATCACGTGTGGGAATAGGGCTTGATGGCATTGACTGGAACGAAATCAAAAAAAGAAATATTGAAGTGGCTTATACACCTGATGCGCCAAGTTTGTCAGTGGCAGAGCTCACGCTTGGTTTGATGATAAATCTTTTAAGAGGTGTTTCTATCTCTGACGCACAGATGCACAGAAAAAACTGGAAAAGATTTACAGGTTATGAACTTTCAGGTAAAACCATTGGAATTATTGGACTTGGCAGGGTTGGAAAAAAATTGGTTAAACTGTTGCAACCCTTTTCCTGCAATATCCTTGTTAATGATATCAACCCAGACGAGCAATTTATCAAAACCTATCATCTTACTGCTGTTGACAAAGAAACGATTTTTAGAGAGTCATTAATCGTGACACTTCATGTTCCTCTGACTGGGCTGACGCGCAATATGATTAATGAACGCGTTTTCAGAATGATGAGGCATGATGCATTTCTTATAAATACTTCAAGAGGCCAGATTGTCGTTGAAAATGACCTTTACGCTGCTTTGAAAAACCACCAGATTTCTGGTGCAGCGATAGATGTTTACCATGAGGAACCTTATAATGGTCCTCTGACAGAGTTTGAAAATATTATACTGACATGTCACATGGGCTCATGTACTCAGGAAAGCAGGGCTGCGATGGAAATCGGAGCCGCTGAGGCGGTTGTGGATTTTTTCACAGGGAAACCGTTAAAAAACAGGGTTCCTGATGAACTGAGGATTACAGATGGTTGAAAAAAATTTAAAAGTCCAGGTTAATGCCAATATTCACTTTCTCTATAAAAGTCCTGATGAGCAGTTATCGGAAGAATTTCTGGAATACAGAAAGAAGTGGCATCACAATCCTGAAACATTTACAGTCAGTAAATTTCCTTTGCATCTTGACATTGAATCGACCAGTTTATGTAATCTTCACTGTCCTTTTTGTTCCTTCAAAACGATTCACAGGACCTGGAAAAGAGGACACATGGAATGGAATCTTTATAAGAAAATTATAGACGAAGCAGCAGAGCATCAACTTTATTCAATAAAACTGAGTTTAAGAGGTGAACCATTGTTGCATCCTGACATATTCAAAATGATTGAATACGCCAGAAAAAAGGGTATCCTTGATATTTACTTTAACACCAATGCTGTTTTGATGGATACAGAAATAGCAGAAAGAATAGTGGATTCGGGTATTAACCGTATTTCGATTTCCTTTGAGGGATTTGAAAAAACTCTTTATGAAAAAAACAGGGTTGGCGCATGTTTTGAAGAAGTGATAAAAAACATAGAGGGGCTTATTAATAAAAAATCTCAAAGGAATTCAAAAACTCCGAGAATACGAATTCAAACTGTTCTGATTCCAGAAATGGAAGCAATTCTGGAAGAGTACAAAGAATTCTGGATGGAAAAAGGAGTTGATGAAATTGCCTATCTTGACCTTGAAAAGGATCCAGAAAAAGATGAAGACCTTCATTATCCGTGGATATGTCCGCAGCTGTGGCAGAGAATGACGATATGGTACGATGGCACATTAATACCATGTGTGCATGATACTTTTGGAGTTATGAAACTGGGTAATGTCTCAAGAGTCAATATTTCCGATGCCTGGAACAATGTGATAGAAAATGCTTACAGGCAGATTCATCAGGCGGGTTATGGAGAGACACTTTATGCGTGCAGGATATGTCCTTTGCGCGCTGGCCAGGTGAGAAAATTAAAATCAGGAGGTTCGGAATGATACCAGCATTATTAATAGGTAGAGAAGGGAGTGTTGGATTTCCAGGAAAGAACATTTATCCTGTTGTTGGAAGACCTATGATGGAGTATCCTCTTCTTGCCGCGAAGTATTCAAAATATGTTGATGCCATATATATTTCAACAGATTCAAAAAAAATTATGGAAATAGGTGAAAGACATGGTGCTATTATTATCGAAAGACCCGCAGAACTGTGTACAAAGGAAGCATTAGGAGAAGACGTTTTTGCTCATGGTTATAGATACATCAGGGATACAACAGGAAAGCAAATAGAGTTTATGGTGCTTTTGTTTTGCAATGCTCCAACAATTCTTGCTAGTACAATAGACAAGGGTATAGAAGTATTAAGAAAAAACCCTTTTGCGGATTCAGCAGTTTCTGTTTCAATTTACAATATGTGGAGTCCGCTCCGGGCGAGAAAGCTTGGCAGCGATGGTTTTTTGTATCCATTTGTTCCTTTTGAAGTTTTTGGCGATGTAAACAAACTTAGTTGTGACAGAGACTCGCAGGGAGATGTGTATTTTGCGGACATGGGCGTTTCTGTGGTGAGACCACATTGCCTGGAAAATCTCAAAGAAGGGCTTTTACCTCAGAGATGGATGGGAAAAAAGATTCTACCACTTCTTCAATGGGGTGGGCTTGATGTTGATTACGAGTGGCAGATTCCACTGGTGGAATTCTGGTTGAAAAAGCACGGGTTTACAGAAGAAAAAATACCCTATGCGCAAAGGTCTGACTGACATGAAATATGCAATTTCCAACATAGCATGGCAAAAAGAAATGACAGACCAGGTATTTTCACTTCTTCAGGAATACAGTATTTCAGGAATTGAAATTGCTCCCAGCAGGGTCTGGGAACATACTGATAAGATTTCCTATACACAGGTTGTAAAATACAGAAGAAAAGTGGCAAAATGGGGACTGGAAATAGTTGGATTTCACTCTCTTTTTTATGACCATCCTGGTCTTGGATTATTTAAGGAGAAAGATGTTGAAAAAAAGACAAAGGATTTTCTAAAACACTTGATTACAGTGTGTGCTGATTGTGGAGGTAAGACACTGATTTTTGGTTCACCAAAGGCGAGAAAACGGGGAGATTTACCACTGGACAGGGCAATAGAAATTGCTGCAGACTTCTTTATAGAAGTTGCTGAAAAAGCAAAAGAAAAAAAAGTTTTTTTATGTATTGAACCACTGGGACCTGATGAAACTGACTTTATTGATTCCGCGTGTTCTGCACTGCAACTTATAAAAAAAGTCAACCACCCGTATTTTCAGGGGCATCTGGATGCGAAAAGTTTGTATGCTTCCAGAGAAATTTCTTATCAAACATTTCAAAATTTTGCGCCCTTTCTCAAGCACTTTCATGTGAATGAACCCGAATTGAAACCAATAAGTATTTCTAAGCAGATTGACCATTGTCTTATTGGTAAATATCTAAGAAAAATCGGATACAGCGGGTATGTATCCATTGAACAAAGAAGTGTTGATACAATGGATACACTGGGGGTGATTAAGAAAAGTATAATGGAGATGAAAAAATGTTACGCAAACTGAATACTTTTCCAGGGTGGGTTCCACTATTAGAAGACCACAGTTGCATATTGGTTGTTGGAGCAAGCGGTGGAATTGGAAAATCTCTTGTGAAAATGATGTTGAAAAGCAATGTCAATATCGGGTGTCATTTTGCCACAAACAGGGAATCATTAAGAGAATTTGAACATTACGAAAATGTCAAATTTTTCCCAAAGGTTTTCTCAAATGGTTCTGATTGTAAATCTCTTGTAGAAGAATTTTACGCATGGAAAAAGAAAATCGATGCGCTTGTTGTCTTATCAGGAGGAATAAAAAATCCTGTCCACTGGGAACAGATGAATGATACTGATTGGGAGGCAGACATATTTCTGAATTTGAGTGTACCATTTTACCTTGCACAGACAGCGATCCAGAAAATGAAAGAATCAAAAAACACTGGGAAAATTATTTTGACCGGAACAGAATCTGCTTTGCATGGAGGAGGGTCGTTTTCGCTGGCGTATGGTGTGGCAAAAATGGGTATTGAATGTCTTGTGAAAGGACTGGCAAGAGATGTTGCAAAATATGGTATTCTGGTTAATGGAATCAGGCCTGGTTTTATTCTTTCAGGATTCCACGAGCGTTGGCAGAAAAAAAAAGATTCTGATTTAGAAAAAAGGGTAGAATTGATACCACTAAAAAGGCCAGGATATCCTGAAGAAGTATCTGCTTTAATTCTTTATCTTCTTTCGGGTTGGGCAAATTTTATCACTGGGCAGATGTTTCCAATTACAGGTGGTGACTGGTTATAAGGGGGTAATATGTACGATTTTTATTTTGGTACAGAAAAACAAATAAAAGATGACCCAAAATCATTTCTTCTCACAATCAAGAGAATGTTGCCGAGGTGGTCAAATTCAATACCGGATTCAGAGTATCTGGCTATTTATGATTGCCTTAATGAAGCAGATTTACCCGAGCGAGCAGTAATTGTTGAAACTGGAAGTGGCGCCAGTACCATTGTTCTTCTTTATTTTGCTCTTTTGAAAAATGGGCAGTTGTATACATGGGATACAAACGGTTCCAAACTGTTTTTTTTAAGAGGGGTTATCACGGATACCTTAATGAGATTTTTTAAAAATTTGAATCTTTTCAATCACTGGAAATACGTTGGCTACACAAGTACTTCACCCTATGCTGGCATTCCAATTCTGAAAGAAATGAACAAAAAAGTTTCCGCATGTTTTTTCGACAGTGAACATACATGGGACATACTCGGGAAAGAAGTTATGTATACAGTGGAGGTAATGGCTGATAAAGCGATTGTTGCGATAGATGATGGTAATTACAATTATATAAGGGAAAATACCGCGTATATCAATATGCTTAGAAAAAAAATGGATCTGCCTGAAATCTCGCTTGAAAATAATGAAGGCGAGCCATTCTGGAAAAGGGTAGAGGAAATTTTGAAAAAAAACTTCAGAAAGGTAATACATGTTGATGACAGTTACAAAAAAAATTTCAAAGATGACCTTTTCTGGGCTTACTTCAGAAATGATCGAACTGCAATGGCTGATATGAAAATGGAAAAGACAGAAAACCTAATTCATCGTTTTGACGCCTGGTATGTTCAAAGATGATTTGTTTATTAAGCCATGAATAAAATTATAGTGGCACACCTTAAACAAATTGAACAATCTTTTTTGAAACCAAACGACTATAGTACCTGGCTATTTCTCGGGAGAAACTATATCGATTTACTGAAATGCAAGAAAATTCTAAATAATAGGTATATATCAATTGGAGAGACAATCAATGGTATTGCCTGGATATATAAAGACGCCTATGTCTCCTGGAGTGCATCGTTTGCAGAAAGGTATAAGAATGATATTTCCTGGTGGACATCCAGAGTATGGGAAAGAAACACCCTTGTATCTCCACTATTTTTATATTTCTGCCATATAAAACTTATTGAAAAAATTCTTGAAGAAAAAAAGGCAGGTCATAACCTTCTTGTTGTGTGCGAGTCCTCAGAACTTTTGTTGACTTTGCGGAATCACCTGATAATAAAAGGATACCATGTCATCATAGCGCGTGGTTTCAAAAAGTATCTTATGAAAGAAAAATTTCAGTTACCGTTTGAAATAGCTTATTGCTTTGCAAGAGGTATGAAAAAGGTAGCAACACGGTGGCTGTCGGTTAAAATGACAAAAAAATTTCAGAAAAAAAGGATTCAGAAAAATTCCTGCAAGAAACGTGTAATAATTCATACCTGTGTTGATGACCAATGTCTCGGGAAAAATCAGGTATTTCATGATCGATACTTTCCATATCTGGCTGAATGGCTTGAAAAGAAAGGGTATCAGGTAATGATTATTCCATGGATATATAATGTTTCGATGCCCTTGCCGCAGGTGTACAAATGGTTCAGGAAAAACGACAAACTTTTTCTGATACCTGATGACTACTATGAAATTTTTGATTATTTATGGGCGATAATTCAATTCTTGAGACGAAACAATAAAGCCCACGGCAGACAATTTATTGATGGAGTTGATATTACATACCTGATCAGGGCAGAAAAAATAAAGCAACTGATGGAGCTGGATACAATCAGTCTTATTCTTTATTACGCCTTATTCAAAAGATTGAAAAAGAAAGGATTTAAGTTTAATTTTTTTATTGACACATTCGAGAACATGATTACAGAAAAACCGCAGATTTTGAGCATTAGAAAGTATTTTCCAGACACTACAATGATTGGTTATCAACATGCGTTAATTCTGTCGTTGCTTCTTACCTACCAAACTAAACCCTGTGAATTCCACGCAGGTCCGTATCCTGATTTAATTGTTTCAAGCAGTAAATGGACGCGTGATATTTTGATTAAAAATGGTTTTGACCCATTTCGTGTTATTTCAGGCCCTTCATTAAGATATCAATACTTATTTGATTTTAAGAACCACTGGTCTGATTCGTCAGAAAACAGAAATATTTTAATCATATGTCCACTTGCAATTGATGCTGCTGTCGAATTACTTTTGAAAAGCATTGAAGCAATAAAGAATCTTGTAAATCTTTATGACAATGTGTATGTAAAGAATCATCCAATGATGAATACTTCACAATTGTTGGAAGCTGCAGAAATAGAAAAGTTACCTGAAAAATGGGAGTTTGTTTCAGGAGGAATGGAACAATGGCTAAAAGAAGTTTCTTGCGCTGTGTGCATGGATAGTTCAGCAGTGCTTGAAGTAGTTGTGGCAGAGCTGCCGGTGATAATTGTGGGACGTGAAACAAATCTTACGATGAACCCCTTTTCATGGCTAAATGACCCAGAATTTCAACCAGTATTTGATGCAGAACAATTACAGAAAAGAGTTGTTGAGTGTCTGAGAATTACAGAGGAAGAAAGAAAATATTTGAAAGTGAAAAGTGAAGAAATGTTAAACAGATTATCAAAAGCAAACGAAGACAATTTAAGAGTTTTCACAATGGCAAAATCATGAAAAGATTTGTAAAAGGATTTTACAGGTGGCTAACGCTATTTCCTCACTATGTTTTTGCTGGATATAGCAAAACAAGAAGTTTGAAGGAAATTAAAAGAATAATGGATGATTACGATATGGTTAAAGCGCCTTCAGAGGATTATTTCAAACAGAGATACCTTGCGATTATTAATGAAGTCCTCAGACGAAATTTTACTCACAATATTTCATTAAAAATCCTTGATGCTGGTTGTGGTCAGGGTAGAATAACAATTGAACTTGCGAAAATGGGTCATAAAATTGACGCTATTGATGTTGTGAAATCAGCGCTGGAAAAAGGGAAAAAATATGCGGAACAACAAAATGTACACAACCTTATTAACTGGCAACAAGGGAAACTTCCAGAATGTCTTTCTCAATACATGGATAATGGATACGATTTGGTTTTATGTTTGGAAGTTCTTTATATGATGTCCTGGAGTGAAAGCAAAAAAACACTGGAAGAGCTTGCCAGAAAAGTGAAAAATAACGGGGTTATTATGATTTCGGTACGTCCCAGATTTTATTATCTTGCCTATTCACTCATGAGAAACGATTTCAAAAAATTTCGATGGTGTGCGACTCATAATGATTTTTTGGGACTTGGAGAACATTTGTGCTGGGCTGATGTAAATCAAATGACAAAACTTTTGGAACAATTGGGATTTAGAGATCTGGGGATGAAAGGAATAAGAATTTTTTCTGGGATAGAGGGAGACCCAACCTCATTTCTCGCAATACCCCATCTTCTTTCAACAGAAGAAAGGAGAATTTTGTCTGATGTTGAGGATTCTTACAGTAATTTTTATACTGACCATTGCAGATACACTGTTTTCTGGGGAACCAGATTATAGGAGAATAACATGATACCGGTTGCAAGACCATGTCTTGGTGAAGAAGAACTTGAAGAAGTAAGAAAGGTTTTTGAATCAGGATGGCTTGGAATGGGTGCTTGGGTGAAAAAATTTGAGGATGAATTGAAAGATTTTTTCAATGTAAAGCATGTCATTGCAGTCAATACCGGAACATCTGCCATTCACCTTGCTCTGGTCTCGTGTGGCATAAAGCAGGGTGATGAAGTGATTGTCCCTTCTCTTACTTTTGCAGCAACAATTCAGGCAATTGTGGCAACAGGTGCTTCTGTAGTTTTTTGTGATGTCCAGCCAGATACACTGAACCTTGACCCTGAAGATGTCAAAAAAAGAGTAAGCTCAAAAACAAAGGCAATTGTTCCTGTACATTATCGCGGTTATCCCTGTGAAATGGACCAACTGAAAAACATCGCAAAACAACATCGGCTAAGAATTATTGAAGATGCAGCACACGCATTCGGTTCAAAATACAGAGGAAAAAAGATTGGTTCTTTTGGTGATGTCACATGTTTCAGTTTCGATCCCATTAAAATCATTACCTGTGGCGAGGGAGGTGCAATTGTTACGAATGATGACGATGTTGCAATAGCTGCTGAAAAGGGAAGAATTCTTGGAATCAATAAAGACACATGGTCACGCTATAAACACGAAAGAAGCTGGTTTTACGATGTTGAAACAATTGGCTTCAGATATCATATGAGCAACATTAATGCAGCAATCGGTATTGTTCAAATGAAGAAATTTCCGCGATTTCTGGAAAGAAGACTTGAAATTGTAAAATTGTATGATGAAAATTTGAAAAATATCAATGGCATAAAACTTCTTAAAACTGATTATAGGTCAATGGCACCGTTTTGCTATATTATCAGGGCAGAACAAAGGGACAACCTAATGGCATATCTGAAAAAAAATGATATAGATAGTGGTATTCACTATATTCCCAATCATCTTCAATCGTTTTTTTCAAAATATAAAACATCACTGCCTATTACTGAAAAAATCTGGAATGAAATTCTTACGCTGCCTCTGTATTACGGGTTGCAGAATGAACAGGTATTGATGATATGTGACAGAATTAAAAATTTTTATTCTTGAAAATGGCGAAAGTAAGCGTAATAGTCCCGGTTTATAATGCTGAGCGTTTTATAGGAGAAACACTGAGAAGTGTTTTGTGTCAGACATATAAAGACATAGAAGTGATTGTGGTTGATGACGGTTCAACGGATCATTCTGTTGAGGTGATAAAAAAATACAATGATCCAAGAATAATGTTAATAAGACAGCAAAACAGAGGAGTTTCTGCGGCTCGTAATACAGGAATTAAATCTTCAAATGGCAAATTTATTGCATTACTTGACCACGATGACCTGTGGCTTGCTGAAAAAATTGAGAAACAAATGATCCTGTTTGAAAAAAATCCTGATGTGGCTCTCGTGTATTCAGATATCAGTTATATTGATGGCGAAGGTAAACCAGTATCATGGATGCTAAAACAGTTCGAGCCACATCGGGGTTATGTGTTAAGAGAACTTTTTGTCAGCGATTTTATACCCTGTCTTACTGCTGTTTTTAGAAAGGATGTTCTTGAAAAAATAGGGCTTTTTAATGAAAGATATAGGTATGCTGAAGAATATGAGTTGTTTTTGAGAATAGCAAGATTTTTTCAATTTGATTTTGTTGATGAAGTTCTTGCCTGTTACAGGGTTCATCAAAGCAATCTCAGTAGAAATATCATTAACAGTTACCTTGAAAATATTGAAATACTTGAACATTTTTATCACACGGTTCCTGAGGTGAAAAACTTTGAATATACTGCGAGAAAAAGAATTGCGAATATGTATTTTATTACAGGAAGAAGATTTCAGGTTGAAGAAAAAAACAGGACTGAAGCGATAAGGATGTTTAGAAAATCGTTGATTTATAATAAAATTTCAATCAAAGCCATGGTCGGTCTTCTTACAGCGTGTCTCAATGTTCCGGTTCCGAGAAGGCACAGGATTTTGAAATGTTTTACTCCTAAAAACATTTTTGATGCTCATGAGAAATAACTCCTGCGGGGAAAGGCCCTGCGTAATAGTTTTCGTGATATCCAGCCTTGGATGTGGTGGGGCAGAAAAGGTTGTTCAAAGATGAAAAATTTTTCTCCACCACTCAGGATGAACAGTGGCTTGAATTACTTAAAAAATACGATATGGGAAGCGAAATGATATTTACTGCGAATGATTTAGAAATGTGGCTGAGAATTTTAATGAAATTTCATATAGGTATTTTGCACAAAAAACTTATGTTTTACAGGGTGCATGCCGGGCAGGGTACTCAACAGGTCCAAGCGACATCTTATGAAAATTTTTTCATTGTCATTGATTATTATGCACGATATGCCAGAACCAATAATTTAATACTGGGAAAAAACTGGAAGTGTTATGAGGCAAAAAAGGTAAGATGGGAATTTGCAAAAGGTATGAGAGCATTAATGCGTGATGAATTTAGTTTTGCAAGAAAATTTTTTATGAACTTTATAAAAAAATTTCAACTTCTTGTTCCTGATTTGAAATTGAAAGATTTTTTCCGTTTTTTATGGGCTTGGTGTGTGATTTTTTCAGGTCCTTTTGCGTATAAATTGAAAAAGACCGTTCATATGTATTTTTTGTACAAAAATCGCAAAGAGAATAAAAAAGTGAGGATATTTTGAAAATAGTACTGGGTGTTCATTTCCCAACTTCATGCGCTGCTGGGCTTGATGTCTGGGTTCAGGGTCTTTTGTCAGGACTTTCGTTGATAGATTCTAACAACGAATACCTGATTTTTGATTTTTTTATGAGGAACTTTCAAGACAGGGGAAAAACAGTGGAGGTAGCGGCTGGCAATAATTTTCATATTTTTATAAAAAAAATGCCGAAGCCATTGATTACATTTCTTGAAGACCATAATATTGCTGTAATTGAACCGTTGTTAAAAAAACACAATATTGATATTTTTCATGGCACAGGATATTTTCTTCCCTATTTAAAAAAAATTAAAGGAATTGTGACAATCCATGGGCTTGATTTTATTGAAATGGATGCATACTGGTATTCTGATAAATGGTATAAGAATGTTCCAGTTTATTTAAAAAGAGCCGATATTATTATTGCTGTCTCTGAGTATGTGAAAAAAGCGATTATAAAACATTTCGGGATTCCAGAGCATAAAATAAAAGTCATATATGCTGGAATAAGGAAGCAATTCAGAGTGATTGAAGATCATGTTGGTGATTTGATGTTGAAAAAAATATCTGCAAATGTACCATATATTTTGACTGTTGCGACTTCTGTTGAAAGAAAAAATATTAAAAATCTTCTCCATGCGTTTGCCATTGCGAAACAAACTTTCAAAGATTTGAAACTTGTGATTGTAGGGGATAAGAAAAATATTGAATCTAAAATACATCAGGAAACAAAGGATTTAAAAAATGATTTGATATTTTCAGGTTATCTTGATGCTGATCAATTGGCTTATTTTTATAACAGGGCAGAGGTATTTGTATTTCCTTCCCTGTATGAGGGTTTTGGCTTACCTGTGATTGAAGCAATGGCATGTGGTTGTCCTGTTATTACTTCTAATGTTTCTGCATTACCTGAAATAGCAGGAAATGCTGCTTTACTCGTTAATCCATATAGCATCGAAGAAATTGCCAGTGCAATAAAAAAAGTGTTAATAGATAAGACATTGAAATATGATATGAAATTAAAGGGTTTAATGAGAGCAAAGGATTTTTCCTGGGGAAAAAGCGCAAAAGAAATGGTCGAAATATATGAAACACTTTGCTTAAAATGAATAAAATCAAGGTGTGTTTTATCATCGGTACATTGGAAGTCGGTGGGACAGAAAAACAACTGTATCTTTTACTCAAATATATGGACAGAAGTAAATTTTTTCCTCTTGTTATTTCTTTAAGAGATGGAAGAATGAAAAACGAATTTCAACAAATTTCAACTCTTTATGTTTTGAATAAAAGGTCAAAATTTGACATAAGAAATTTTTTCCATTTGATAAAGGTCATAAAAGAGGAAAGGCCTGATATTGTTCAGACGTTTTTATTTACATCAAATACTTGGGGACGTCTGGCAGCTATACTTGCCAGGGTGCCTGTGGTTATTGCTTCTGAAAGAAGCATGGATATCTGGAAGAAAAAATTCCATTTTCTTATTGACATTGTTCTGGGTTTTTTTACAGATGCCATTGTGTGTAATTCATTTGTTGTAAAAGAATATTACAAAAAAAAACTGGGACCGATTTCAAGAAAATTAACTGTGATAAGAAATGGCATTGAATGGCAAAATTTTTGCATTGAAAGTCAAACTCACACCAAAAAAGAAAAAATCATTTTTACTGCCAGCAGGCTTGCTCCAGAAAAGGGTATTGAATATCTAATACAGGCAGTAAGAATTTTGTCAGAAAAGATGAAGAATGTAAAACTTGTGATTGCTGGCGAAGGTCCTTTAAGAAAACAACTTGAAAATTTTACCGGTCAGCAGGGTATAAAAGAAATTGTGAAGTTTTTGGGATATCAGGAAAATGTCAGCAAGTACATCTCACAAGCAGATGTGGTTGTGTTGCCTTCCTTGTGGGAAGGGTTGCCCAATATTCTTATTGAAGCAATGGCAATGAAAAAACCAGTTGTTGCAACAGCAGTTGGTGGAACAAAAGAGATTGTTAAAGATGGAGAAAATGGTTTTCTTGTTGAGCCCAAAAATGCTATGGCGCTGGCTGAAAAAATTAAAAGAATTCTTGATGATGAAAAAATCGCAATAAATTTTGGTGAAAATGGTTATAGATTTGTGAGAGAAAATTTTGACCTGTTTTTGATGATTTCTTCATACGAAAAGCTTTATCAAAAATTATTTTGTAGGCAGAAACTATGATATGGTGAGGTAAACATGTGTGGAATATGCGGAATTGCTGGTAAAGAAAAAAGAATTTCAGATTCTCTAATAAGGAAGATGGCGTCCACAATGGTTCATCGGGGACCAGATGAAGAGGGTTTTGAATTTTTTGACAATGTTGGATTGGGCCACAGACGATTGAGAATTATAGACCTTACAACAGGCAAGCAACCAATGTCAAATGAGAACCACACAATTTTTCTTATATGCAATGGAGAAATTTACAATTTCAGGCAACTGAGGAAATCCCTTGAAAATTGTGGACATGTTTTCAGGACACAATCAGACAACGAAGTAATTCTGCATCTGTATGAACAGCATGGAACTGGATGTTTGAAATTTTTAAGGGGAATGTTTGCCTTTGCCATATGGGATGACAGAGACAAGACACTATTTCTTGCTCGTGATAGACTTGGCAAAAAACCACTTGTTTATTCAATAAAAAATCATAGCATTTACTTTGCTTCTGAAATCAAGGCATTGCTTGAGGTGGAGGAGATTTCAAGAGAAATAAACCTTAAAGCAATTGACCTTTTTCTTACCTATCAGGCAATTCCAGCGCCATGGACGATATTCAAGGAGATAAAAAAATTGCCACCTGCTCATTATTTGATATGGAAAGATGGAAAGGTGAAGATTGAAAGATACTGGCAGATTGACTTTACAAAAAAACTCAAGCTGAAAAATGAACATGAATATATTGATGCGATGTGGGAAAAACTTGTAGAATCAACAAAATTAAGAATGATTGCCGACGTTTCACTGGGTGCTTTTTTAAGTGGTGGCATTGATAGTTCAACAATTGTTGGCATCATGAGTGAAGTTTCAAAGGAACCTGTGAAAACATTTTCAGTTGGGTTTGAAGAAAGCGATTTCAGTGAATTGCATTATGCAGGAATTGTTGCTAAAAAATTTCGAACTGAGCATTACGAATTCATTGTTAAACCCGACATTATTTCAATACTGCCAAAACTCATCTGGTATTATAATGAACCGTATGCAGATTCTTCAATGGTGCCCACATACTATGTGGCAAGAGAAACAAGCAAGCATGTGGTTGTTGCATTAAATGGAGATGGAGGCGACGAAAATTTTGCTGGTTATACACGATACTGGCAGACAGAACTTCTTGAAAAAATCTATCGTGCCTATGGATACATACCATTGTTCAGGAAGCAAATCTTAAAAACTTTGACAAAATTTCATGAAAAATTTCCTTCAAACACCGTTTTCAGAATCTGGAAATGGCTGGAGGAAACTGAAAAATATGGGTTTGACTACGCGTATGCAAGAAGATTGATTTCTTTTACGCGAGATTTCAGATTAGGTATTTATTCAGAAGAAATGAAAAAAGAAATTGCTGATTTTGATTCATTGTTTCTTGTAAGAAAAATCTGGGATAATTCTGGAGACATTGATTTACTTGAGAAGATGCTTGCAACGGATTTTCAAATTTATCTCCCTGACGTACTGATGGTAAAGATGGACATTGCGACGATGGCAAATTCGCTTGAGGCAAGAAGTCCTTTTCTCGACCATGAATTTGTGGAACTTGTGGCGTCTTTTCCTTCTCATCTAAAAATGAAAAGCTTTAAATCAAAGTACCTATTGAAAAAGAAATTAAAAAATTTCCTGCCAGATGAAATTGTTACAAGAAAAAAAATGGGTTTTGGAATACCGGTTGGTAGATGGTTCAGATACGAATTAAAAAATTTTCTTCAAGAGATTCTTTTAGATAAACATGTTTCTTCAAGAGGATATTTCAAACCGGAATTGGTCAGGAATATGGTTGAACAACACATTTCAGGAAGTGTGGACCACACAAGCAGGTTATGGTCTCTTGTGATGCTTGAAATGTGGCATAAAATTTTCGTTGACAAAAAATTTTTTTAAAAAAATTTGCATTGAAAAAAATTTGTGATATATTTTTTACAAATGGAGGAGAATAAAAAGATAAAAAAATCTGAAGTAAATGAAAACCCGCGAGGATACGATTCAGCGGAAATTGCCCACCATCATGATCCCTTAAATCAAAAAAATCTGTCACCTGATTTTTGTTTTTACAGGACAGAAATTGGGAAAACATAACAAAGAAATTACGTTCGATAGTTTTATGTTGCCACATAAGGCAAAAGCTCTTACAGTCATGTTTCAGAAATCTATTGTTTTTGCGTATAACCTTATTTGTTTTATTTTTGTATTAACCCTGAAGGAGGTGATCTAAATGGCGTGTGCAAAAAAAGCAGCCAAGAAAAAGACTGCAAAGAAGACAGCGAAGAAAAAGAAAAAGTAGTTTTGAATTGAGCGCCCGTTTTTTTGAAGTTTTTCCGGGCGCTCTTGTTTTTTTGATATAATTTTCTTGTGCATTCTTTTCAACGAATGAAATTATTAAGTTGATTGGTCTTAAAATGATTTGATGTAAAATATTCCATAGGAAAAGGAGGTTTTTCAATGAATAAATATAGGATGGGTCAATTACAGGAAGAGTTCAAAAAAATTTTAAGGGTTCTTGAAACCACTGAAACAGTTGATAAGAATTTTTCTATTTCCAGAGAGGAATTTCTTGAAAGGCAAAAAAAGACGTATCAAGAAATTAAAAAACATGGAGTTGATGCAGGGATCGTTTTTTCAGATCAACATTATAATGGAGATGTGCCTTATTTAGGCGGAAATACAAATATTACCATTGAACAGGTTGCTGGAGTTATTGGTAAAACAGGTTTTCACATTATTGCAGGGCTTGAGGGTGGTTATGTTTCAGAACAACTTGCACCAAGAGCATCAGCAAAGGTTCACAAAGTGGAGATGCTGAAACTTGCAGATGAGGAATACCCTATTAATGCTGAAAAACTTGAAGATGTTATAAAAGAAGCAGCTGGCGGTAAGGTGAGGAAAATTGGACTACTCACGCCAAAAGAAGTGATTCCTTACAGATTTGTTAAGTACCTTGAAAATATCTATGGTTCTGAAAATGTTGTTGACATTCAAGAAGTTTATTACAGAATCAAGTATGAAAAATCTGATAACGAAATGAGGTTGATACGTGATGCGTGTCGGATTGCTGATGCTATGATGAGGGGTATGCTTGCGGTATTAAAACCAGGATTGCTTGAAACACAGGTTGCTGCGTGGGGATACTTTATAGCCAGGGAACTTGGTGCTGAAGAACTTGGATGGGATATTATTGTAGGTGCAAATGAAGCAAACCGCACTCTTATAGGAAAAGCACTGAACAGAGTGATAAGAAGAGGAGATTATGTTCACCTCGGTGTTGCACCAAAAAGAGATGGACTCAACTCCTGCGTAAGAAGGTCTGTAATAGCAGTGGAGAATCCATCTGAAGTGACTCCAGAACAAAAATACTGGTTTAATCTCGTTGAAGATGCGTACAGAGTTGGATTTGAAAAGTATTGTGAGGTCGCTGAAAAAAATTTACCTGCGTATCTTCAAGAAAAAGCCCTTGTTGATTACTTTGCTTCCAGGTCAGAAGAAGTATCGAGAAGAATCGGAAAAAAAATTAATCTTGAAAAACTCAAGCCGTACACTGGCACACACAACGCTGGCTATACCGAATGCCAGGAATTCTATGGCGCAATTACACTTGCATCTTCTCAGCCACTCGGGAATCAGATCGTTACGATGCTTGATGTGGCACTTCGGGGGATAGGGGATAAGTGGGATGATGTGATTATTCCGGGTTTCGATTATATCGTGGTTGAGAATACCCTTGGTAAGTTCGGGAAACGGGTAGAAACCTTCAATAAGCTTCCTATTAATGTACAATCGCTTGTTGGAAATCCAGAACCGCCTGATCAGAGTTAATTTTTTTTCTTAAGACGTTTATTTGCGTACATTAACTTGTCGGCAACTGAAATCAAATTGTCAATGGTTTGTTTATGCCCCGGCTGGTAGTACGCCACGCCGACACTAACAGAGAGTTTATAATTTTTCTTGTTGTTTTGATTGACAATATCAAGATTTGTTTGTAACCGACCCAGTATGGTATCTGTGTCAACAGGGGAACCTTGAATCACAAGGGCAACAAATTCATCCCCGCCAATTCTACCAAGTATATCAGATTCACGAAAGGTTTTTTTCAATGTATCAGCAATTGTTTGAAGTGCTCTATCTCCCTCCTGGTGTCCATAAATATCATTGATATTCTTAAAATCGTCAACATCCATGAAGAAAAGTGCCATATGTTCTTCTATTCTTTCAGCTATTCTCAGTTGTTGTTCTGCAAGAAGGAAGAAACCTCTTCGATTGTATAAACTTGTCAGAACATCTGTAACAGATAATTGTGCAAGGATTTTTTCCGCATATTCCTTTTTTAGAGTAATACGCGCCATTATCCACGATATAACTATGAATAAGAGAACCAGCGCAGTATCATAAAGAAGAAACTCTTTTAGCCGTGTTGTGGATTGAATCGTGCACAAATTTTTTGGGACAAATGAAATGATTTTCCAGCAGTAATCAAAACTTTTTATCTGGTTTGATGGGGTATTATCAAATTCTACATCACTTTGTTCGCTTGCTTTTTCTGCGCGTGCTATCGGGTAAAATGTTGTAAAAGTAAAAAGGCCCTCTTTGGTAAATATCTGACCGGTCTGATCGATTGCAATTTTTTTCCATGCTTCTGGATAAACATAGTCGAATCGTTTTTCTTTTCTATTACTAAAAAGAAATCCAAATTCATCTTCACGTTTTGGGCCCTTTATCCAGTAACCTTCATCATTAATAATATAGTATGATGGATTTTTTTCTGTTTTATGCTCAAATGTTATTCTGAAGATGTCGTACACTGGCTTGCAATTATAATTTACAAGCAGTACTGCTTTCTTTTGTCTGTTGTTGTCAACAACAGGCGTACCGAATATAATCACAGGGACTCCATCATCAAGTTGAAAATCTGATACATATACATGTCCCCGTCCAATTCCAAACGTCTTGATATAATCAGGGTTATCTTTGAAGTTTTTCTTGTTCAATTGCACTCTGATTGGTTCTTTTTTCTCCATTACTATCTGTGATAACACCCTGCCATCGCTTCCAATAATTGTAATTTTCGTGTAATAGTCCTTATTTCCTAAAAATGATGAGATTTCTTCAAGAAATTTGGCTTCATTTTTATGTTCATAAATATACCTGGAAGAAATTTCTCCTAAAAACAGGACGTCTGAAACCGAACTATCAAAGCTTTTGACAATCAGTTTGGAAATTGCGGAAGTATTTTTCAATTCCTGGTTTTCGATAAGCAAAAGTTCATTCCTTGCGCTTGATAAGTATATCACAGTGGTAATGCCAGTCAGGATTGCAAGTGTTGAAATGAAAATAAAAAGGAATCTTTTTATTAAGCTTGATGTTCTGATACCTTCGTCTTCTAGGCGAGAAAATTTCAATGTCATGTCCTTTTTGTTAATAATCTACTAAATATTTAAAATTCTGTCAAATTTATAAACCACGTTTTCTGGTGTAAAATAATTGCTAAAAAGGGAGGAGGACCTATGGGAAACATGAAAGATATGCCAGATTTTATTGAAACTGAACAGCATCTTGAAGAGTTTTTGTCAAAGCCGTATCCCGAAGTAATAGAATTGTGCAAAGTCCTGCAAGGAGACATTATTATACTTGGAGTAGCAGGAAAGATGGGACCATCACTGGCTTTACAGATAAAACGAGCTGATGATATTGCTGGTACCAAAAGAAATATTATTGGTATTGCGAGATTTTCAGACTCCCAGATAAGGAAGAATCTTGAAGATTCTGGTATCAAAACTATTTCATGCGATTTGCTTGATAGAAATGGAGTTGACAATCTTCCTGATGTACAGAATGTAATTTTTATGGCAGGAATGAAGTTTGGTTCAAGTGTTAATCAGCCCCTCACATGGGCAATGAATGCCTATGTTCCAGCACTTGTTGCAACAAAGTTTAGAAACTCCAGGATTGTTGCGCTTTCTACTGGAAATGTATACCCTTTGGTACCTGTGTCGTCTGGTGGTTCAAAGGAAACAGATACGGTCTGTCCGATTGGAGAATATGCACAATCGTGTCTCGGGCGAGAGAGAGTTTTTGAATTTTTTTCAACGAAGTTTTCGATACCTTCTGTGTTGATACGGCTTAACTATGCAGTTGAATTAAGGTATGGAGTGATTTATGATATCGGTGTAAAGGTATATAAAGGGGAAAAAATAAATCTCGAAAATGGATATGTCAATGTGGTCTGGCAGGGGTGGGCAAATAGTATTATTTTCAGATCGTTCAGTATCTGTTCTGTTCCGCCCAGAATCCTTAACCTGACAGGTCCTGAAATTCTTTCTGTAAGACACATTGCAGAACAATTTGGTAGATTATTTTCAAAGAAACCGTTGTTTGAAGGTAAGGAGGCAGATACAGCATATCTTTCAAATGCTTCGCAATGTTTCAATCTTTTTGGTAAACCTGATATCACTCCAGAGACAATTATTAGGTGGGTTGCCCGCTGGATAGAAATCGGCGGTAGGTCTCTCAATAAACCAACGCATTTTGAACAGCGACAAGGGAGGTACTGATGGTGGAAAAACTTAACAAAAAGATTTTAAAAAAGATTAAAAAGGGTACTGTTATTCCAGCCCATCCACTGGCACTTACAGAAAAGAGGTCACTTGATGAGAAAAGGCAGAAAGCCCTTACGCGATATTATCTTTCAGCAGGCGCAGGAGGAGTGGCGATTGGTGTACATACGACACAATTTGAAATTCACGACAAAAAAATCGGGCTTTACAGACCAGTTCTCGAACTTGGTTCAGAAACAATTTCAGAATTTGAAGAAGAACACAAACCCGATATTCCTGTAGTCAGGATTGCGGGTGTCATAGGAAAAACCCAGCAAGCTGTTGAAGAAGCAACCATTGCGAAGGAATTAGGATACCATGCAGTACTTTTAAGTTTATCTGCATTCAAGAATTCAACAAACAAAGATATGCTTGAGCATGTGCGAACGATTTCAGAAATTGTGCCAATTTTTGGATTTTATCTTCAGACTGCTGTTGGAGGCAGAGTACTTGACTATCATTTCTGGAGAGATTTTGCTGAAATTGAAAATGTCATTGCCATTAAGATAGCGCCATTTAACAGATATCAAACAATTGACGTGGTGAGAGCGATTGCTGAGAGTGGACGAGACATTGCACTGTATACTGGTAATGACGATAACATTGTCTTTGATCTTTTGACCCCATTTTATTTTGGAAATAAAACAGTAAGAATCGTGGGGGGCTTATTGGGTCACTGGGCTTTCTGGACATCAAAGGCAGTGGAAATTCTTACCAGAATTCACTCTGTTGTTGAGAAGGGATTACCAGTGCCACCGGATCTGCTAAAACTCGGGGTAGAGGTGACGGATTGCAATGCAGCGATTTTTGATGCAGCAAACAATTTTGCGGGCTGTATTCCTGGAATCCATGAGATTTTGAGAAGGCAGGGACTATTGAAAGGCAACTGGACATTAAAAGAGGATGAAATTCTTTCTCCAGGACAAAAAGAAGAAATCGACAGGGTCTATAAATCTTATCCTCATTTGAACGATGACAATTTTGTATCTGAGCATCTGGATAAGTGGTTAGAATAATCCTTTATTTTCTTTCTTGACCAGAGAATATAATGAATCAATCTTCAGGATTAACAGACTCTGAAGTGCAAAAGTTGTTGAAGATTCATGGGTACAATGAAATACCTTCCTCTGAGCACCGGACCATTCTTAATATTCTTAAAGATATTGTAAAAGAGCTCATGTTTCTTCTTCTGGTTGCATGTGGCGTCATTTATCTCTTGCTTGGAAATAAACTTGAAGCCCAGATACTTTTGACTTTTGTTTTTGTCATCATGGGAATTACATTTTATCAGCAAAGAAAAACTGAAATGGCTTTACAATCGTTGAAAAATCTTTCCAGCCCCAGGGCAATTGTGATTAGAAACGGGAAAGAACAAAGAGTTTCTGGCAGAGAAATTGTACCAGGAGATATTGTGGTTCTGGCAGAAGGAGATAGAGTTCCAGCAGATGGTGTGATTATTTCCTGCAGTAACCTTTACATAGATGAGTCGTTTATTACCGGTGAATCAGAACCTGTGAGGAAAAAGGCACAGCAATCAGGTAGTGAAACATTGAGTCAAGAAAAAGCTTCTCTTGCGTATGCGGGTGGGCTGGTAATAAGAGGACATGGGCTAATGAAGGTGACAGGTACTGGATACGAGACCATTATCGGAAAAATTGGTAAGTCCTTACAGAGCATAGAACCTGCAAGAACACTTGTTCAGATAGAGATTGAGAATCTGGTTAAGAAATTTTCAATTACAGGATTAATATTGTGCGTAATTGTTGTTGTTTCTTACAGGTTGCTGAATTTTAGCTGGTTAAATGGAATTCTCGCGGGACTTACACTTGCGATGGCGATTCTTCCTGAAGAGTTCCCTGTGGTTCTTACCATATTTTTTGCGCTCGGCGCATGGAGAATGTCTCGTCATAACGTTCTTACAAGAAAAATCCCTGTCATTGAAACGCTTGGCGCAATGACTGTTTTGTGTGTTGATAAAACAGGGACCATTACCACAAACCGTATGGAAATAAAAGGACTTTACGCAGAAGGACAATTGTTAATGTTTGAAGAAAATGGATTTGACCATCTGTCTGAAAATTTTCATCGGTTGATAGAATTTGGAATTCTTGCCAGTCTTGAAAGGCCTTTTGATCCGATGGAAAAAGCATTTAGAAATTTCGCAAACAGGTATCTTGCTGGGACTGAACACATTCATGAAAATTGGACCCTTGTACAAGAATATTCGCTTTCTGATGAACTGTTTGCAATGTCAAACGTGTGGAAATCTTTTGATGGAAACGACTATATCATAGCTGTTAAAGGTTCACCTGAAGCAATTATGGATTTATGTCATTTAAGTTTACCAGTTCAAAAAGAAATCGAAGGTGTTGTGAAGAAGATGGCGGACCAGGGATTAAGGGTGCTGGGAGTTGCCGGTGCACGATTTGTACAGGGAAAAGTACTTCCGAAGAGTCAGCACGACTTTACATTTGACTTTATTGGACTGGTAGGTTTAATGGATCCTCCGCGAGAAAATGCAGAAAATGCTATAAAACTTTGTAAGAAAGCCGGTATAAAAGTAATTATGATAACCGGAGATTACCCTGCGACAGCAATGAATATTGCAAAAAGGATTGGACTTGACCATGCAGGTAAAGTAGTTACTGGTCAACAATTACTGGAAATGGACGATATGACATTGATGGAAAACATTGAAAAAACTAATATTTTTGCTCGAATTATGCCAGAGCAAAAATTAAGGATTGTTGATATATTGAAGAAGAAAGGTGAAATAGTTGGTATGACAGGGGATGGTGTGAACGATGCTCCGGCTCTGAAAGCAGCGCATATTGGTATTGCAATGGGAGAAAGAGGGACAGATGTAGCGAGAGAATCAGCGGATATTGTACTTCTTGATGATGATATTTCTTCTATTGTTAAAGGTATTGAAACAGGTAGAACGATTTTTGATAATCTTAAGAAAGCAGTGTCTTATATTATTTCTGTTCATGTGCCAATTATAGGTATGTCGCTTTTTCCTGTCCTTATGGGACTTCCTCTTGTTCTGGGTCCTGTGCATATTGTTTTTCTCGAAATGATTATAGATCCTGTGTGTTCTACAGTTTTTGAGGCAGAACCTCCAGAAAAAGGTATTATGGAAAGGCCACCCAGAAAACTTAATGAATCAATTCTTGATGGTATAACATTTTTTTTCAGCATTGTTCAGGGTATTGTGGTTTTTGGGGTTGTTTTTACTGTTTTTCTAATGGCACTGTCTCGTGGACACAATGAGGCAAGGTCACGGACAATTACTTTTATTACCTTAATCATTTCAAACATCTGTTTAATTCTTACAAATCGTTCAAGAATTGATACAGCTTTTTCAAAAACTCTTTTATCAAATCGGCCACTGGTTTATGTGGTTTCAGGAGCACTGATTTTTCTGTTTTTGGTAATTGTGAACCCTTTTTTGCAAAATCTTTTTAGATTTAGTTATGTCGATTTGCATGATGTAACATTTTGCGTTATTGCTGGACTTGCCAGTATATTATGGTTTGAAGGGATAAAATACTTCAGGAGAAATTCAAAAAACCCCACAGTTTGACTTCTTTTGAAAAAATGTTACAATAATTGACAGAATTTTTGAAACAAAATAACATGAATCCAAACATAGATCTTTGTAGAAAAATTCAATTACTGTTGCCGGGATTGAGTATATCGGAGAAAAAGGTAGTAGAATTCCTTTGTTCAAGAAGGGCTGAAATTCCATTTTTATCGATATATAAAGTCGCAAGAGAATCCGGGGTCAGTACAGCGACTGTCAGCAGGCTTGCACGCAGGGCAGGTTGTAAAAATTTTGCTGAGATGAAGATATTGCTGGCGAGGGAAACTGAAAACCCGCTCAACAAAATTTTTGGGGATATCAAGCCAGAAGATTCTGATGAAGAAATCGTACACAAAGTATTCCAGGGCAATATCAAGAGTCTCGAAGATACATTACATATTACTGACACAAAAAATCTGAGTGAACTGGCGAAAAGGATAATTAAAGCAAACAGATTAATATGTATTGGCATCGGTGGTTCAGGAAATGTTGCACAGGATGCAGCATTAAGGTTTTCACATCTTGATATCCAGGCCGAAGCCTACACTGATTATTATCAGATTTTGATACAAACACTGAGAGCCGATGTAAAAACTGTTGTACTCGGGATTTCTCATTCTGGACGTTCATCCATCACAGTTGAAGGGCTAAGGATTGCGAGACGAAAAGGTTCAATAACAGCAGGGATTTCGAATTATTTAAACAGTCCTTTGCACGCTGTTTCAGATTTTTTCTTCTGCACATCTTTTACAGAAACAGGTGTTAAGGCAGCGGCACTTTCATCAAGAATAGCACAGTTGTGTCTTATCGATGCCATTTATATTCTTGTAGCAAGATATAAAAAGAAATTGTGGGATATTGAAAGATTGAACAATCTGGCGGATAAAGTTCTCAGGAAAAAAACCGATGAATAGAGAAAAGAATTATCTTGCTATTGACATAGGTGCTTCGAGTGGAAAGGCGATCTGTGGAACATTGAAAAACGGAAAAATGACATTGAATGAAGTATCCAGATTTGTCAATGAGCCAGTGTTAATTAATGGAAGTCTGCGCTGGAACATCCTATCTTTATGGACAGATGTATTGAACTGCATTTCAGCGTGTTTGAATCAGGGTTTTGAAAATATTTCATCAGTGGGAATTGATACATGGGGAGTTGATTTTATCTTTCTTGACGAGATGGGGCATGTTTTGCAGAATCCATTTCATTATAGAGACGAAATTACGTCAGACGTTGAAAAATGGATTGAAGATAAAATACACGAACAAGACCTTTATGAAATTACAGGACTCAGAATAGGTCGGGTAACCACACTTTCTCAGATGGTTTCATTAAAAATGAAATTGCGATGGCTTTTTGATGTGGCGAGAACTTTTTTGATGATGCCAGATTTTTTTAGATATCTATTGTCTGGAAATATTGCGTGCGAGCTGACAAATGCCGGGTCATCTCAGTTACTTGATATTCGTACAAAAAAGTGGAGCAAAAAGATTTTCGATACTTTTAATCTTCCATTGAATATTATGCCTGAAATTGTTTATCCGGGCACTATAGCAGGGAAGTTACGCAAGGAAATATCAGGAAAATTTCATTGTAAGAATACGAATGTTTCTGTAGTGGCTGGACATGACACAGCATCTGCGGCAGCTGCAGTGCCATTTGTTGACCAGAATACACTATTTATCAGTTCCGGGACATGGGCAGTATTTGGATTGATTTCAAAATTTCCGCAAACAGATGACAGAACCTTTAAAGCCGGATTTATAAATGAACCTGGATTTGACTGTATATTGGTTGTGAGAAATATGGCTGGTCTTTATTTGTTTGAAAATTTTTACAGGCGACTTTTTGAAAAAGACAGAAAAATTACTTATAGGAAAATGATAGAATCTGCAATGGATTCCAGTGGATTTCAGTTGTTTCTTAATCCCAATGATCATCTTTTTTTCTCAATAGAAAATGGAGAAATTGCACTGAAGAAATACTGTGATAGTACCGGTCAAAAATACCCAGAGAGAATGGCCGACATATTAAGAGCAATTCTTGAAGGAATTGCTTTAAGTTTTAAGAAGCCCCTTGAGGATATTCAGGCATGCACAGGAAGAACTTTTGAAAAGATATGTATTGTGGGCGGCGGAGTAAAAAATAAACTTTTGTGCCAGATGATTGCTGATGCCACAGGATTGCAGGTGATTACAGGCCCATCTGAGGCAGCAGCCGTTGGGAATCTCTGTATCCAGGCATTTGCTGATGGTGAAATTCAGGACATCTCCAGAATAAGAGATATGGCTGCAAGTTCCTGCAAAGTGAATATTTTTCAGCCGAAAAATACAGATAGGTGGGAGAAACAATATCAAAGGTTTAAGCATTTATATTTTTAAAAATTGTTTAAAAAGGAGGCATTATGGAAAGATATCATCTACCAGAAATTTTTCTTAACACGCTTGACGGAATTGATTTGAACACGCATATCGTTGCAACATATTATATGAAAGACAAACTCGAAGGAGCCCAGTTCATCGACCATTTTGAACTTCTTCAATCAATTGCACTCGAAGGTTCAACAGGTACCTGGGAAAAGGTTGAAGAGGATACAGAACAGGTTAGAAAAACTCTTTCAGGAAAACTTGTTGGATATTATGAAATTCCTGTTGAGGATAAATTTACAAGAGAAGCAGTAGTTCAGTTTGCTTTTCCAATTTATGCATGGATAGATAATCTTCCTATGATGTTGCTGTCAATAGCAGGAAACTGTTTTGCCTATTCTCAGCACTTAAGACTCCTTGACATTTTTTTGCCACAGGACATCCTGAAAAAATTTTCAGGACCGAAATTTGGAGTAGAGGGGATTAGAAAATTAACAGGCGTAAAAGAAAGGCCGTTTTCTCTTCACATTATCAAACCAAAGATGGGAATGACTCCAGAGCAGGTTGCTAATCAGGTTTATCAAACTGCACTGGGTGGCGTTGATATGGTAAAAGATGACGAAATGACATCTGATGTCTATAACAATACTTACCTTGACAGGTTGGATGCTGTACTTGAAAAATTGTATCAGGCAGAAAAGCAGACAGGTAAAAAAGTAATTTATTTTTTAAGCATTACTCATGAACCTGACAAAATGATTGAACGTGCGCACAAGGCAATCAAGCATGGTGCTACAGGGCTGTTGATTACTTATTCAGCGGGCCTGCCTGTATTGAGACAGATTGCTTCTGACCCTGAAATCAATGTGCCGATTTTGTGGCACGCATCTCATATGATTGCTGCTCAACCAAGAATATCCTGGCCTGTATTTGCAAAACTTGCTAGAATTTGCGGTGCAGATTTAATGCTTACGCCGACATATTGGTCATCAATCCCAATGGTAAGTATGGAAGAAGGTCTTCGCACAGCGCATGTGAAGCTTGCGCCACTTGGCAAAATCAAGCAAACATTTCCAATGCCATGTGCAGGAGTATATCCTGGGCTTGCTCCAATTCTTATTGGAGAATATGGACCGGATATTGTGATACCTGCTGGCGGAGGAATGCTTGGTCATCCGGATGGATATACAGCAGGTGCTGCTGCATGGCAGCAGGCAATAGCGGCAGTTATGGAAGGTATACATATTGTAGAATATGCTAAGAGGCCAGAAAATAAGGCATTAAGAAGAGCAATTGAAAAATGGGGATATATTGAAAGGCCTAAAACCCCATGGTTAAGAATTGCTCCACAATTTCATCCGAAGAAAATGGAAATATGATGGAGATGGACGGAAAGACAGAAGCATTATTCACACACTCTACGGCGCAGACAAAACTACGCAGGAATCTGCCGCAGTTGAAACTTGCCAGCAACGTAAGCGCTTTGCACTCTGCTGGCTTCGGACAGTCAACTGCCATTGATATGGCAGAACGCTACTGCTTTCCTGCTTGTTTTGTTTCTGCGCCTTCGCTAATTGTTCATAATGCTTCTGTCTTTCCTGGTGGAAGTGGAGAAAAACAGGTAAATTAAATAAAACATATAATTGAAAAAACCAGGAGGTATGGAATGTATAAGCAATATAAACTTGGTGCCTGTCTTCCAACATTTGGTTCGTGTGCTGATAGGTTCTGTCTCTCGGGTTATGGAAGGGGCGGTAGAACTATGGAAGAAATGCTTGAACTTGCAAAACAGGTTGAAGGGCTTGATGGGCTGGAATTGGTTAGCAACTGGCATGTCAACGATAAAAATATTAATTATGTGGCGAAGCTGTTTAAGGATGCCGGGTTTAAGATATGCATGATTGTTCCAGACCTCTGGACCCAAGCAAAATGGGGAAAGGGAAGTATTGCAGCACCTGATGCAAAAACAAGAAAACAGGCGATTGTTGAAATTAAAAAAAGTATTGACTGGGCAGCAGAACTTGGTTGTGAATTTGTTGATGTATGGCCAGGACAGGATGGATACGATTATCCATTTCAAGCCCATTATGATGATGCCTGGAAATGGTTGAGAGACGGGATTGAGGAATGTGCGCTTTATAATAAAAAAGTTAAAGTACTGGTCGAATATAAAATGAAAGAACCCAGAACGCACTGCTTTGTCAGCAATGCTGCAAAAGTGATATTACTCATCAATGGCATAACAAATACAGGTTGTCTTCTTGATGTGGGACACAGCCTTGCAGCAGGAGAAAATATGGCAGAGGCAGCCAGTCTTCTTGCTCAATACAAAGTGCTTTCGTACATTCACCTTAACGACAACTATAGAAGCTGGGATGATGATTTACTTGTTTCATCTGTTCATGTCGTTGAATATCTTGAATTGGTATACTGGCTGAAAGAGGTAAAATACGATGGATGGTTAACTCTTGACATATTTCCCTACAGAGAAGACAAGGTTCCAGCTGCGCGGAATTCTTTTGAGTGGCTGAAATTTTTGTTTGAAAAAATAGAACAGATGGGATCAGAAGAAATTAGAGCAGTAATAAGACAATCGGATGGAAATCTTGTTTCATCTCTTGTAAGAAAAATGCTTGGTGGATGAAAGGAGTATTTATGGCTGTGCCAATCAAAATTCCTGATGTTGGAACGACTGTAGAAGACATAACAATCGTGAAATGGAGAAAACAAAAGGGGGACATTATTAAAAGGGGTGAGGTCATCGCTGAAATAGAAACTGATAAAGCAGTGGTAGAACTGGAATCAATTGCTGAAGGGAAAATTTTAGAAATTTTGTTTAAGGAAGGAGATGTAGTAAAACAGGGAACTGTAATTGCGTACGTTGGTGAAGAAACAGAGGCCGTCCCTGAAATTTCAGAATCTGGTATAAGCATTTCGCCTGCGCTTATAAATCTTGCAAAAAGGCTTGGTGTTGATATTAAAGCAATTAAACCTTCTGCTGCTGATGGCGTCATTACACGACAGGATATTCTTGATGCTGCAAGGAAAATTACAAAAGAACAAAAGTCGCTTGAAAACATCATTGAAATGACAGTTCATCAACGAGCTCTGATAAATACGCTTAATATCAGTTCAGGAATACCAGTTTTTCATATTACAAGTTGCATTGATATGGGTATGATTACAGAATTTAGAAACAGGATAGAGGATATTTATTATGATACTTTTTTTGTCTATGCTTGTGCGAGAGTAATCAGGAACTTTCCTATAATGTTTAGTTATCTTGTTGACAATAAAATAGTAAGGAGAAAAGAAATTTCAATATCCGTAGCGATTTCAAAAGGAGAAAAACTTTATACACCTGTGATTCATTCAGCAGACAAAAAGTCGCTTGAGGAAATTAATAGAACGATTGCAGAACTGGTGAAAAAAGTAAATGAAGAAAAACTATTGCCAGAAGAAACAAAAGGAGCATGTTTTTTAATTAGCAATCTTGGGATGTATCCTGTTGAATCTTTTGATGCAATGATTCCACCACAGCATTCAGGAGCTCTTGCCATAGGAAGGGTGAGAAAAACTGCTGTGGTGGAAAATGATCACATTGTGATAAAAAGTATTTGCAAAGTTACTGGCTCTTTTGATCATCGACTTGCCAATGGGACTATTGCTGCAGAGTTTCTAAAACAGGTCAAAGAAATTCTTGAATCAGGACGATTCAGGGAGGATAGATGAAATGTGGATATTCAAAAGAGCAATTACTTGAATTTTATAGAAAAATGGTACTCATCAGGGAGTTTGAGGAAAGAGTAAAATTTTTGTTTCTGGAAGGTATTATGCCAGGAACGATTCATCAATATCAGGGAGAAGAAGCATGTGCCGTAGGAGTTTGTTCTGCCTTACAGAGAGGCGACATCATTACAAGTACTCATAGACCTCATGGTCATTGTATTGCGATGGGCATGGATATTAAGTCGATGATGGCAGAGTTATTTGGGAAACAAACCGGCTGTTGCAAAGGTAAAGGTGGTTCCATGCATATGGGAGATATTGAAAAAGGAGTTGTTCCTGCTATTGCGATCGTTGGTGGAGGCATTCCTGTTGCTACAGGGATTGCATTTGGCTTTAAAATGAAAAAACAACCGCGTGTTGCTGTATGTTTTATGGGGGATGGTGCCACCAATGAAGGTACATTTCATGAATCTTTGAACATGGCCTCGATATGGAACTTACCTGTTGTGTATGCTGTTGAAAATAATTTTTATGGTGCTTCAACGCATGTTTCTCTTGTTATGAAGGTTGAAAAGATCTCAGAACGGGCATGTGCGTATAAAATACCAGGCATTACTGTTGACGGTAATGATGTAATAAAGGTTTATGAAACTGCTTGCGAAGCAGTGGAAAGAGCAAGAAAGGGAGAGGGTCCAACGTTGATTGAACTGTTGACTTATAGAATTACAGGACATTCGCGGAGGGACCCTGCTCTGTATCAGCCACCTGAGGAAAAGAAGAAGGCGCTGGAAAATGAACCAATAAAAAAATTTTCAGAATTTCTGATTTCTATGGATATAACACAGGAAGAACTTGAAAAAATTCGTGAAACGGTGAAAGAAGAAATAGAGGATGCTGTAAAATATGCAATGAATTCGCCAGACCCATTACCACAGGACACTTTAAATGACCTATTTGTTTGAAAGGGAGTATCGATGGCGCGACTGACAATTGCCGAAGCATTGAGGCAGGCAATAAGAGAAGAAATGAAGAGAGATGAGAGTGTTTACTGCATAGGAGAAGATATAGGGATTCCAGGAGGGTGGGGCGGCGCTTTTACTGTCACATTAGGTCTTGAAAAGGAATTTCCTGATAGAATTATTAATACTCCAATCTCAGAGGCAGGTTTTTTTGGCGTCGCCCTTGGTTCGTCTCTGGTCGGATTAAGACCTATCGTTGATGTCCAGTATGGTGATTTCTTGTTCTGCGCAATGGACCAGATTGCAAACCAGATAGCGAAACTCAGGTATATGTCAGGAGGAAAAATTAAAACGCCAATTGTGATAAGAGCGCCTGTCGGTGTTACAGGAAGAGGTGCACAGCATTCACAAATGATGGAACCATTTTTTCAGTGTCTTCCAGGAATTAAAATTGTATGTCCTGCAACCGCATACGATGCCAAAGGATTACTTAAATCTGCTGTAAGAAATGAAAATCCAGTGATGATTTTTGAGCACAAACTTCTTTACGGCGCAAAAGGTGCAAGAAGTGAACCAGGTTCGATAGATGCCTCCAGTGAAATTCCAGATGAAGAGTATCTCATTCCAATCGGAAAGGGAACTGTGAGAAGGCAGGGAACAGATATTACAATTGTTGCAACTTTGTTGATGATGCATAGGGCATGTGAAGCGGCAGAGATTGTCGAAAAGGAAGGAATTTCAGTGGAGGTTATTGACCCACGCAGTCTTGTGCCATTTGACTGGGAAATTGTAAAGCAGTCGATAGCAAAAACAGGCAGATTGATTATTGTTGAAGAGAGCCCTCGGAGAGGTGGCATAGGTGCAGAAATTGCTGCCACAGTTGCAGAAGAAATGTTAGATTTTCTTGTGGCACCGGTAAAAAGGATTGCTGCACCTGATACACCTGCTCCGTTTTCTCCTGTAATGGAAAAGTTTTATGTTCCTGATACAGTAAGAATTGTACAGGCAATTAAAGAAATGATGAGTATCAGTTCTTAGTAGAATCCTTCCTGCATGGCGATGATTTTTTGAACATCTTTTGCGTCAACATCAGTGACATCGCAAATTTTATCACATGCTATTGATGCAAGAACACCTGCTGCGTGTCCTGTTGCCATGCATGTTGCCATCACCCTGATTGCTCCCATTGCCTTGTGGTCAGCAGAAATGCACCTACCGGCAACGACAAGATTTTTTGATTTTTCAGGAATTAAACAACCCATTGGTATGCTGAACCAGTCATTTTCTGGTGGATATAGTTTATTCCTGGAGGGAAGATAGTTTTTATATTGATTAAGCATAACACAATATTCTGTCGTTTCGCATTCTTTACAACACAGATGTACCTTTACTGTTCTTCCAAGAGGGCAGTGGATATCAATCCAGTAAGTGCAGCGGGCGATACTGTCGTCAGTTTTTTTCCCTTCAATGACATTTTGTTCTGCGAGAGTGTACAAACCCTTTATCTGCCTTGTTTCTCTGATACCCGCATTGATGTGAAACGCAGAGATATATGAGTTTTCAAACCCTTCGACATTTTTCTTTAAAAACTGGAAAATTTTAAATGTTTCTTTTCTGAGGTAAATCTCTGCTTCTGTTAATTCAATGGGGTTTGTTCCGTCTCCTGCAAATCTTGTCATATTGAAACTTCTTTCTCCTTTTCGATTGGTGTTTCTTTTTCCGCCGAGTCCTTCGTTGAAAATTTTCAATTCACCGCTGTTTCTTAATTCAGCAAGTTTTTCTCTAGCTTTTTTTACGACTTCTTCAGTTAGTTTTTCTTCGTCAATACCAGCGATTTTGAAGACACAGCCCATTGATTCAGTTTTTCCGTCCTGCGGTCTTCCCTTGGTACACTGGAAGTTAGAAAAATATGCAATGTCTGCGTCCCCAGTTGCGTCAATAAAGTATTTTCCTTCAACTGTCATTTTACTGTTCTTATTGGCAAGTTCAATACCGGTAATTCTACCTGAGTCCACATGAGAAGAGACAAAATAGGAGTGATAAAGAAATTTTACGCCAGCGTCCAGAAGAAGTTGTTCTGCAGCATACTTCATTATTTCTGGATCAAAAGAAATTCCATACTTTTTAAATGTTGTTTCCCATTTTTCACATCCGCCACATTCAGCCATTTTTTCAACAAGTGCCTTTAGAAACCCTGCGACTGCTGGTTGTTTTTCATTGAGATAATGACCGAGAATTGAGTCGACAATTCCAGTTGTTGCCATGCCGCCGCAAAATCCATATCTTTCAATCAGTAATGTGTCTGCACCGTTTTTTGCTGCTGCCCAGGCACCTGCCATACCAGCAGGTCCTGCTCCAATAACTACAATATCTGCTTTCATATTTTTCCTTTTGTTATCAACCCTTGATTTCAAATAGTTTTTGTTCAAAAATTTTCCTTGAATTTTTCCAGAACAGAAAAGAAAGGTATGTGGCAATAACAAGTAAGGTAAATCCAGCAATGATACTGAAAGAAGGAGTTTCTTCTGAAAATTTTTTGAGAAATACTGGCATCAGAAAATTTGTTGGCGATAGCACTGCAAGATAAGGAGCCTTCATGTTTTTTTGACATACATAAAGCAGAGTTACGAAAGGTATGACAAAAAACCATGTAAAAATAATCAGTGCAGGGATACTATCAGAATTTTTTGCAAATCTCATTCTGAATCCTTCTATGAGAAATATGGTGAAAAATATTGAAATTGAAAAAAAGACGATCTGCAGAAAAATGTCAGCATATGGTATCGTGATTTTTTGTACATAGCTGATACGAAGCGTGATGAGAAAATCCATGATAATCTGAAAAGCCACACAAATCATTGCCAGGAATTTTGTCAGCGTCAGTGAGGGTGCATCATCCTGATTCCACGCTATAGTTTTTTTCATCTGCAGTTTTATGAAGAACCTTCTCAGGTTAATTCTTTTTGGGATGGAGAAAAGTAAAATGATAAATGCAGTAAAGATTAAAAAAGAATTACCAATTGTAAGAAATGTCTCAATGGATGGCACGCGATATAATGACGGGATGGATTGAAGTTTGTTCGTATAAACACCGTGGAATCTTCCTGTGATAATGAATGCAAGTGCTCCATAAAGCCACAGTATTTCTTTTTTAGAAAGAGCAGGGGAATCTTCAGAAAATATTTTTCTTTTTGACGAAAAAAACGCAATAAAACCAAAAGTAATCCATAGCAGCATACTATAAAAAATTGTGGGCATTGAAAATCCAAAAAAGTATACGAATGTTGTAGGTAAAGGAGCAAAGAAATAGTCACCATCTCCAATGATCGTCCACATAGCAGGAAATGGAGAAAGATAAGATAAATCACCACACCAACCTATAATGATGTAACTTAACAGTGTCGCAAATCCCCATGTTTGCCTTGCGCCAAATTTCAATGTTAATGGTTTTGCAAGCCCACTCCAGGTTGCAAATAGATAAAAAAATGCGGCACACATACAAACAAGGATACTACTGGAAAGATATTGAGAAAAGCTTATTCCGCCCGACAGAACACCTATAATCCCTGAAACAAATAAGATACACCACAAAATTATCGCATCTGATGACTGGCCAAATACGTAGCCAGAGATTAAATTTTGAGGGGAAACAGGGGTGAGGCGATGAAAATTGATAATTTCAGAAATTCTGTCCCTGACAAATCTTGTTTCTATTGAAAATGTTCCATAAATCACAAGAACAATGTATTGACCTACAAGCATCGCAATCGCGAAGTTTCTTCCAATATGTTTAAAAAATTGTTCACTGTCACTTAATTCTGATGACGAACTGATGATCCAGATAATAAAATACACAATCACAATAGAAATGACTTCCACGATAGTTAATGAAAGAATTCGTAAGGGTCTTGTTTGAATTCTTTTTAATGCTGTGTAAAGTGGATTTTCAACTAACATCCTTCGCACCTGTTTTGAAAAAAATTGTTTGAATATCTTCTTTTACCTTTCTTATTTCGATAATCGGGACATTGTTTTCTACCAGAAATTTCACAA
>Ga0209204_1000327_pt1 | contig 53053 bp, 42 predicted proteins | sample AD_JPNMR2_MetaG_FD_184425 | JGI IMG/M metagenome (GOLD analysis project Ga0209204, IMG submission 184425) | Active sludge microbial communities of municipal wastewater-treating anaerobic digesters from Japan - AD_JPNMR2_MetaG (SPAdes) (version 2) | ecosystem: Engineered > Bioreactor > Anaerobic...
GTTGGGGTCTCCCATTCCGAGCGAAGCGAAGGAATGGGGGCAAGTTCCAATGGCGGTCTGCCGAAGGCAGATTGCCTTCTAAAAGCAGATTTTTTGCTTACTTTTTTCTAAAAAAAGTAAGAGAGAAAATTATAGTTCTAAGTTTCGGAAATTAGTTTGTTTTGGTATATAAATTTAAACATTATTCAATATCCCATTTATTTTACGAAGTTTAATGTTTGTTGGAAATATTGATAACATAATTTTCACAAATGTTTTAGATAATGGATTTATCAGCCATTTGTATTTAGGATTTACTATAAACTTTCTATTTATTGGCACTGCTTCAAAACCACATTTTAATTTAAATTGATGTAAGCCCTCTGCACTTGTTTTTTCTTGTATGCTTGATAAACCATAACTTACTAATTTTAATTTATCTATATTCAATGCAGTATTTAAAACATTGTAAACTAAATCACTGTTGTCCAAAATATTTTTGAATAAAAATTGATTTTTCTAAAAAACCTCCCACCTCTTTTTTAGTTTTGTCCAGCAAAATTTAAAACTATGAAATCATCTAATTCATCCAATGACAAATTTTTTGCTCCACTTCCTGTTTTTGGACAGCTGATTTCCCTCGTCAAATCTGCTAATATAGACCCTATCATCCGAAAACACAAGGCAGATAAGCATTACAAAAAGTTCACTTTTTACAACCACCTCTTCGTTATGATTGCTGCTACCATTACAAAAGTTACTTCTCTAAGAGACCTCTGTTCTATTTTCTTGTCTCACGCTAACATCCTCCATCACCTTGGTATATCTTGCCTTCCAAAAAGATCTACTTTAAGTTATTCCAACAAAAATCGTTCTGAACAAATTTTTCAAGCCGTTTTTGAAAGAATTTATCAAGTTTATAAAAGTTCTATTTTAGACAGCTTAAAACCCTTGGTATTCAATGGATTGGGAAAGAGTAGTGTCATAGTAGATAGCACAACAGTTGGATTATTCAGTAGTATATTGAGGAGCACAGGAAGGTATTCAATCAATGGAAAAAAGAAGGGAGGAATAAAATTACATATGACAATAGAAGATGGCGTTCCGATACCAAGTTTATGTTATATCACCGAAGCCGCTGTTAATGACCAAAAGATATTTGAAAAACTAACATTAAAACCGAATACAATATACATTATACATTATGGACAGGGGGTATAACGACTATGATTTATACAAAAAGATGAATGAAAATGGAGTATATTTTGTAACGAGGATGAAGAGTAATGCGAAATATGAGAGCATAGAAGAGAAGGATATAGATGATGGAGTAGATGCAGGAGTATTGAAAGATGAGATAATAGAAATAAAGACAAAGGACGGAGAGAAGATAAGAGTAAGGCGAGTAGCATATTGGGATGATGAGAATAAAGTGTTGTATGAGTTTATTACAAATTTAATGGAGATAGAAGTAGAACAAATACCGAGGATATACAAGGAGAGATGGAAGATAGAGATAATGTTTAAGATGTTGAAACAGAATTTTCAATTGAGGTATTTTTTGGGAGATAATGAGAATGCGATAAGGATACAAATATGGTGCAGTTTGATAGCGTATGTATTGACGATGGTGATATTTAGTAGGGTAAGGAAGAAGCGGAGGAGTATAGCGTATAGCAGTGTAGTAAGTTTTGTAAGGAATTGTATGATGAGTTACATAAAGATGGAGAAGTTTTTAGAAGCGAGTATAGAGGAGATGAGTAGATGGTTGAAGAAGCGGAGTGAAGAGATAGAAGGACAGTTAATGTTAGAACTAGGGATATAAGGTTGAAAAAAAGAGGGGGAGTATATTTTTAAAATGGCGATTTTAAAATTTTAAATTACTGAAATACAATAACTTAAAAATTTATTTAAAAATATTTTGGACAATAGTGATTTATTTTAGACAAAAATTTTTTTCCATTTGAAAAATTTTCCCTAACTTTGTGTTGTAAAATTAAATGTATGAAATCAAATTTTACCCCCCCCCCCCTTCAATCGCTTGCTAAATGCGGCATTGGGCACTATCTTCGGCATTAGTGCTGTGTTTTCTCAATCTCAAAACTGGTGGAGAACAAATGGTAACACCCCTCAATCCACTGATTTTTTAGGCACTTCTAACAACTCTCCTCTAATCATAAAAACTAACAATGTAGAACGACTTCGCATTGCACCCAATGGTTTTATTGGCATTGCCAACTCTAATCCGCAATATCTTTTAGATGTCAATGGCCGTACTAAATTCCGCTTTAATGTATATTGTGATAGTTTGATGCAATGTGGTGCATTAAAAGTAAATAATTTAAGTGGCAGTAATAATGGTTTGCTAATAACAGATGCACAGGGAAACCTTTCACGATTTAACTGGAGTGGTAATAACAACGATGTATTGACTGGCAATGGAAACTGGACAAGTATCAATACTTTGTTGCCTCCACAACTCTGGCAAAACAGCGGACAAAATATCTTTTACACAAACGGAAATGTTGGTATTGGTACTAACAGCCCTTTGTTTAGTTTAGATGTAGTGGGAGATGTGCGTGTGAGTAATAATGTATATGTAGGCGGTGGTGTAGTGATAAGTGATAAAGTGAATGCCTTTACAGAAGTAACAGCACCTAAGATGACAGCCAGTGAAGCAAAGGTGGCAATAGTGAGAGCCGATAGTATAATGATGGACAGCACCAAAGCGATATATGGGCAAACCATTGTAAGAGGTGATGTGAAGTTAGAAAACAAATTAACGATACAGGGCGATGCAAAATTCAGCGGAAATCTTGTTGCCACACAAGGAATCAAGTTTAATGATTCTATTGGATTTAAGTATATTCCAGGGAATGGGAATATGCCAGATTATATTGTAGCAGGTAAAGTTGGTCCTCCTCCGCCACCAATTAGTCCTTGTACTAATCCAATACCAAAAAGTTCTCCGATTTTTTATGGTGGTGGATGGTTACAACTTTATTCAAATAATACTTCGTTAGAATTAATTACTGATGGGGCAAATAGTTTAATAGAAAGTAGTGGCAATGGAGGTTTATTATTGAATTATTATTGTGGGAAAGATGTTGCTGTTGGAAGTCCAAATAGTGGCAATTTAATAGCAAATCAAAAGTTAATAGTAAATGGAGATGCTTATTTAGGAATGAATACAGGAAATGTAGGGATTAGAACAAACAATCCACAAAAGCCATTAGATGTAATTGGAGCCATCAGAACATTTTATACCAGTGCTCCCAACAGCAATAATATTTTAGGAAGTGTGGAAATGGGATTTGATGGGGCACATGCTTATTTAACCGGAACAGATAATACAGCATCAGATGGTAAAGAATTTTTAATTAATTTTTCTGACCCTACTACAGATATTATTTTGGCATCCAACAATACTATTGTCAATGGCAAATTAGGGGTAGGGACGAATAATCCACAATTTTCATTAGATATAAATGGAAATGTTAGAATCGGGAATAAATCTCAATTTACTGGACCACATATTGATGCTATTTTAAATGTGTTTGGAAAAGCTGTTTTTACAAGGGCTATAGTAACTCAATTAAATTGGGCCGATTATGTATTTAAAGAAGAGTATAAAATATATTCTCTAGAAGAACTAGAAGAGTATATTAAGAAATATCACCATTTACCTAATGTACCAAGTGATACGGAAATTATTAATAAAGGATTAGATATTGGTGAAATTCAAAAAATCCAAATGGAAAAAATTGAAGAAATAATTATATACTTAATCCAACTTAAAAAAGAAATAGAAAACATTAAAACCACATTAAAATAATTTTAATAATTAACGATGAACACTTTAAAAAAAATAATTCCATTAATAATTATCGTAATCGGACTATTAACCATATTTTCTATTACAAGGTGCAAGAAAACAGTAATTCAACAAAAAGAATATGTGCATGATACTATCTATAAAAAAAATTCATGGCAGCCATTTACTAAATTTCCATTTTTTTATAATTCATATAAAATAATTTATTCAAAAGTAACAGGACATCCTGTTGTTCTGTTCTACAATCCAACATACGGGTTTGTTTATGATTCCCTCACTAAATCTATAGGATTAACAAATTACAGCCCATCAACATTTCCTGCTGATCTTAATCATCTTTTTGGATGTTCATTAAAAGATGATAATAGAACTCTTTATCTATTTATGCCTTATGTTCCACCTTCCAGTTATGTTTGTTATAGAGCACCATATCTTTTAGATATTTTAAGTTTAGATACTACTCTTGTAATAAATTCTACTTTAAGTCATGGCATATCTGAAACAGGATATAGGTGGGTAATATCCTTAAGAAAGAAAAATTCAACCGATGTTTTTTTAGTATTGGATTTTAGAGATAATGATAGTGCTTGTAAATTTGAATTAAAAAATTACGCTGTAATTCCAACTACAAGTCTTGAGGCAAGTGTAGGCGGTTCATTTAATAATAGATTTATATTAAATACACCTTATGATGGAGCATATTTATTAAGAGAAGACAATACTATTTCCTATAAATTCGGGGGATTTATAAGAGTTCTTTTTAATTTTAATAATACAATTTATGTTTATGATTTTTATAATTATGCGATTTACAAATCCACTGATAATGGGGAAACTTGGCAAGTATATAAAAATGGAATTGATATAAGTTCTAATGTAAAATTTAAAGTTTTTAAAAACAGTGTATTTGCTTATGCAAATAGTACAATTTATAGTATAGATTTAAACAATAATTTTGATTTTAAATTTTTAAAGAATGATGGAATAGAAGATAGTAAAATTCTGGATATGTTTTATTCAAATGATACAGTAATTATTTCTACTACAAGAGGATTGTTTTATAAAAGATATTCTGATTTTATTATCCCAAAATAAAATTATATGAAAAATTACATTAAAACAATTTTAATAATTTTTATTTTAAAAAATGTTTATAGTCAAAATTGTCAAAACAACACATCAACAGATATATTGTATCCTTCGCCTAATAATAACAGTTTCAAGAAAAACACTTTTGATTGGACAAGTAGAAGCACATTTCCTAACAACACAATTCCTTATGCTATATGGTCAAGTGGTTGGAAAATTGATTCAATAACAAATCCTTTTTGGAGTCCAAGTCCCCATATGCATCTAATAGCAGCGGGTTTAAACAGCGATAATAAACCTGAAGATGGTTGGGAATTGATAAAACAAGATTTTGGTTATTTTTATAGTAATAATTACTGGAAGGGGGGTATTATGGGACATGGACTACCAGGAGATCCTCGTGGATACCCATCTACTGTTATGTATTTTATCCTTTATAATAAGTATACATCTACCATGCGAATCTTATTTAGATTACTCGCTGACAATGCTGATATTTTGACAGATAAAATTTTAGTTAAAATTCAATTAATACATAATGACAATAATCCAAATTATTCAAATATGGTATTAAATGGACTTTTTAATTCATATAATGGAATTCAATACGCATTGGATAAAAAAACAATTGTTTCTGAAATTATAATCCCAACTACAATTATTAACGCTAACCTTCCGGGTTTTTCTTATTGCGATATAGACATATCATATGATCCATGTATTTGTTTTTTTGAATCTGGAATGAAAATAAGTTTTCATGAAATATCGACAGGTAATATAAATTTAACTGGTCAACTTGCGGGTGTAAGTGGGATACCAATTTTAGATATAGCTAATAACTATATACACGGTATGTCATTAAATAGTGATAACTTTGTTACTTCTATTTTTAATAATAGTAATAATTTACCAGAAACTGTTATGCAACATTATCTTAACTTTTTAGCATATCAAAATGATGTTAATAATAGTAATGGGACAGATAATGAATTTTCTGATCTTCAACTGTTTTTAAATTATACTTCCCAATTAATGCAAGTATTAGGTTCTGTAGGAAGTATAGTTGACCCCCAAACATCAGAAATTATGAGTACAGCAGCACAATACATTGGGAAAGGAGCAGATTTTTTAAATTACTTTAATTCCAAAGTAGACAAAAATAACAGTGCAAATAATCCTTACTCTCATGTAAATTTAATAACTGCTCGGTTAAATCTGCAAGGTACTTTAACTTATAATTTTGAAATACCTGGTCAGAATATATTTATTACAACTCCGGGGTCATTAAATGCTAATAATGCCCCTGAGTACGATAATGCAAATTTTGGTACTGTGCCAAGTTATCCGATGTACAATGAAGTTTTAGGGTTATTTACATTATTAAAAACTCCAAAAGTAGAATGCTATAAGGATATTAATTTTTTTGATATATATAATCCTAATCCAAACGCACAGTCAAACATTACAACATTTTCTTACAGAAGTATTGGAAATTTAGAATATGCATTAAACCCGATAGTTAATAAAAATAAATCAAAAATTTATGTAAGATATGAAATAGACGGTATGCCCATAGAGCCTACTGTATTGGGACCATCATACATTGTTTATGAAAATCAAGTAATAGATGGAGGATGGAATAGTTATTACAATGATTATGGTGAAGTTTCATCACAATGTTTTTCTCCAAGTCACACAGGTTTAGTAAGATATAAATATAATAGAATTGTAACCCCATATTATCCTGTTAGCTGTTTTTCCAATATTTATTTAAGAGAAAGATACACTGTAAAACAACATGACAATCCAGATTGTTTCTTTAATCCATTGTTTTCTAACAGAAATGTAATACTTTGTGTATTATTAGATTTATATTTTAATCCAGATAATTATGGTCAAGAACATCATGTTATAAAAATTCAAAAATTTAAATGTGATGTTACTAATACAAATACAGATTTTAACCAATACGATCCTAATTCTACTTTAAATTATGTAACCGCTCCATATGATAAAGTTATTACAAACACAAACTATCCCATTGGTAATCAAGAAGTTTATGCATATAACAACATTAAAATTAAAGGGAATCAAGTCGGGAACAATTCATTCGTTTATATTCATTCTGGTAATGAAATTTCAATAGAAGACGAAAGTGACATTTCTGGAAATAATGAATTTGATATTTACATTAAGCCAATCTCTAATTTTTTTAATACATGTGATATACCAGTATCTCAATCTGCATTTAATGATACTTACATGGAAGATTATTGTAAAAATCAAAATCTATATGCTGGGAACCAAGGATATCAAGCAAATCAAAGTAGTGGAAATAGAACATCTAATACAGGGCAAACATATAATAAAAACAATTACAGTTCATTAGATAATAAAGTAAACAAACAAATCAAAAATAATATAAGTGATATTAATGTTATTTTATTTCCTAATCCTTCTAATAAAACAATAACTGTATTTTGTTCAGACAAAAATACAACCATCCACCACATCACCATCAAAGATATTTCAGGAAAAATTGTATTACAACAACAACCAGCACCTGCAAATCTTGCTACCCTCAATGTTTCTGAACTTGCTAATGGTATTTACTTTGTAACTGTTGAAACCACTAATTCTATCTTTACTGAAAAACTTATCATTCAGAAATGAGAAGATGATGGTTTAAATTATAACTTCTTAAAATAATCACAATACTCTTTAATATCACACACTTCGCATTTTGGTTGGCGGGCGGTGCAAATATATCTGCCATGTAAAATAAGCCAATGATGTGCACGAGAAAGATATTTTTCAGGTATAATTTTTTTTAGTTGTTCTTCTGCTTGTTCTGGATTTTTCGCATTTTTTGTTAAGCCAATTCTTGCTGATACTCTAAAAACATGCGTATCTACTGCCAATGCGGGAATATCAAACGCCACAGATAAAATGACATTAGCAGTTTTTCTTCCAATGCCTGGAATTTTCACCAACTCTTCCATTGTATCAGGAATCTTACCGTTATGATTATTCATTATTTCCTTTGCCATTGCTATTAAGTTCTTCGTCTTGCTATTTGGATAACTACAAGATTTTATCAAAGAAAACACTTCATCTTCCGAAGCATTTGCTAATGACTGAAAATCTGGAAATCTTTCAAATAGTGTGGGGGTAATTTGATTGACTCTTTTATCAGTACATTGAGCAGATAATATAACCGCTACAAGCAATTCATAATGATTTCTGTAATGGAGTTCAGTAGTGGGATGTGGATTTTTTTTCTCAAATATCTTTAATATCTTCAAAACTTTTTCTGACAAAACATCATCTTTCTTTTTTGCTGAACCTTTCATTCATATTGATTTTACTGCATTTTTCCAACAACACACTTTTTGAGTTGTGGAATAGAAATATATTTTTGAAACACTTTGCTAATATCTTCTGCTTGAATTGTTTTAATTCTTTGTAAAAATTGGTTGTAATAATCGTGTGATAAATGTTTTGTAATGATGGACTTCCAAACGGTGTCTTGTTTTAAGATTCCATCTGTATTATCTAAAATTTCACCTGATAAATAATTTTTTACTATTTGTAATTCTTCTTCATCTGGCGGAGTGTTTTGTAAAACTTCAATTTGATTAAGAATTTCATCTATACATTCTTTTGTTGTTTCGCTTTTTACTTCAGATGAAATGGTAAATACAGAAAAAGAATTATATGTAGTCAATGAAGAATAGATACCATAAGTAAATCCTTTTTCTTCACGAATAACGCTCATTAAACGAGAACCAAAATAACCGCCAAATAATGTATTTGCAATAACAAAATCTATGTAATCATTGTTTTGATGTGTAAGAGGAAGCACCATTCCTACACGAATAGCCGATTGTAAAGCATCGGGTAATTCTATAATACAATGTTCTTCATAAGAATTTGGTTGTGGAATAACTTCATCAAAAGTATATTGTGATTGATGAAAGGTTTCTTTTCCAAAATGTTGATTTAATAATTCAATAACACTTGAATCAATATCACCTGAAATAAATATAAAACCATTTTTAGGATGAATATGTGTATTGAAAAATGTTAGCAAATCATCTCTTGAAATTTCCTGATAATCTTGTGGAAGATGAAATTTATTGAAAGGATGGTTATTTCCATAAATTATTTTGGAATAATGCCATTGAGCAAGTATATTGACATTTTTGATTTTGGTTTGATATTGCTCACTTTGATTGCGAATATAAATATCCAACTCTTCCTGTGGAAAATTTGCATACTTAATAATTTCTTCTAATAAAGGTAAAACAAAAGATAAGTTTTTTTTCAGTAAAGTAAATTGCAATTTAGTATAAATAGCAGATGGTTGAACATCCACAAAAACTCCGTAATATTCTAATTGTTCTGCAATTTCTTTTGATGAATGTTTGAGTGTGCCATTGTTGATAAGCGATGCAAAAGTATCTGCCAATAATTTTTTAGTTTGATAATTCCATCCTGCTTTAAATAAAAAAGATAATTGAATAATATCTGATGATGAGGAAATATAATAAAGTGGAAAACCATTTGAAAACGCCGATTTTTGTAAGGGCAAAAGTTGAATAGAATCAATGTTTTTAATGGGCGGAGGAGTAGAGCGGTCTAACATAGTTTTAATTTTAATCTAAAAGATAAGGCAAATGTTGATTGTATTTTTGCAAGGTGCGAATACCTGATGAAGAAATATGTTCATAAATTTTATCGCAAAAGATATTGACGATTTTAATTTTTGGAAATAATTCCTGCATATATCTGTATTGATTTTGCTCATAATGAAAGTCAGTAGAATTGCGTAATCCACGAATGACAGTAACATCGTATTTAAGAGTTTGAATAAAATCTGTAAGCAATGTATTATAGTGTTCTATTTGTCTGTTTTGAATGGTGTATGGAATAGGAAAAGTGCGGGGATTTTTGTCGGGATTTTCGCCAAACGCAATGATTACTTTATCAAAAATTTTTTCTGCTTTGAGTAATATATTGTAATGTCCTTTATGAAAAGGGTTGAAACTACCTGCAAATACAGCAATTTTAGGTTGATAATACTTTAAATATTCAATCAATGGTGAGAGGATATTTTTTTCATTGATGTTTGATAAGTGTTGTATTCTTGCTTCTTTGTAAATAGCATAATCAATGTGTTGAAACAATTTAAAGAAGAAGTATTCTATTTTTAAGTGTTCTGAAAAACTTTTGTTTTTGTAAAATTCTATTTTATCTGGAAACAAAATGCTCATTTTTATTTGCAAATATATGCAATTATTAGAACCAATCTATTACCCGCTTAATTATTATTCCTTTCATACACTTCATCAATTTTCAATAATGGAGAATTATCAGGAACTTGATACGCTTCTACCGCTAATTTATCACACTCATTATTTAAAGAATTATTTTCATGACCCTTTACCCACTCAAATTTTATATTTGGAAACTTTCTCATTTCTTCTAATAATTGTTTCCACAAATCGGGGTTTTTTACTTTATTAAAATTTTTCGCTTCCCATTGTTTGAGGTATTCATTAATACCATTAACTACATATTGAGAATCAGAATAAACAACAACAGGGATACCTTTTTTTTTAATAGCTTTCAGGGCTTCAATTACAGCCATCAACTCCATTCTGTTATTAGTAGTTTTTTTGTAAGCCCCGTATAAACTTTTTTTATGATTTTTATATAGCAAAATAGCCGCCCATCCGCCTTTTCCAGGATTTCCAGAGCAAGCCCCATCTGTATAAACAACAATTTGTTCTTCTGCCACAAATTATTAATGATGTTGTGATTCTACTTGTTCTGTTTCATGAGCAGAACCTGAATGACTGGCAGAGTTGTCGCTATGTAAATTTTTAGGTTCATCTAAATTTGTTTCAATAATTAAGATAATTAACCAAACTACGATCCCGCCAATAACTGGTCCCCAAAAATTTACAGATTTTTTTTCTTCATGATGTGTATTCTCGTGATGTGACATATTAAAAATTTTACCCGCAAATGTAAGATGTATAATTTAATTTTTCAAATAATGAAAAGTAAAGAGTTTTGAATTTTTAGTGTTTAGTTTTTAGTTAAGGGTTTCATTTATGTTTAATAACTCATAATTAAAAATTCATAACTAAAAACATTAAGTTGTGTGCTTTGTGCAAAAATCTCGGTGGGCTTTGTGGTTAATAGTTTTAATTCTTATTGTACTGAATAGTAACCTTTTTTCTAAAAAATAAGAGAAAAATGTTGTTAATCTAAAATATTCTCAGAGTAGTATAATTCAACTAACAAACATTTGTTTAATTATTTTTGAATGCTCTATTTTGCACCAAAAAATATGGAAAACACTAAAAATATAACAACCCATCTTAACTTTGAAGAATATGATTTTATAGAGAAAAAGCAATCAAGGTGGAAAGAATTTTTGTTTTTATTAAAAGTTACAAAAGAATTTATTAAAGGATTCCGAACATTTCATTTTATTGACAATTGTATTACAATATTTGGTTCTGCAAGATTTTCCGAAGGGAATGAATACTATGAAACAACAAGAAAAATAGCAGCCGAATTAGCAAAACAAAATTTCACAATAATGACAGGCGGCGGTCCCGGCATTATGGAAGCCGCTAATAGAGGGGCTAAAGAAGCAGGCGGATTATCTATAGGATGTAATATTCAATTACCGCACGAGCAAAAGCCGAATCCATATTTAGATAAATGGATTACTATTCGCTATTTTTTTGTTAGAAAAATGTTGCTAATTAAATACTCACATGCTTTTATTGTAATGCCCGGCGGATATGGAACATTAGATGAATTTTTTGAATCCATCACACTTATTCAAACTCAAAAGATGCCGCCCTTTCCAATAGTTTTATTTGGTAAAAATTATCATCAACATTTATATCAACATGTTCAAACAATGCTTGAAAACAAAACTATTTCTGAACAAGATGCTCAATTGTTCTTATTTACAGATGATATTCAAGAAGCTATACAGTTTATTACTTCACACCCACTCATACATTACAAAAAATCTCAATCTGTTCAATTATTGCCAAAATGGTGGATGGGTGAAAAGCAACCTGTTTTCATTCAAAAATAAAATTTGCACAGGTATAATTTTATGATTACCTTTATGCTTTGAAATTAAGCACTATGGAAAAAAAATCAGAACAAACTAAAGAACTTTTGAATACTAAAAACTCTTCTCCGCTTACTATTACTATTGATGAAGAAGCAGAAAGAAAGGAGATATTAAACAGATACAGAAAGTTATTAAAATCTATCAAACGAAAAATAACTCCGGAAGAAAGAAAAAATATCCGTAAAGCATTTGATCTTGCTGTAAAAGCACATGCCAATATCCGCAGAAAATCAGGAGAACCTTATATTTATCATCCTATTGCTGTTGCTCAAATTTGTGCAGAAGAAATGGGCTTGGGCGATACTTCTATTATTTGTGCATTACTTCACGATACAGTTGAAGATACAGATATTACTCTTCAGGATATTGAAAAGTTGTTTGGAAAAAAAGTTGCCAGTATCATTAATGGACTTACTAAAATTTCTACAGTTCTTGATAAAAATCAGTCTATTCAGGCAGAAAACTTTAGAAAGGTTTTGCTTGCAATGGCAGAAGATGTTCGTGTTATTCTCATCAAAATTGCTGACCGATTACACAATATGCGAACATTGGAACACATGAGCAGAGAACAGCAAATCAAAATAGCAAGTGAAACATTATTTCTTTATGCACCATTAGCACACAGATTAGGATTAAATGCTATAAAAACAGAATTAGAAGATTTAGGATTAAAATATACTAATCCGGAAGCATACAATGAGATAGCAGAAAAATTAAAAGAAACAGAAGAAGAAAGAAAAAAATACATTCAAAAATTCATTCAACCCGTTAAAAAAGCATTAGAAGAAAAAGGGTTTAAATTCAAAATTTTTGGACGCCCAAAATCAATTTATTCCATATACAATAAAATGCAAAAGAAGCATGTTACTTTTGAAGAGATATATGATATATTTGCTATTCGTGTTGTCATTGATTCTGAACCAGAAAATGAAAAATCTGATTGTTGGGAAGTATATTCTATTGTAACAGATATTTATCATCCATTTCCAGATAGATTGCGTGACTGGATATCAACCCCAAAAAGTAACGGTTATGAAAGTTTGCACACTACGGTAATGGGACCAGAAGGTAAATGGGTAGAAGTGCAAATTCGCACTACAAGAATGGATGAACTGGCAGAAAAGGGCTATGCCGCTCACTGGAAATATAAAGAGGCATCTCAGGAAAGAGAAAACAAACTGGAAGAATGGTTAAGAAAAGTTCGTGAAGCCCTTGAAAATCCTAATGAAGATGCATTAGAGTTTATAGATGACTTTAAACTCAATCTTTTTTCTGATGAAATTTATGTGTTTACACCAAAAGGTGAAATGAAAACTTTACCCGCAGGGGCAACTGCTCTGGACTTTGCATTTGAAATACATACTAAAATTGGAGAACAAGCAATAGGTGCAAAAGTTAATCAAAAATTAGTGCCATTAAGTTTTAAACTTCAAAGTGGCGACCAGGTAGAAATTCTAACTTCTGCAAAACAAAAACCATCAGAAGATTGGTTGAAATTTGTGGTTACTGCTCGTGCCAAATCTAAAATAAAAGCCGCTCTCAAAGAACAAAGAAAAAAAGTAGCAGAAGAAGGAAGAGAAATTCTGAAAAAGAAATTACAAAAAGTTGACTTGCCTTATGAGAGTGAAATTATCAATGAATTGGTTTCATTTTTTAAGTTACCAAATGTAATGGAGTTATATTACAGGGTAGCAGTAGGAAATATTGATTTGCCAGATTTGAAAAGTTTCAAAAAAATAAAAGAAAGTAAGAAAAAAGTATCCGATCAGAAAGAAGAAAAAATAGAAACGCTTATTACCAAAACAAGAGGTAAAGCCGATTTGCTTGTTATTGGTGATAAAATGGAACAGTTGGATTATAAATTATCTCCTTGTTGTAATCCAATTCCCGGTGATGATGTGTTTGGATTTATTACAACAGACGAAGGTATAAAAATTCATAGAGTAAATTGCCCCAATGCCGTTCATTTACTATCTCACTATGCTTACAGAGTAGTGAAGGCAAAATGGGTTAACGAACATTTGTTATCATTTTTGGCTGGAATAAAAGTGAAAGGCATTGATAAACTTGGGCTTGTTAATGAACTTACAAAAGTAATTTCTAACGAACATCAGGTAAATATGCGTTCAATAAAATTTGATACAGAAGATGGCTTGTTTGAAGGAGAAATAACTGTATATGTGCATGACACAAAACATTTAAACCGACTTATTAAAAACTTGAAAAAAGTAGAAGGAGTAACTGCTGTATACAGAATGGATGGTGCAGAAACTAATTAAACTTGTCGGGGTGGCCGGACTCGAACCGACGACCTCATGCTCCCAAAGCACGCATTCTAGCCAACTGAACTACACCCCGAAAATTTTCGCCGCAAATATACATAAGTTTTTTCACCATACACAAAAAAGTAAGGAAAAATTTAAATTTTGTGAGTTTATTTAGAATTTTAAAAACCGTTCAAACAAAATATTAACCAAATAAATCAATATTTTAACATTTGTAAAAGAAAATTATTCTTTATATTTGCCCTCAATAACCTTAAAAATTTAAAACTATGAAAAAAGTTTTATTAGCGTTAGCCAGTGCAGTGACTGCAACAACGGGAGTAATGACTGCACAAACTTTTACTTGTAGCACAACGCAGTATCCAACAAGTACTAAAACCATTTCTTCTACTGCCCCAACTACCATTACAACTTGTAATTATGCAGGAGAATATTCTGTCGATAATTTTACAGCAACAGGGGTGTATCAGATTATCGCTACTGGTGGTTCATCAAATTATATTACACTAACAGACAATACCAATAATATTATTCTTCAAGGAAATTCTCCTATTACTGCCACGATTAGTTCTACTGGCCTTTATAGAATCCATATCAATACCAATAATAGCTGCGGGACAGAAAACTCTTGTAGAACAACTGTCGTAAGCCCAGTAAATATTTTTACTTGTTCTACAACACAAAATCCATTAACTACCACTACCATTTCTTCCACTGCTCCTACAACTATCACAACTTGCAATAACGCTGGAGAATACTCTGTCAATAATTTTACAGCAACAGGTGCATACACCATTTCTGCAACTGGTGGATCTGCCAATTATATCACTATTACAGATAATTCAAATGCTATTTTATGGCAAGGCAATTCACCATTAACTGTTACTGTTTCTACAAGTGGTCTTTATAGAATTCATATTAATACTGATAATGCTTGTGGCACAGAAAGTGTTTGTAGAACTACAGTTGTAACCCCTGCACCAGCAGGACCTTGTATTCAAACCAGCCAATATCCATCATCTACTGTAACCATCAATTCTAATGCAACAACTAATATTTCTTCTTGTAATTATGCAGGAGAATATGCTGTTCTAATTTTACAGCAACCGGTGTTTATCAATTAAATGCAACTGGTGGAAGTGGTAACTATATTACCTTTACTGATGCCTCTAACACCCCAATTGCATTTGGTAATGCACCTATCACAGTTACAATTACTTCTACAGGAATATATAATATTCATTATAGCTTAAATAGTTCTTGTGCAACAGAAAGTGGTTGTCGTGTTACAACTGTAAAACCTTTATTAAATTGCTCTAATACATTAAGTCCATTAACCACTACAACCATTTCTTCCACAGCTCCTACAACAATCACGGCCTGCAATAATGCAGGGGAATACTCTGTCAATAATTTTACAGCAACAGGTGCCTATACAATTACAGCAACAGGAGGAAGCACAAACTATATTACATTTACAGATAATAGCAATGCCATTCTTTTTTCAGGGTATTCGCCATTAAGTGTAACTGTTTCTACATCTGGTTTATATAGAATACACATTAATACCGATAATGCCTGTGGTACAGAAAATGTTTGTAGAACTACAGTTGTGATGCCTTTATTACCACCATCTAATGATGATTGTGCAAATGCTATTCCAATTACAGTACCAGGAACATATACAGGAACAACAATAGGAGCAACATCAGAGCCAACCACTGTTCCTACTTGTACAAATACAGGTTTAACTCAACCTGGAGTATGGTATCAGGTAACAGGTAATGGAAGCACATTTATTGCTGACTTGTGTAATATGGGATCTTGGGATTCAAAAATTTTCGTTTATCAAGGCTCATGTGGTTCTTTAACATCTGTTGGATGTAATGATGATAATGGCCCAGGATGTACAGGAACTAAAGCTTCTATTGCATGGTGTACAACACCATCTACTACATATTACATTTTGGTAACAGGATACAGTTCTGCAAATAATTTCACTTTAACTATCAACTCATTTACTCAATCAATAAGTATTACTTCTAACACCAATTCAATCTGTGCTGGTAATAGTGCTACTATTTCAGCAGTTGCAACACCAACAGATAATTCTACATGGACATATTCACTTAATCCTGGTGCTGTAACATTTACTAATTCTACCGTTGTTACTCCAACTGTTACTACTCAATACACTATTGATGCTAAAAACAACAAATACTTTATGTGTCCCATTTTATCACAAACAATTGATATAAATGTTTTACAAGCACCAGCTTCATCTTCAATTTCTGCATCTGCATATACGCTAACTTGCAATACATCAACAGCAGATATTCAAATAGGAGTTAATCCGGCTGGTACTTATTCTTATGTATGGTCTGGTTCTGGTATTCAGTCAGGTCAGGGAACGCCAACTATAAATGTTAATCAAGCTGGTCAATATAGTGTGAGTGTAGGTAATGCTTGTGGTACTGTTACTAATTCAATAATGATTTATTCTGTTACACCACTATCTGCTTCAATTACTACATCAGATGCTAATAATCCTGGATGTAATAATGGTAGTGCGACTGTAAGTATAACAGGTGGAGTTGGTCCTTATACATATTCCTGGAGTGCAGGAACATCAACTACAAATGTAGCCACTAATCTAGCTGGAACATCAGGAAGTGGAACAACTTATACTGTTGTTGTTATAGACCAAACAACAGGATGTACTACTTCTCAAACATTTACGATAACTTGTGTTACTGGTATTCAATCTCTTGAAAATGTGGGTATTGTAAATATTTATCCAAATCCAAGTAATGGATTATTTACAGTTGTAACAAATAACACATTTACAAAATCAATTAAAATTACTGATATAATAGGTAGGGTATTATATTTAGGAAATACGAGCGATAAAGAAGTACAACTCAATATCTCTCACTTTAATAGCGGAATGTACATTCTTGAAGTAATCAGTAATGGAGAAGTAGCAAGATTTAATATCATCAAGGAATAATAGTAAAAGTCCAAAGTAAAAAAGTAAAAATCCCCTGAAAATTTTACAGGGGATTTTTTATTTTAAAGAATGGTTACTTATGGAAAATAACAAATAATTTAAAGGGTTAAAATTTATTGATTTTTTAAACACGAACTCACACCTTCTTTCTTTTTACTTTTTCCCATACCGATAGTTGCTGACCTTTTAGGTATCTGTAAAAACCCAAATACATTGCAATATTCATCATCAGAACATAATATGGAATGCGAAAAATTTTAGATGATAAATTTGCAAAATGTTGAATAATTACAATAAAATAAAAAACTAACTGAATAAATAAAAGATATTGAAAAATAACATTTTCAGGATATTGCAAAAATAAATAGATATTTAATATAAATATGATGGGAAGTGAAAACGGAACAATTATCCATCTTGAAATTTTATGCGAAAAATATTGAAAACTCAAAAGTGGATGACGAAAGAAATTTAACCAATGAAAATACCTAAATATACATTGAAAAGCACCAGCGGCAATTCTGATTTTTCTTTTTAACTCCTCTGCTTCATTTTCTGATGGGGCTTCTTCTGCATAAGCGTTTGGCTCATAAACAACTTTATAGCCCCTGTGAGCCATTTCCATTGAAATTACAAAGTCATCTAAAATAGTGTCTTCTGGCAAAGGTTCAAATAATGATTTTCTGAAAGCAATGAGTTCTCCTACTGCTCCTATGCAAGTATTGAAATCAGAATTTAATTTTTTTATCCAGGACTCATATTTCCAGTAAATACTTTCTCCTTCACCCGCTGTATTATTAGATGACAAAACTCTTTTTTCTCCTGCTACACAACCTACATTTGGATTTTGAAAGTGTCTGACTATATTTAAAATGCTATCTTTATTCAGAAAAGTATTCGCATCACAAAAAATAACAATTTCTGTTTTTACAAAATTCATAACCCTGTTTATTGCAGCAGATTTTCCTTTTCTTTCTGGTTGATGATATACTTCTACTTTTGGCGAATTGTAATTTTGATATTTTTCTTTTAAATAAATATCACTACCATCATCGCTTCCATCGGTTATCCAAATTATATTTAATTTTTCTTTTGGATAATTCAATTCAAAGTTGTTTTTCATCTTGTCATCAATAATATCTCGCTCGTTATATGCAGGAATTACAAGCGTTACTTCAGGTAAAAAATGATTATTAAAATCAACATCTTTTTTTCTGAAAAGGTTTAAGATACTTACAATAACGAATAACATTACAGCATACAAAACATAAGAATATAAAACCAAAAAGATGAGTAGGAAAAAAAAATACTGCATTGTTTATTTAAGCAAAGATTTAATATTGATGAAGTGTAAATAATTTTTCAACAAATCTTTTTTTAGGTAAAAAGTTGTCTTCTAATTCCTTATTCATCGGCACGGGCGTATCTAAAGAACCTTCTCTAAATACTGGTGCATCAAGGTATTCAAAACAATATTCACTAATCAATGCCGCAATTTCTCCGCTAATACTTCCTGTTAATGTATCTTCATTTAATACAAAAACTTTTCCTGTTTTTTTAACTGAATTATAGATTGTTTCTTTATCTAATGGAATAAGCGTGCGTAAGTCAATTATTTCTAAATCTAATTCTGGATATTGATTCGCAACTTCTAATGCCCAATGAACACCCAATCCATAAGTGATGACAGAAATATTTTTACCTTCTCTTACAACAGATGCTTTTCCAAATGGTATGGTATAATAATCATCTGGAATTTCTTGTTCAATAGTGCGATAGAGATACTTATGTTCAAAGAACATCACAGGATTAGGGTCTTCAAAAGCAGTAAGCAACAAACCTTTTGCATCGTAAGGAAAAGCAGGATAAGCAATTTTTAAACCTGGTGTATGAAAAAACCACGCTTCATTACTTTGAGAATGAAAGGGGCCTGCACCTGTGCCCGCGCCTGTTGGCATTCTTACTACCACATCAGCATTTTGTCCCCACCTATAATGTGACTTTGCAAGATTATTGACAATTTGAGTCATGGCTTCACTTACAAAGTCGGCAAATTGCATTTCTACCATTGCTTTGAAACCATTGATAGATAAGCCAAATCCAGAGCCTACAATAGCACTTTCACAAAGAGGAGTATTTCGCACTCTTTCTTTGCCAAACATTTGCACAAATCCTTCTGTAATTTTGAAAGCACCGCCATATTCTGCAATGTCTTGTCCCATTAAAATTAAGTTGGGATGTTTTTCCATTGCTAACCTCAAAGCATCTGAAATAGTGTCAATGTATCTTTTTTTAGAAACTTTGTCTGAATTTGGTTTTATTTCTACAAAGTAAAATGGTTTGTATACATCGTTTAATTCTTTTTCAGTGCTTACTTCAGGCATTTCTTCTGAAAAAGTTATTTTTAGATTTTCTTCAATTTCATTTTTGAATGATTCTCTAATTTGTTTTACTTCATCTTCGGTAATAACACTTTCTTCTAATAAAAATTTTTCAAAATTGATAACAGGATCTTTTTTACTCCAAATGTCAAATAATTCTTTTGGAACATATTTTGTTCCTGATGCTTCTTCGTGTCCACGCATTCTAAAAGTTACACATTCAATTAAAACAGGTCTTGGATTTTTCCTGATTTCTTCTGCATAATGATGAATGGTTTCATATACTTTTAAGATATTATTTCCATCAATGGTTATCCCTTCAATGCCATATCCAATAGCTCTGTCAGATAGTTGTTTGCATTTGAATTGTTCAGAAGTAGGTGTGCTTAAACCATAGCCATTATTTTCAATGATAAACAAAACGGGTAAGTCCCAAACTGCCGCCACATTGATACTTTCGTGAAAATCACCTTCACTTGTAGCACCTTCGCCAGTAAATACTGCGGTGCATTTGTTTTCTTTTCTTAATTTGTGAGCCAAAGCAATACCATCTGCTACACCCATTTGTGGACCTAAATGGGAAATCATCCCAATGATTTTATATTCTTGTGTTCCAAAATGAAAGGAGCGATCTCTACCATTTGTAAATCCACCCGGACGCCCTGTAAATTGAGAAAACAAGCGATGTAATGGAATATTACGAGTGGTAAAAACACCCAAGTTACGATGCATTGGTAAAATATATTCATCGGATTGAAGTGCAGATGCTACGCCAACAGCAATGGCTTCTTGTCCTATACCGCTAAACCATTTTGCTAACTTTCCCTGACGAAGTAAAATCAACATTTTTTCTTCAATCATTCTGGGCTTGAGTATTTTTTTATAGAGATCAATAAGTTGTTCGTCAGTAAATTTTTTTCGGTCGTATTTAATAGAAGTTGCAGAAGTTAACATTTTGAATAAAATTTTGATGGACAAAAATAAGGAATTTATTGTGCGATATTTGAATGAAGATTAAAATTTTAAGAGTTTGTTGAAAAGTTAAGAAGATTAAAAATAAAATTTTCAATAAAATTGAGATTTTACACATAAAAATCCGTATTTTTGCGAAAAACAATAATTATGAACACAGGAACATTAATTCAGTATTTGCCTATTTTCATTATGTTTTTAATTGCAGTGGCATTTGTAGTAGTTACTATGATTGCATCGCACTTGCTTGGCCCCAAGAAATACTCAAAAGTAAAGTACAATGTATTTGAGTGCGGAGTGCATAGTGAGGGTAATGCTCGTAATCCTTTTGCGGTAAAATACTTTTTAACAGCATTATTATTTGTGTTATTTGATGTGGAGGTAATTTTTATGTATCCGTGGGCTGTAAATTTCAAAGAGTTAGGAATTTTTGGTGTGGCTGAAGTGCTTGTATTTTCTGCTATTTTATTAGTAGGTTTATATTATTTGCTAAAAAAAGATGTATTAAACATAAAAGATTAAAACATGCAAGTAAATAAGAAATTAGAAAAAGCAGTAAGACATTTAGAAAATGCAAAAAAGTTTTTGAAGGAAAATGGTAAAAAAGAAGGTCGTTTTTACACCGATGATAAATATGTGTCATTAGCAGGTCACGCCGCATACAGAGGGGTATTGTTAGCATTAAATGAATTAATGCAACAGCAAGGTTTTTCAAAAAAAACACGAAAAAATGTAGATGATTATAGAGATTTTGTTGCTAAACAAGATAGAAAGATATTAAATTATTTTAATACGGTATACAATATTTTACATTTAGATATGGGTTATGATGGAATTGGTGAATATAATGTTGTTCAAAGTGGTTTAGAATTAGCAGAAGAAATAATTAAAAGGGTGAATAAAAAATTAAAATAAAAAACTATGAGTAAGTATCCAGTAAAAAAACCAAGCAAAATAGAAATAGTAAAAAGTCCAGAAGGACTTGAAGGACCAGGATTTTTTGCAACATCTTTGGAAAAAGTGGTGGGGTTAGCAAGAAAAAATTCTCTATGGCCATTGCCATTTGCAACTTCTTGTTGTGGTATAGAATTTATGGCTACAATGGCTTCTACTTATGATTTAGCAAGATTTGGTTCTGAAAGATTATCTTTCTCGCCTCGTCAGGCAGATTTGCTTATGGTAATGGGCACCATTGCAAAAAAAATGGGACCAACCTTGCGTCAGGTATATGAACAAATGGCTGAACCTAAATGGGTGCTTTCAGTAGGTGCCTGTGCAAGTAGTGGTGGTATTTTTGATACTTATAGCGTATTGCAGGGAATCGATAGAATTATTCCTGTAGATGTTTATGTGCCCGGCTGTCCACCTCGTCCAGAGCAAATCATTGAAGGTATTCTCAAAATTCAGCAATTGGCAGAAAATGAATCTTTGCGTAGAAGAGATTCAGCTCAATATAAAAAGATGCTTGAAAGTTATGGCATTGATATTCAATAATTAAAATTAAATTTTATGAGAAGAAAAGTCGTTATTCAAATTGATGAAAAAAAACAAGAGTTATTAAAAAATATACAATCAGATTTAGAAGAAAAATTTCCTGATGCAATAGTTTCAGCAGAATTACCATATAATTTTCCAACCATTACAGTTAAACACGAATTTATTAAAGATATTCTTAAATATCTTAAAACATCAGAAAATTGGAACTTTTTCTTTTTGACTGATCTTACAGGTATTCAAACGCCCGATGAAAAACATTTAGGGGTTATTTACCACCTTCACAATATGATAACTAACAATAGAGTAAGAGTTAAAACTTTTTTTAGTATTGATAAACCTGAAATACCAACCGTTACAGATCTTTGGAAAACTGCTAACTGGATGGAAAGAGAAACTTATGATTTTTTTGGGATTATTTTCAAAGGACATCCTGATTTAAGAAGAATATTAAATCCTGATGAAATGGATATTTTTCCATTAAGAAAAGAATTTCCTGTTGAAGACCAAACAAGAGATGATAAAGACGACACAATGTTTGGTAGATAATTTTATTAACATCAAAATAAAAAATTTATGATTAAAGAAAAAACTAAAACCAAAAAGTCAGAAAAAAATCTCAAAGAAACTTTACAGGAACAGATATTAAAAGACGAAAAAGTATATACAACTCTTAATCTTGGTCCTACACATCCTGCTACACATGGTATTTTTCAGAATGTGCTCACAATGGATGGTGAATTTATTGTAAAAAGTGAGCCCACCATTGGATACATTCACAGAGCATTTGAAAAATTAGCAGAAAAACTGGCTTATTATCAAATCAGAGTTTTAACTGATAGATTGAATTATTGTTCATCGCCCATCAATAATATGGGATGGGATATGACAGTTGAAAAACTGTTGAATGTTGAAATTCCAAAGAGAGTGCAATACATGCGTGTAGTCATTATGGAATTAGCAAGAATTGCAGACCATTTAGTTTGTAATTCGGTAATTGGAGTAGATACTGGTGCAATGACAGGTTTCTTATATGTTTTTCAATGGAGAGAAAAAATATATGATATTTACGAAAGTATTTGTGGAGCAAGATTAACTACAAACATTGGAAGAATAGGCGGATTTGAAAGACAATGGAGTGATAAAACATGGCAGTTGATTAGAGAGTTTGTAGAAAAATTCCCTGCTGCGTTTCAAGAGTTTTGCAATTTGTTAGAAAGAAATAAGATTTTCATGGACAGAACTATTAACTGCGGACCTATTAGTGCAGAAATGGCTTTGGATTATGGTTTTACAGGACCTAATTTGCGTGCTACAGGCGTTGATTATGATGTAAGAGTAGCACAACCTTATTGCTCTTACGATGAATTTGAATTTGATGTTCCTGTGGGAACTAATGGAGATACTTACGACAGATTTATGGTAAGACAGGAAGAAGTTTGGCAAAGTTTAAGAATCATTCGTCAAGCACTTGAAAAGTTAGATAAATTAGATGATAAAACAAGTTTTTGTGCAGATATACCAAACTTTTATTTACCACCAAAAGAACAGGTGTATAACGATATGGAAAGTTTAATTTATCAGTTTAAAATTATAATGGGTGAAGTAGATATTCCAGAAGGTGAAGTATATCATTGTGTAGAAGGAGCAAATGGTGAGTTAGGATTTTATGTAGTAAGCGATGGTGGCAGAAGTCCATACAGATTGCATTTCCGCAGACCTTGTTTTATTTACTATCAGGCATATCCTGAAATGATTAAGGGGATTTTACTTTCTGATGCAATAGTTACAATGAGTAGTATGAATGTCATTGCAGGAGAATTAGATGCATAATAGTGAAAAGTGAAGAGTGAAAAGTAATTAATCTTTGCGTCTCTGTGCCTTTGCGGTAGAAAAATTTTAATATTGGCTGAATAATTGAAAATTGCAAATTGAGTATTGAACATCGAATATTTATAACTCAAAACTAAACACTCATAACTAAAAACTATTAGTGTTCTTTGAGAGAAATAAATCTTTGAATAACTTCAATTTTTATGGTTTAATAATTTTTGCACTTTAAAGTCGTTATATTTACAGTGTGCAAAGAGTTATCTTTTCAATAATTATTTTTTTAATAATTCATTCTGCTAATTTATTTAGTCAAATAAACAGCATTGTTTCTAAAAAATTATTTGTAACAAAAGACACATTAGAATTAGACAGCAATTTTATTGTTCCACATTCATTAAGAATTAAATCTGCTTCAGGAAAACCTTTGTTTTATAGATGGATTGAATCTTCTCAACAATTAGTATTTATTGAAATACCCGAAGACACAATCATTGTAGAATATCAACGATTCCCTTTTTCATTCCACAAAGAATATGCACACAAAAAAATTTCTGATATCAGAAAAGATTTATCTCGTCCGCCTTCACCATTTCAATTTTCTTTTTCAGAAAAAAATAAAATTTCACAAGAAGAATTTTTTTCAGATAAACTTTTCAAAAATGGAAGCATAAGCAGAGGTATTACTTTTGGTAATAATCAAGATATGAGTGTTCAGTCAAATTTGAATTTGCAAATGCAAGGAAAACTCACAAAAGATATTGATATTGCAATGGTTGCAACAGACAATAATATCCCATTTCAGGCAGATGGAACAACCGCACAATTGCAAGAATTTGATAAAGTATACATTCAATTAAGCAATAAAAATAACAAACTCATTGTTGGAGATTATCAATTAGCCCATCCAAAGAATACTTACTTCATGAATTTTTTCAAACGATTGCAAGGTGCAAACTTTGAAAATACAGACAGCATTCAATCAAACATTAAATTAAAAACTAATCTTGCTTTTGCACTCACAAGAGGAAAATTTGCTCGCAATGTCTTTTACGGAAAAGAAAATAACCAAGGTCCTTACAGATTAACAGGTGCAGATGGAGAATTATTGATAACAGTGCTTTCTGGCACAGAAAAAATTTACATTGATGGAAAGTTACTTCAAAGAGGACAGGAATATGATTACATCATTGATTACAACACAGCAGAAATCACCTTTACTGCAAAACAATTGATTACAAAAGACAAAAGAATTGTAGCAGAGTTTCAATATGTAACAAAAAGTTTTTCTCGTTCGCTTTATTTTATTGGAGAAGAATTGCTCATTGGAAAAAAACAAAGTGTTTATTTTAATTTTTATTCAGAACAAGATAATAAAAATCGTCCTTTACAACAGCAATTAACCACTGACCAAATAAGATATTTATCACAAATTGGAGATACATTGGATAAAGCATTTTATAGCAGTGCTGTGTTAGCAGAATTCAATAATTCTGATGTGTTTTATAGAAAAAAGGATACCATTGTAGGAAGTGTTTTATACAAAGATGTTTATGAATACTCTACAAATCCTGATAGTGCAAAGTATAAAGTAACATTTAGTTATGTAGGACTAAATAAAGGGTATTACAAACAAATTCCATCATCCGCAAATGGCAAGGTTTTTCAATGGGTAGCACCTGTTGGTGGTATTCCGCAAGGCGATTATATGCCCATTGTAAAACTAAACACACCACAGCAAAAACAAATGATTTCAACAGGATATAAATACACGGCTTCACCATCTAATCAAATTTCATTTGAATTAACTTATACCAAAAATGATGTGAATACATTCAGTAGATTTAATAAAAACAACGATGATGGCTACGGGGCAAAGATGTCGGGCATTCACACATTACCTATCACTAATAATTTTTCAGTGCAATTAGAAAGTGATTATGAATATGTGTCGCAAAATTTTTCTTACATTCAAAGATACAGAAGTATGGAATTTCAAAGAGATTGGAACAAAAGTTTTTTTAATGACAAAATTTTATCAGACCAGCACATTGGAAAAGCAGTTTTATCTTTTATAGATTCAAAGAAAAATGCTATTTATTATGGATTTAATTTATTTTCAGAAGGAAGTAATTATTTTGGTTACAAACATTTATTTGGCACAAAAATGAAATCAAATTTTTTATCCATTCAATACGATGGCTCATACCTTGCTACTAATACACATACTGCAAATACTTCTTTTTACAGACACAAATCATTATCAAGCATTCCGCTTTCAAAAAAATTTCAACTTAATTATACAGACGATTACGAAAGAAATTTTTTCTGGCAACCAAATGCTGGCATTAAATTATTCAACACATATCAGTTTTGGGATTGGGAAACAAGCATTACTTCTACAGATTCTTCAGGATTATTATACAAACTGTATTACAGAACAAGAAAAGACAAGCACAATATCAATAATGAAATGACTGACAGCACCGAAGCAAAAAATTATGGCTTTCAAATAAAATCAAATAAATGGCTTTATCATCCTTTTAATGTCATTGTTAATTACAGAATTTTGGAAATTAAAAAAGTTGTAACATCCTCGCTAACACCTGATAATACGCTGCTTTCAAGAGTTGAGTATTATCCACGACTTTGGAAAAACTTTTTAAATCTTTCATTGTTTTATGAAACGGGCTTTGGATTAGAAAACAAAAAAGAATATTACTATGTAGAAGTTACGCCACCACAAGGGCAATACACATGGATTGACTACAATAATGATGGTATTAAACAATTGAATGAATTTGAAATTGCACAATATCCTGACCAAGCAAAGTATATTCGTGTGTATGTGCCAACTAACAATTATGTCAAAGTATTGCAAAATCAATTAAGCATTGCCATCAATATCCGCCCTGCTGCTTTGTTATCACAAAAAAATAACTGGTTGGCAAAAGCATTGAAAATCCTTGCATTCCAAACCGCATTCAAAACAGATAATAAAACCTATCGTCAATCTGCATTATCCAATATCATTTATTCTGATTTTAATAATCTCAAGGATACTTCTACAATTAGTGCCAATAATTCCATTAGACAAAGTGTTTTTATCAATCAAGCAGGCAGCATATTTGGAGCGGATTACAATTATTTGAAAAACAGCAGCAAGCAATTATTAACCAACGGCTACGACTTAAGATATTCAGAACAACACGAAATAAAATGGAGATACAGCATAGTGCAATGGCTTACTTTTTCATTTGTGCATACATTGGGTAACAAGGCATTTGAATCGCAATTATTCAGCAACAGAAATTATTTTTTGAAAATAAAAGAAAGTGAACAAAAAGTGATTTATCAGCCCAGCACAAATTTTCGTTTATCAGTGCAGTATAAATACACTGAAAAAAACAACACACAAGGATTACAACAAAAAGGGATAGTGCATACATTGGGTATAGAAACAAAAATGATTCGTTCAGAAACAGCAAGTATCAATGCACAAATCAATTATGTAAAAATAAAATTTCTAAATGACAATAATTACAATTCACCTGTGGCTTATGAAATTTTACAATCCTTATTGCCCGGTGATAATTTTACATGGACATTCAATTATCAGCAAAACATTACATCTTATTTACAAATCAATTTTACTTACGATGGCAGAAAAAGTGCCACCAATTCAAAAATCATCCACATCGGCTCAATGCAAGTAAGAGCGATATTTTGAGGTTTATTATTTTTATGTAATTGAGAAATTGTTTATATTTGTGAGCAAAAAAATAATACTAATGACTTACGAAATAAAACTTCAAAAAATAATATCGTTAATATACTCAAATTTGCTGGATTGCGGAAGTTTTATTCGTGTGTAAGATAGTTAGGTGCAAGCATAAAAGACAACGACAGTGGACAAATTAACGACACGACATAAAAGAAAAAATTGCCACCGCACAAATGGCACAATTGGTTTTGCTCGACAAGCAAGCCGACTATTCCTTTGAAATCCTAAAGAGCCGTTTTATGCCCACCCACTTATGACGATTTCGGTTATATTAAAAGTAACTTTACCGACATAAAAAAGAATTATAAATTTAAAGTTCACAATCTCTATAAATGGCCAAAAAAAACGGAAACGGAGAGAAAGTAAAATCCATGGAAGCATGGATTTGGGATGCTGCTTGCAGCATTAGAGGTGCTGCTGATGCAGCCAAATACAAGGACTACATTCTACCCCTCATTTTTGTAAAACGATTGTGCGATGTGTTTGATGATGAAATAGACCGCATTGCCGATGAACTACATAAAAGAAACACTCGTGCTGAGCGTAGCCGAAGCAAAGCCCTGCAATTGGTGGAAAGGGATAAATCGCTGGTGCGGTTTTATTTGCCTATCCGCCCTAAGGACCCGGAAAAAGAAACAACTTGGGATGTTATCAGAACATTGAGTGATAAAATCGGGCAGCAACTTACTGATATTTTACGCTCAGTTGCAAAGGAAAATCCAAGTCTTCAAGGAATTATTGACCGAATAGATTTTAATGCTACCACCCACGGACAAAGAGATATTGATGATGACCGCTTGAGCAAACTCATTGAAAAAATTACCGAGAAGCGATTAGGTTTAAGAGATGTAGAGCCAGATATCATTGGCAGAAGTTACGAATACCTGATACGCAAGTTTGCCGAAGGCAGCGGACAAAGTGCCGGTGAGTTTTATACGCCTGCCGAAGTAGGTTTTATTATGGCAAAAATTATGGATCCCGAGCCGGGTATGGAAGTTTATGACCCTACTTGCGGCAGTGGCGGCTTGCTGATAAAATGCGAGCTGGTGCTGGAAGAAAAGATGACCCTTCGACAAGCTCAGGGTGACAAAAAAGGTAAGTATGCACCGCTAAAACTTTACGGACAGGAGTTCACACCCGCAACCTGGGCTATGAGCAAAATGAACATGGTGATACACGACATGGAAGGCGAAATTGAAATTGGCGACACCCTGAAAAACCCCAAGTTCAGAACAAAGAACAATAAACTAAAAACCTTTGACCGCATTGTGGCTAATCCCATGTGGAACCAGGGGCGGGACAGCCTGCCTTATATTAACGATGATTTTTTTATTAACGATGAGTGGGAACGATTTCCGGCAGGCAGTTGTGGCGGAAAAATTGACTGGGGCTGGATGCAGCATATATACAGCAGTTTGAATGATACCGGAAAAGCAGCCGTAATTTTAGATACCGGTGCTGCCAGCCGTGGCAGTGGCAATCAGGGCAACAACAAAGAAAAAGATTGCCGCAAGTGGTTTGTTGATAACGACCTGATTGAAGGCGTAATTTACCTGCCCGAAAATTTGTTTTACAATACCACAGCTCCGGGCATTATAATTTTTTTAAACAAAAACAAAAAGCACAAAAACAAAATTTACCTCTTGCATGCAGGTAAAGAATTTGAAAAAGGCGACCCGAAAAATTACATACCCGAAAGCAGCATTGAACGCATTGTAAATGCTTACAAAGCATTTAAAGAGGAAGAAAAATTTGCCCGCTTGGTAAGCAAAGAAGAGATTGTAAAAAACGACTACAACATAAGCCCCAGCCGCTACATTCAAATTACCGATGCCGAAACCTACCGCCCCATTGGCGAATTGGTGGAAGAACTGAATGCACTGGAAGAAGAAGCCGTGGCCATTGACAAAGAATTGAAAAACATTTTTAAAAAGTTGGGTATATGATGAAACGAGCATGATTCATTTAACACAAACAAGGATGAAAATTTATCATGCGAGTTCTATCCGACCTTTAAAAACAAATTATTTACGGATGAAAGGTTATATGTACATATTGGAATGTTCAGACGGGAGTTATTACACCGGGAGCACGACAGATCTGGAGCGAAGAATTGCCCAACATCAAAATGGAGAAGGTGCGAACCACACAAAAAAACGACTACCGGTTAAATTGGTTTATGTTGAAGAATATTCCCGAATTGAGGAAGCCTTTTATCGGGAAAAACAAGTTCAAGGTTGGAGTAGAAAAAAGAAGGAAGCACTTATAAAGGGTATGCCGGAAGAACTACACGAGCTGGCAAAATGTATGAATGAGAGTAGTTATTTAAACTATAACGGTGGTTTCGACTCCGCTCAACCACCTCATAAAATCGACTCCGCTCAATCACCTAAAAATAACAGCTCCGCTGAAACACCTGATAAAAACCGCTCTACTCAAACACCTGATAAAAGCAATTCCGCTCAACCAACATCAAACGAACGCTGCCTGAGCGAAGTCGAACGCTGCCTGAGCGAAGTCGAACGCTGCCTGAGCGAAGCCGAAGGCAGCGTTTATAACAACAACATTTTTAAAAAGTTGGGGATATGATGGAAGGTTGGGAAATAATTGCGTTTACTGATTGCCTTATTAACAATAATGTAGGAAAAGCAAATCAAATCAATGCTTCTGAAATAAAAAAAGAAGGCAGATACCCTGTGGTTGACCAAGGGCAAGATTTCATTGCTGGCTATTCTGATGAGGAAGATAAATTAGTTAAAGATGGATTACCTTATGTGATTTTCGGAGACCATACAAGATGCTTCAAATTTGTTGATTTCCCATTTATTGTTGGTGCTGATGGAACAAAAGTGTTATCACCAAACAAAGATTTATTTGACCCCAAATTTTTCTTTTATCAATTATTAAGTTTAGACATACCAAGTCGAGGATATAATCGTCATTTCAAACTTCTCAAGGAAAAACATTTACAAAAGCCACCCCTCCCCGAGCAACGCAAAATCGCTTATGTATTAAGCACGGTGCAAAAAGCCATAGAGCAGCAGGACAAACTCATCCGCACCACCACCGAACTCAAAAAAGCCCTGATGCAAAAACTCTTTACCGAAGGCATCCGCTGCCTGAGCGGAGCCGAAGGCAGCGGAGCCGAAACCAGACAAAAACAAACCGAAATCGGACCCGTGCCGGAAAGTTGGGAGGTGGTGGAGTTGGGTAAAGTTTGTGAAAAAACAAAATTGATAGACCCAACAAGATACCCCAATGAAGAATTTATTTATGTTGATGTATCAAGCGTGAATAATGAGTTATTCAAAGTAATTGAATATAATAAAATAAAGGGGAAAGACGCACCAAGTAGAGCAAGAAAATTAATCCAAACTGATGATGTAATTTTTGCAACAGTTAGACCGACATTGAAACGAATTGCTAAAATCACAGAAGATTTAAATAATCAAGTTTGCAGCACGGGTTATTGTGTTTTGAAACCAAATAAATCAAAACTTAATTCTGAATTTCTTTATCAATACTTACAAACAGATGATTTTATTGCAAGAATTGAGAAATTACAAAGGGGAGCTAGTTATCCTGCTGTCAGAGACTCCGATGTAAAAGGCGTGAAAATTCCATTACCAAAATATGATGAACAAATTTTAATTGGGAATTATCTGAAAACATTAGATCAAAAGAAGAGTTTAGCAAGTTCAAAAAAACAAACCCTTACCGCCCTATTCAAAACGCTGCTGCACGAGTTGATGACCGGGCAGCGGAGGGTGCATGAAATAGAATTTGAAGCACTAAATGCAGAAATAAAAGAAATGAGTACAAGCATGTAACTATGAATGTGGTTTATCAAGATATTGACTCAACATATCGCGGCTACGATGGGGTTTCGTTTGAAGAAACCGAAACCGATGCTTTGCTTTCCGGCAAGGTAAAAGATATTCTTGTAGATAGACCGCAAAGGCAGGAAATGCTCAGCATTCTGCAAACGCTTCAGCAGGATACCGGTTTTCAGCAATCGCAAACGCTCTTACAGGATATTCAGGCATGGCAAAATGAAAGCGTGGATGTGCAAACGTTCAGGGTTGGGGAAGCCTTGGCTGAAGTGGTTTTGCAGGAGCATTTCCGTTGTCGTTTTTACTGGAACGAACTACGCGATGCCCGCAATCCGAAAGGCAATAAAACCGGAGCCGATTTAGTTGGGTTTATCGAGATTCAAAATGATGTGCTGTTTCTGTTTGGCGAGGTAAAAACTTCTTCAGAAACAAAATCACCACCACAGGTGATGACCAATCCCGGAGGCATAGAACATCAACTGAAAGATTTGTATCAAGACCCGAAAAAGCGGCGTATTCTTATTAGTTACATTCAAAATAAAATTCCGCTGAACGGGAATGAAGATTTTAAAAAAGATTTTGATAAAGCAATCAAAACCTATTATCAGCAGAATGCAGGTAAATACCTTTTGTATGGAGTGTTAATAAGAGACACAGCCGTAAATGAAAAGGATATAAAACCTTCTTACCAAAGGTTAAAGGAAGAAATTCTGGAACCAATTGGGTTGAAACTATTAGCCATTTACTTGCCTATAGCTAAAGAAAAGTGGCTGAACAATATGAATGGAACAGGCAATGAAAGCAACTGAAAAATATAAACTTTTAAGCGATGCTTATCCTGAAATGCTTCAGGACATCGGGCAGCTTATTCAAAAAGGCAAGCTGGCTAAAAGGTTTTCATTGCTTCAATTGTCAGAATCCGAGCTGAATCAACTCGCTAAAGCCAAAGAACTGTGCGAACTGGAAATTTTGAAATTGTGGAATAATCAGGATGATGAAACCTTCAAAGCGCTTTGCTCGGTTTATTTTGATATTGCTTCCCTTTTACCCTGCGAGTGCAAAAGCGATGAAGATATTTACGAAATCATCAAAGTGATTTCGCTGGGCTATCTGGGCGAACATGCACATTGGCTTAGAGATTTTTTAATCTCTCAAAAAAATGCCATAGATAATTTACAAATCCCTGAAAAATGGAATAGCCGCCTGCTCCGAAAATGCTTTCAGGTGATGGTTTCATTAGTTATCAAAAAGTCATGGGCTGACCTCTCACAATCCATCAATGCAATTAACCAACTTAGAGAGGAACAACAACAATTTGAAGAACAGTTTTTAAGCCAGGTAAAGGAAGAAGGACAACCCTATGGTGCCGCTGAAGTGGTATCGCTGTATCACTTTGCCAAAACCACTGAGATAGTAGGGCAATACCTTTTAGAGGGAAGAATTGAAAATGGACAATACGATGTTGAAAATAAAATAAAATACCATCTGAAAGTTGCCCGTGAGTTTGCCGGTGCCGCAGGCAATATGATGCTGGAACTGCTGTATCAGTATGTAGAAGCCTTCGCCATCAAACTTTGCAGAAACACGATTTGGTACACACTCACGGGAATCAATCACTGGGTAAGTGCGTTTAATCAATTCGTTGCCAAACGAGAAGAAAATGCAGTGTTTGAACTATTGTATCCGCAAAAGGAAGCCATATTAAAAGGCGAACTGTTAAATCCTGCCCATCGCTCTGTTGTTGTGAGTTTACCCACTTCCAGCGGGAAAACCCTGATAGCTGAATATAAAATTTTACAAGCCCTGAATGAATTTAGGGACCGTGGTGGTTGGGTAGCTTATGTTGTACCAACAAAAACATTGGTGAATCAGACCTACATAAGATTAGAGCAGGATTTAGGCAAGATAGGTTTACAGATAGAAAAAGCCAGTGGCGTAGCCGAAATAGACGGATTTGAAGCCTATCTTGTTGAAAATAGTGGAGACCTTACAGATTTTGACGTTCTTGTTACCACCTACGAAAAGCTCAATTTACTTATCCGTCAGGGACTTGGCACTACGGAGCGCAGGCCGCTTGTACTTACCGTAGTGGACGAAGCTCACAATATTGAAGAAAAACAACGCGGCTTAAACCTTGAATTACTCTTAGCTACCATTAAAAACGATTGCCGTGAAGCCAACTTCCTGTTGCTTACCCCCGATATTCCAAACGCCAAACAAATAGCCGAATGGCTGGGCGGAGAAAGAGGAAAAACCATCAACATTCAGTTTGATTGGTGGCAACCCAATGAAAGAGTTGTGGGTGCCTTAGGAACACAAGGAAGAGGTAAAAGCTTTGATGTGTTTATCCAAACCCTAAACACTGCCAAAGGTACATATCAGATTGGTGAAAATATTCCATTGATTAAAGTAGAAAACTCCGAAATCAACTTATCGCAAATCAAACAGTCAAAAGTTAAGTTAGCACGTTTTGTCGGTAGTGAAATTTTGGATGTGAATTCACCCATCATAATCCTTGCTGCCGGTGTTGATGAGACCTATAGCATTGCAGATTATTTAACCCAAAAATGTTCTGTAAACTTTGAGCCGGATGATGATATAGAACTGCTGAAAAAATTTGTTCAAACCGAGTTAGGAGATGATTTTCCGTTGGTCAACTATTTAGACAAACGCATTGCCATTCACAGTTCAGCTATACCGGACGAAATCAGGCAACTTATTGAACTCTTGATGGTGCAGGGCAAATTGCAGGCATTAGTAGCTACTACTACCATAGCACAAGGTATCAACTTCCCTGTTTCAGCTGTGATTATGGGTTCATACGATTATCCATTCAGCGGGCCGATGCCCACCCGCGATTTCTGGAACCTTGCCGGACGTGTAGGGAGAGTTGGGCAACAATCCTTAGGTTGGGTAGGAATAGTTTCAAAGAATGATAGTGACTTACAGAAGATAGTCAACTATGTTAGTGAAGCTTCCCGGGATTTACTTTCCCAATTGGAAAGTGCGGTCGCAATAGCGATGGATAACCAACAAGAGGATTTTGCAAGATGGCTTTACAAGGATGAGCGTTGGTCGGCTATTCTGCAATATATTTCCCACTTGCGATTGCAGGTAAACGACCTAAACCAGTTCTTAAATCATCTGGAAGAGAAACTTCAGGCTACCTTGGGCTACCGACAAATTGAAGAAAGTAAAAAGAAATTTCTGATTAACAAATTAAGAGAATACGCACAAAATCTTTCATTAGAAGATGCACGCAGGGCTGATTCTACAGGTTTTTCAACTGTTTCTGTCCGACAAATGATAGCTAGGTTGTCACAATCAAATATTTCACCCGGTGATTGGAATAAAAACCAGTTGTTTTCTGAGCAAAATCAAACCATGAAAAAACTGGTTGGCATCATGCTCAACACTTATGAAATCAGAAAATCACTGGAAGAAATAAAAGTTGGTGAACATGTATTAGACCAGCAAAGCATATCCCGATTAATTATTCAATGGGTTAATGGCAATAATATTTCGCAAATTTCTCGAAGCATTTTTCCAAATGAAAACGACAAAACAAAAGCCATAGAAAAAACCACAAAAGCCATTTACAAAGTAATTGCCAACATGGCAAGTTGGGGCATAGCCGCTTTACAGAAAATGCCAACCAGCGGAATTGATTGGCAGTATTTATCGGAAACAGAGAAAAAGAAAATGATGAATATTCCAGCTTACTTGTTATATGGAGTGAATACCGATGAAGGCGTATTGATGCGTAAGGCAAATGTACCCAGAAGCATAGCGAACAATTTGGGCAGCATTTATAAGCAACAAGTGAGTGATGAGATTTACAATAAAAAAACGTATATGGTTCAAGAATGGCTAAAAAATCAAGGAGAGGATGTGTGGCAAAGCATTGTGCCGTCTAACTCAAAATTAAATGCTGGAGAATACCAAAGGATATGGAAAAAATTAAACGGAGTTCAATAATCAAAAATACTTGTGCGAATGCCTTCACCAACGGAACATAAAAGCGTTCAAAGCCGCATCATAGAATATGCCACCGAAATTGGCTGGCAATATGTTTCGCAAAGCGAAGCAGAAAGGCGCAGAGGTTTTGATACTTCGGCAGTTTCACCCAAAGAAAAAGCCAAAAACGCCAGTCGTTTTTTCACCGAGACCCTTTTTGAAAAAGTAAAAGAGTTCAATCCGAAATTTAAAGACAGCAAAGCCGATTTATTTCGTTTACTCGATTTGCCACTACCTACCATTCACGGCAACCGTGATTTTCTGCATTACCTGCAAGGAGAAAAAACCTTTTTCAGCCAAGAAGAAAACCGGGAGTTCAATCTGATATTGATTGATTATGACAATCCTGCCAACAACATTTTTGAAGTAACGGAAGAATATTACTTGTTCAACGGGCAATATGCCAATCGTGAAGATGTGGTGTTTTTAATCAATGGTATTCCGGTAGTGGTTATTGAATGTAAAAACGCTACCAAAGATGAAGCCATTGCCATTGGTGTTGACCAACTGAGAAGATACCACCGGGAAACACCTGAGATGATGGTTCCTCAGCAATTGTTCACGGCAACAGAAAGTATCGGATTTTCTTATGGCGTAACATGGAACACCATTCGCAGAAATATATTCAATTGGAAAAGCGAAGAAGTCGGAAATTTGGAGGCCAAAGTAAAATCGTTTTGTGACCACCGGCATATACTCGACCTGCTGAAAAAGTTTATTCTGTTTGCAGAGCAGAATGAAGAACTGAATAAATTCATTTTACGTCAGCACCAAAAAACAGCCGTTGACAAGGTTGTAGAAAGAGCCTTAGACCCAACTAAAACAAGAGGATTGGTTTGGCATACACAGGGCAGTGGAAAAACCTACACCATGATTAAAACAGCCGAGTTGCTGTTTAAAGCTCCGCAAGCCGAGAAACCAACTATTTTGCTGTTGATTGACCGCAATGAGTTGGAAGACCAAATGCTGAAGAACCTAAATTCTGTTGGATTAAACAATGTAGTGCAAGCCGAAAGCATTCAGGATTTGCAACAATTATTGAAAAAAGATTATCGGGGCATTATTGTGAGCATGCTTCACAAGTTCAGAGATATGCCGGCCGATATAAACTTAAGAAAAAACATTTATGTGTTGATTGACGAAGCACACCGCACCACAGGCGGAGACCTCGGTAACTATTTGATGGCAGCCGTTCCTAATGCCACATTCATAGGTTTTACCGGAACACCTGTTGACAAAACAGTTTACGGAAAAGGAACTTTTAAAACCTTTGGCATTGACGATGACCAGGGTTATTTGCATAAATATTCCATTTCCGACAGCATTGAAGATGGTACAACGCTTCCGCTTTTCTACGGCATGGCGCCAAATGATTTGTTAGTGCCAAAAGAAATTCTGGAAAAAGAGTTTTTGAATCTAACAGAAGCATACGGAGTAAATGACATTGAAGAACTAAATAAAATTCTGGAACGGGCAGTAAACACAAAGAATTTTTTAAAAGGGAAGGAACGAGTAGATAAAGTGGCAGAATATGTTGCCAAACACTATAGAGAAAATGTTGAACCTCTTGGCTATAAAGCTTTTTTAGTGGCTGTTGACCGTCCTGCATGCGCTATGTATAAAAAGGCATTAGACAAATATTTGCCTAACGAATATTCAGAAGTTGTTTATACCGGCAACAATAACGATACAGAAGATTTAAAGGCATATCACAAAGATGCCAGACAAGAAAAGGAAATCAGAAAGAAGTTTACCAAGCTTGATGAGAATCCCAAAATCCTAATCGTTACTGAAAAACTCCTAACAGGGTATGATGCTCCGATACTTTACGCCATGTATTTGGACAAGCCTATGCGAGACCATACGCTTTTACAAGCCATTGCCAGGGTTAATCGACCTTATGAGAATGAAGAAAAGGAAATGGTAAAACCCCATGGTTTTGTATTGGACTTTGTAGGCATTTTTGAAAATCTGGAGAAAGCATTGGCATTTGACAGCGATGAAATCAACGCCATAGTAAAAGACATTCAGTTATTAAAACAACTTTTTCAATCCAAAATGGAGAATGATGTTCCGCCCTATTTGGAATTGATTAAACATGGTTTTAATGACAAAGACACCGACAATTTAATTTCATACTTCCGGGACAAATCAAAACGCAAGGAGTTTTTCAAACTCTTTAAGGAAGTAGAAATGTTGTATGAGATTATTTCACCGGATAAATTCTTAAGGCCATACATTGATACTTACGCAACATTCTCGGCCATCTACCAGGTAGTGAGAAACGCTTATTCAAAACGAGTTCAGGTGGACAGGGAATTTCAGCGCAAGACCAATGAATTGGTGCAAAGCAAAATCGCTGGCACAGCACCGAACTTTAACAATGAATATTTTGAAATCAATGAAAAGACCATTCAGAAAATCAAAGACACTCAAGGCAATGACAATACAAGAGTTATAAATTTAATCAAGAGCATTGAAAAAATTGCAGATGAAAATTCAGACGACCCATTTTTAATTGGCATTAAGGAAAGAGCCGAAGCCGTTGAAGAAAATTATGAAAGCAGACAGTTGAGCACTCAGGAAGCTTTGGAAGAAATTCGTAAACTATATGAGGAAGATGTAAAACGAAGAAAAGAGCAGGCAGAAAAAGGTTTTGACGATTTGACTTTCTTCATTTACAAGAAAATGCTTGAAAACGAAATCCATAATGCAGAAGAAGTAACCAAACGGATAAAAGAAGAATTTGTAAATCATCCGAACTGGAAATCCAGTGAAAAAGAATTGAGAGAACTTAGACAAGCGGTTTATTTCGCATTGCTTGCAGAAGAAGACGACATTGACAAAGCCGCCAACCTAATTGACGAATTGTTTAACCATTTATTCATTGCTTTAAAATTGTAGTTATGGCAAAGTGGAAAGATAAAGCGGAATTTAAAGCAACAGTTTATGACTATGCCGACAAGATGAAAGTGAAGGTAAAGTCATTGGCATTGCGACCTATGACCAACAAATGGGCTTCATGCTCGACAGATGGAAATCTAAATTTCAATAAAGAACTACTCGACATTGATAAAGAATTAGGAGAATATGTAATTGTGCATGAACTATTGCATTTCAATGTTCCCAATCACGGAAAACTCTGGAAAAGTTTAATGACAGCTTACTTGGGTGACTACGAAAAATTAGAATTGAAATTAAAGAAGATAGCAGGAAGCTATCCCAATTTGCAAGCACATTTAAAAGATGCACAAGAAAACACTAAACCAAAGCATTTAAAGAGCTTACAAAGCCGAACAAAGAAAAATAGGGTTTTATAAATCACCTACCCGTAAAAAAATAAAATCATCGCTCACAACAAACACGACAATGATACAGAAACTCAATACTGCTAATGGTTTGCAAGGTCGGTGGACAAGAACCACTGGTTATAACAGTGGTTTTGTAAAAAGGCGGATTCAATGCTGGCAGATAGATTTGTACTTCTAACTCCTCCACTTCGGCAATCTGCAAGCCTTTGGTATCTATTGTTACGAGAGGAACTTAAATAAAAATGATATATGATAAAATATATTCCAATATCTTTAATTCTGTTTAGGTTAACTCTTGCACCGATCATTTTATGTCTTGTTTACTTTTTAAAAGAAGACAGCCGACTTTTTGTAATTATTTTAATGTATTTAGGGTTGCTATCTGATATATTTGATGGAATTATTGCAAGAAGAATAAACATACAAACTCAAACACTTAGAAGATTAGACAGCCAAACCGATATGCTGTTTTGGTTATCAATTGGAATAAGTACATGGTTACTCTACCCGAATTTAATCAGAGACAATAAAATTCCGATAATTACCATTTTAGCAATGGAAGGAATGTGTTATGTAATAAGCATTTTAAAATTTAAGAAAGAAACTTGCACACACTCATTCTCATCAAAACTATTTGGAATAACATTACTAATTGCATTTACTTCTTTGATTGGCTTCAATTATGCAGGTTTTCCATTCTTTTTAGCTATAACATTTGGTATTATTTCACATATAGACAGAATTTTAATTACACTTATTTTGCCTAAATGGACACATGACATACCAAGTTTTTATCATGCTTATCTTATTAGAAAAGGTGTTGAAATTAAAAGAAATAAACTATTTAATTAAGAAATGTTGGACTTAATATTATAATAACACATATAAATCATTTCAGAAATGTAAATACAACAGTTGCTAACAAAAGTTTTACAAAAAATTTCTATTCTGTATTCCATCAAACATTTGTGATTATTCCAAAAGCACTTTAATTTCCAAAAATTCCGCTTCAATGCTTTTAGTCAGCAAAGCCATTAGAAGCTTGCGTTGGGGTCTCCCATTCCGAGCGAAGCGAAGGAATGGGGGCAAGTTCCAATGGCGGTCTGCCGAAGGCAGATTGCCTTCTAAAAGCAGATTTTTTGCTTACTTTTTTCTAAAAAAAGTAAGAGAGAAAAATTTATTGTTCTAATTTTCGAAAATCAGTTTGTTTAGGAATAATCAAAATTTAGTTTTCATATTTTACTCCTTCCTACACAAATAAATTTTCTCCCCTTTTGGTAGGCGGTAATAATCTATTTCTTCGTTGGTAAATTCTTTGGTGTAATCATATTCTTCTACTATAAATCCTGCACTTCTTAATCTATCGGGATAATCCAGTCCATACAATCTTACATGATCTTTTTGCCAGAAGTGTTTTTCTCTTTCTTCGGGTGATGTAATGCTTTTATCTTCATAAGTTTTTTCTCTACTTGTATCTTGTGGCACTTGAAAAATACCCCATCCTCCGGGCTTCATTACTCTGTAAAGTTCTTTCATACATTGAATATCATCATCTACATGTTCTAATACATGATTAGCAAAAATCACATCAAAAGTATTATCAGGCAAAGGAATATGATGCAAATCAAAATGTAAATCTGCAATAGGTGATTCTAAATCTGCAGTGGTGTAGTCCAAATTTTTTATTTTTTTGAAAATGTCAATAAAACATTGTTCTGGTGCTATGTGTAGCACTTTATGGGGCTTTGTAAAAAAATCTGTTTTGTTTTTCAGAAATAGCCATAATAACCGATGTCGTTCTAATGAAAGTGTGCCGGGCGATAGCACATTTTTTCTTTTAGATTTTTCTGAATAACCATAAGGTAAAAATTTTCTGTATGTTTTTCCATTGATCGGATCTTTGTATCTTTTTCCATAATAAATAATAGGTGATAGCCATTTGACAATATAACTTAATCTAATTAAAATAGGTCTTGGAATTTTTTTGAGTAAGTAATGAAACATTGAATTAAATTTTAATTATGAAGATAAAATTTCTAACATTTGTAATAAATCAGGATTGATTTCCTGAATGTGTTTAGTGGCTTTTTCAAAAGGTGTAAGTACAACTTGTTTATTCACAATGCCAATCATTTTGAGATGTTCGCCATTCATCAATGCTTTAACAGCATGATATCCCATAATGCTAGCATTGACTCTTTCCATGCAAGTTGGATTTCCACCTCTTTGAATATGTCCAAGAATTGTTACACGCACATCGTGTTCAGTTTTATGTTGTTTAATAATTTCTGCTACTTTGTAAGCCCCGCCACTTTCATCACCTTCTGCAACGATAATAATTTTACTTGATTTATCTTTTCTCCACGAATTGATTTTTTGAATAAGCACATCCACATCATTTTTAATTTCAGGCACGAGAATGGCTTCTGCACCACTTGCAATAGCACTTCGTAATGCAATTAATCCCGCATCTCTGCCCATTACTTCTATTACAAAAATTCTGTCGTGGCTTTCTGCGGTGTCTCTTAATTTATCCACTGCTTCTATAACTGTGTTAATGGCAGTATCATATCCAATAGTAAAATCAGTGCCAATCAAATCATTGTCAATAGTGCCGGGACAACCAACCATTTTAATATCAGTATATTTAGAAAATTCAATAGCACCTTTGAAAGATCCGTCTCCACCAATAATGACAAGCCCATCTAATTGATGTTGTTGTATGGTCTGAGCGGCTTGTTTTAATCCTTCTGGGGTGCGAAACTTTTCACTACGAGCAGTTTTCAAAATGGTGCCTCCTCTTTGAATAATGCCTGAAACTGACTTGCGAGTGAGTTCAATAAAATCATTGTTTATCAAACCTTCGTAGCCCCTAATAAATCCAATGGTTTGAATATTGTAATAATGAGCCGTTCTCACAATAGCACGAATGCAAGCATTCATCCCCGGCGAATCTCCTCCCGAAGTAAGTATTCCAATTTTTTTCATTTTAATTGAATTGATTCTTTTAATTGCCACAAAGTTAGTTAAAAATAAATGTTTTTAATTTGCCGAAAAATAATTTATAAAAAGAATATGATTGCGAACAAACACAAAAAAAAGAGAAAAAATGTTTTAGCAGTTGAGAATGTTTAAAAATCCAAAAACTGCGAAATTTTGAAAAAATAATAAGTTACTATTCAGGTAGTATATTTTTCACGCAGAGAATGCTGACGCTTTCGGTCAGCATGCTGATATTTATCGTCAGCACGCAAAGCATTTCGCAATGGTCGCAAAGAATATTTATAGCTTTGAGTGCTTGGAGCTCTTATCCTTTGCGGACCTTGCGAGAAATGTAACTTTTTAATTACTTTGAGCGATTAAATAGTAACAAAAAAATGAGTAATTTCTTTTTGCAGTTCGCAATCTCAGATTTCCATTTATCCTAAACAATTAAAATCAACTTAATATGAAATTAAATTTCAGTTCTCCTTTAATAATGGCCATTTTGAATTATACTTCAGATAGTTTTTATGATGGTGGAAAATACAACACTCCTGAAAAATTTTTTGAGAGAGTAAAGCAATGCATTCAAGATGGTGCTGATATTATTGATATTGGCGTGGCTTCTACAAGACCAGGTTCAAAACTTATAGATGCAAAAAATGAATGGGAAATTTTAAAACCAATTCTTATTGAAGTAAAAAAGCAATTTCCTGAAACTATTGTTTCTATTGATACTTACAATAGTTATACAGCAGAAAAATGCATTGAACAAAATGTAGATATTATCAATGATGTATCTGGTGGTACATTTGATAATAAAATGTTTGATGTGATTTCTAAAAGTAATGTGTATTATGTTTTGATGCATACATCAGATATTCCAGAAAGAATGCAACAAAATACCAACTATCAAAATGTAGTGATAGATGTGAAAAATTTTTTACAAAAAAGAATAGATGAGCTGCATTCAAAAGGATTTAAAAATATCATTGTAGATCCTGGTTTTGGATTTGGAAAAACTGTATCACAAAATTTTGAACTGTTGAAAAATTTAGATGCTTTCAAATCATTGCAAAAACCCATACTGGTGGGACTTTCAAGAAAAAGTATGATTTACAAAACATTGAATACAACCAGTGATGATGTTAATACACTTATTGGAACTACAAACATGAATGCTATTGCTTTAATGAAAGGTGCTAATATCTTACGTGTTCATGATGTAGCAGAACATAAAAATTTACTACTGTTGATGAAAAATTTGTTGTGAAGTTTTTTGAAAAAATTAATTCTGATTTAATATTTAATAAACCGCAATAAGACAAAGAAATTTTCAATAGTTTTTTAGTCAAGATTTTTACCGTCATTACGAGCGAAGCGAAGTAATCTCAAAAGTATTATCACACTCAACATTAAGAGATTGCTTCGAGCTTACGCTCTCGTGCTGACGCACATGACGCTTGCGGTCAGTGTCCCGATGCTGACGACATTCGTATCAGCATGCTGACATTTATCGTCAGCACACATTTTATGTCGTCGGGACTAACGGTCAGCATCCCGCACATTTATCGTCGGGACAATGACGAAAAAATAATAAAACTTTGCGTCTCAGCGACTTCGCGGTAAAATAATTTTAATGTAGGATATATATTATACTATACTCTTTCTAATAATAAAGCATATCCTTGACCAACACCAACGCACATTGTAGCAATAGCATATTTTTTCTTTTGCTTTTGAAGTTCAATAGCGGCGGTAAGGACTATGCGAGCACCACTCATTCCTAATGGATGACCTAATGCAATAGCACCACCATTTGGATTGATACGCGGATCATCATCTGCTAATCCCCATTGACGAATACAACCTAATGACTGTGCAGCAAATGCCTCGTTTAGTTCAATGATATCAATATCATCCCAGGTTAATTTACTTTTTTTCAAAAGTTTATTTACGGCTTCTACTGGTCCTAATCCCATTATTCTTGGTTCAATACCTACAACTGTTCCTGTTACAACTCTTGCAAGTGGTTTGAAGTTGTATTTTTGAATGGCTTTTTCACTGGCGAGTAATAGAGCGGCCGCACCATCATTTAGTCCAGAAGCGTTTCCTGCAGTAACAGTGCCATTTTCACGAAAAGCCGGTTTAAGTTGTGCTAATTTTTCAAGAGTTGTATCAGTTTTCATAAATTCGTCATTATCAAAAACAATAGGATCGCCTTTCTTTTGAGGGATAGAAATAGGAACGATTTCTTTTTTAAATCTTCCAGATTGCTTTGCTTTTGCGGCTTTTTGCTGACTCCAAAGTGCAAATTTATCTTGATCTTCACGAGAAATTTTTAATAGTTCTGCAACATTTTCAGCGGTTTCGCCCATACTATCTACACCGTACATTTTTTTCATCAAAGGATTGATAAAACGCCATCCAAAAGATGAATCATAGAGTTGTTGAGTTCTGTCAAATGCATCTTGTGCTTTGCTTAATACATAAGGTCCGCGAGACATATTTTCTACACCACCTGCAATCATTAATTCAGCATCACCAGTCATAATGGTTCTGGCGGCTTCCATTACAGAAGTTAATCCAGATGCACATAAGCGATTGATGGTTTGTCCCGGAACTGTAACGGGCATTCCTGCTAACAATAGAGCCATTCTTGCTACATTACGATTATCTTCACCTGCTTGATTGGAACAACCGATTATAACATCTTCTACTTCTGTCCAGTCAACTTGTGGATGTTTATTGATGAGAGATTTAAGTGTTTGAGCAATTAAGTCATCAGTTCTGACTTTTGAAAGTGTGCCGCCGAATTTTCCGATGGCAGTTCTAACGCCATCTACAATAAATGCGTTTTGCATAAAAATGATTTTGGGCAAAGATGATAAAATTTTAGCAAATTTGCAGGTTGGGAAGGCAGAGAAAATAACTACAAGGATATTATTCAGTTAACTATGATTATTATTAAAACACAAAGACCTCCAAGATTATTTACTCAAAGCAGACAAAGTTTTAAAATTTCTACCAAATTCTTCGTAATCTTTGTAAATTTATTTCTGCTCCCCTATGCTTCAAACAATGTATAGCGATGAATAGAAACGAAAAATGAAAATACTTGATAAATATATTTTGAAAAAGTTTTTGGGGACTTTTGTGTATTCAATAGGGTTAATTTTATTGATATTTATAGTATTTGATTTGAAAGATAAATTACCAGATTTTATTGCGGATAAAACACCATTTAAAGAAATTATATGGGATTATTATTGTATGTTTATTCCTGTGTATGGAAATATGTTTAGTCCCTTATTTACTTTTATTTCAGTGATATTTTTTACATCTCGGATGGCACACAGAAATGAGTTTGTGGCAATGTTGAGTAGTGGAATAAGTTATACACGGATATTGCGACCATATTTGATGGCGGCGGGTTTTATTGCAGTTACTTCGTTGATTTTAAATCATATTGTTATTCCAAAAGCAAATAAGAAAAAGATTGCATTTGAAGATAGATGGTTTAATAATAATTACAATACTGAAGATAAGAATATTCACAGAATAGTAGGAGATGGTGAGATTTTGTATTTGTATAGTTTTGATAATCGTGCTAAAATGGGGTATAAAGTTTCTCTTGAAAAAATTAAAGATAATGTTCAGGTGTATTATTTGAAAGCAGATGCAATGCAGTGGGATAGCACTGATAAATCGTGGATATTAAATAATGTGTTTGAAAGAGCATTGCATTTGAAAATGAAAAGTGATAGCGTGTATTACAAAGAAGAAGTGAAAACATACACAAGTAAAAAAATTAAAATTGATTTTACACCTGATGATTTGTGGCGTTATGAAAGTAAATTAGAAATAATGAATTATTGGGAATTGCTGGATTATATTGACAAAGAAAAGAGAAAAGGTGGAAGTAAAATTGAATATTTTGAAGTAGAGCATTACAGACGCACTGCATTTCCGTTTTCTACATTTATACTGACTATTATTGGTGTAAGTGTATCATCAAGAAAGGAGAGAGGTGGTGTAGGATGGGCAATTGCATTGGGATTGTTTTTAAGTTCTGTGTATATAATGCTGATGTATATTTTTACAACGCTTGCTACAACAGGTTTTGCAAATCCAGCATTTGCAGTGTGGATACCTAATATAGTATTTACATTTGTGGCATATATTTTTTACAAAAAAGCACAGAAGTGAAAGAATTAATTCAAAAAATAGTTCGTTCAGAGTATGCTAAAAATATACTGCGTGTAGTAACAGGAACAGGTATTGCACAAGTGATAAACTTTTTGTTCAACATTTATATTGCTAAAATTTATTTACCTGATGATTTTGGGAAGTTTTCATTGTTTATGAATTTAGTTTCAATTGCGTTGATATTTTCTTGTTTTAAGTTAGATGTAGAATTAGTTAAAGTAGAAGAAAAAGATTTGAAAAAAACTTTGAATGATGCGTTTTTGATAGCAATAGCAACAAGTATTTTTTTTGGTTTAATTTTTGGAGTAATGTATTATTTTAATTTTTTGAATTTAAAGCAATACAATACATGGTGGCTATTTTTTTTTCCTGTAATGATTTTTTTATTGACAAGTATTCAAATACAGTTGATGTATTTGGTGAGATTAAAATTATTTAATTTTCAAAGTAAGTATAAAGTTGCAGAAGCATTGTCAGTAAATGTAATGTATGTGGTTTTTGCATTTATGAAAGATTTTGGGCTGCTGATAGCAAATGTTTTAAGTTTAATATTTGATAATATATTTTTAATAATTGGATTAAAGAAAAGCGGGAAGTTATTTTTGAATTGGAAATTTGAGAAGATAGAATTAGCAAGGGTTTTAAAGGTATTTAAGATTCAGCAATTTTATATGTATCAGTCGTTATTAGAAGTATTTCAAGTTACTTTAATTCCTTTTTTTATGTCGTCGCAATTAGAAGTGATTGGTTATTATGCTTTATCTACAAGGGTTTTACAGGCACCGATGAGATTTTTAAGTTTGCCATTAGCACAAGTATTTTATTCTGAAATTGCAGAAAGAAAGAGAAATGGAATAAGTTTGTTACCACTATACAAAAAAACATTGTGGATAAGCGTAATGATTGGTATTCCTATACTTTTAGCAATTATACTATTTGGACCATTTTTGTTTGAGTTGATATTTGGGAGAAATTGGATAACAGCAGGATATTTTGCACAAATTTTAGTATTATGGTTTGTTGCGGATTTTATTAAAGGACCCATGATTCAGGTGATGTATTTATTTAATCAGCAAAAATTGGTATCTCGTATTATGTTTGCAAGTGTGTTCGTAATGTTTTTCATTCTTTTGATTTCAAAAATATATTCAGAAATTTCAATATCTAATGTGTTTATTATGATAAGTGTTTCACAAACATTTTTTCTATTGTTGATAATATATAGTTCATATAGAGAGGTAAGAAAATATGATAGGGTGAATAATTAGAGGAAAAGAGTGAATTAAGAAGGGAGTGAATTAATTGGTATTTTTTATTAGGTGTTGATAAAGATTTTGATTCTTTAAAATATATTCAGGAAAAGTATCATCTAATGGTACAAATTTATAAGAAAAGTTTCTGCCAAATATATCTTTTCCGTTATTGATAGCATCTTCAATGCTTTTAGCATCTTTAAAAGTTTCCTTATTGTATTCTGTATGTGCAAATGATTCTATTTTTTTAATTATCATTTCTACTCCACCTAAATAACTAAAGTGCCAACCACCATCTTTAATAAATTTAAGTTTCCATCCTTTGCTATACACTAATTTTAGTTTATTGAAAAAGGCAATAATTTTATAAATTAATTTGTCACTAAATAAGCCCTGAAGTTTGATAGATAAATTTCTTATTTGTTGAGGGTAAATTTCAGGGCTATATTTGTAAAGCACAGAACCACACCATCTATAATTGCCGTTTTGTGCGTTATTCATGCAATTTATAAAATAGTAAAACATTCTTTGTCTAAAAATGTAAAATGTGTTTCTATTTAAATGGCTAAAATCAATTTTACTTAGGTCTGGAATTTCATCAATATCTGAAATAATAATTATATCATTTTGATTTGCAGTTTTTAATCCTCTTTGAATAGCATTTCGTTGAAATCTTTCTAATTCCCACGAATTATTTCCATTATATTCAGGCATATCATCAACTACTATGTGAATAATTTTATCTAAAAACTTTTTGTAACGATTTTTATTTTGTTCAAAGAAAAGAGGTTTATCTTTTCCCTGATGTGTTTTTGTAGCTTCTACTAATACAAATTTATCAACATAATCATTCAAAATGTTCAATCGTATTTCCAATAAATCTAATTCATTAAAAAAAGTAAAGCAATCGTAAATCATAATTTTAGATATTTAATTATTAACGAAGATATTAATCCAAAAAATACTGTTCCGCCTTGTGTTTCTAACATTGCTTCAGTGGTAAAATAAAATAATGCAAGTGAAATAAAATAATAAGCACCGAAATAAACTTTTTGCTTGAATGATTTTTTAATTATGCCAATTATCAAGTAAAGAAAAAGAATTAATCCAATTATTCCAATAGCCAGCCATATTTCAAAATATGTATTGTGTGCATTGATGTTTTTTTCAGCGAGTATGTGTAAATTATTTTTTTGAAAATATTCATTTAAGTGTTGATGAACATCGCCACATCCAGTGCCTATCAGCCAATTGTTATTTAATATCGTAACAACAGCCGCTTTCCATGCATATAAACGCACGGAGTTAGATTCTATTCTTAATGGTTCATTGTGTAAGTATTGATTAAATATCTCTTGTGTGGTTTTTATTCTATCTGATAAAAAATTTAAATAGTTTGTTTTGTAAAGCAAGTAATAAGTTATAGAAAATAATATCGCAATAGTAAATAAAACATAAATTAATTTCCATCTGAAAAATGCATAAACACTAATAATAAATAGTAGTGAAATAAAACCTGCTTTTGAAGATGATAAAATAATACCTGCCGAAAGTATCAATAAAATGAACCATTTCCAGTGATTGTTGAATTGAAATAAAATATAAATCATTGCAAATAAAGCATACATAGAATAATAGGTGGGATGTGTGTTTATTGAAAAATCATTATAGGTTAATAATAAACCTTGTGTAAAATAAGAATAAGCACTTCTTAATATCAAAAATGCTGTAACAATAATTATACTCCATGAAATACTTAATAAAGTTTTTTCAATTTTTTCTTTTGAAGAATTTAAGAATGAAATTATTAATGGAAAAACAAATAATGAAAGTTTCACTTCACAATCAAATAAACCGTTTTTAATATCTGTTGTCCATATTAAACTAATGACATACATTAAATAAAAACTAATCATTGTAAAATGCAATCCAGATGGAATTTTTGAATAATCAAATTTCTTTTGAGTTATTAAAACTAAAATATAAAGTATAATGGAAATGCTTACCAAATCAGGAAAAAGTATTAACATTGACACAATTAGTGCAGGAAAAATTATATCAAGTTGATAATAAATTTTATGTAACAATATCTTGCTCATTTTTGAAAATCCATTTTAAAAAATTTTTCAATGCTAAAAAATATCCTTTTATTCTTTTTCTAATTGACAATTTCCAAAAAAATAAAGAATATACTAACATTCTTGTAATAATATTTAAGAATATCAAAATACTAACAAGCATCAAAGTAAATCTACCTGAATGTTTTTGAAAAAATTTTAATTCACTAAAAATTTGATTAGCTACTACAATATCTCTGTTTTTGTCTGAACTGCCACCACTATAATGTTTGGCAACAGCAGATTTTACATAGTAATTTTTTCCTCCGCTTTTTTTATTTCTATAACACAAATCCATATCTTCTTTCCAAAATAGTGTTTCATCAAATCCACCTAATTCTAACCATCTTTTTTTACTCAACATCAATGCAGCACCAGATAAGGATTCACATTCACAAATATCTTCTTTACACAAATTATTTTTTGACTTAAAAACATAATTCAAAAAAAATAAATCTTTAATAACATCTTTTACACTTAATATCTTATGGTAAGAAACCTGATGACTACCATCTATATTCTGTAATTGTGGAGCTAATATCACATTATCTGATGATAATTGATTCAATACTTTCAATAAATTTGATATACAATCTTTTTCTACCATTGCATCAGGATTTAGAATAAACAACACATCTCCTTTACTCAATTTGACACCTAAATTATTTCCTGCTGAAAACCCCAGATTCACAGAACTTTTATGTAAAATAATTTCTAATTCATTTTTATATTTTTCAACACAATTCAAACTTTCATCATTACTATTATTATCTACAATTATTACTTCAATATCCTTAAATGACGAATCAATTAAACTTTTCAGGCATTCATTCAACCAATGACCACTATTGAAATTCACTATGATTACAGATACTTTACTCATTCTTTTAAACCAGATTTTGCACTTCCTAATAAATAATAAAACAACATATTTAACGGAAAAAAGTCAAAACTATTATTAAATACTGCTGATATTAAGAAAAATAATATCAATGATATTTCAAATGGAAACAAAGTATAATTTTTAATAATAGGCAAAACAATTAAATAAAGTATAATCAAAAACAAAATTGTTCCCACTATTCCAACTTCATTTAATACCTTCAAATACCAGTCGTCAGTAGTGTAAACAGCGGCTTTATCAGGAGATTCTTTAAAGTGTCTAACTGCACCTGCACCTGCCATTCCTATACCATAACCTAATATCGGTTTTTCTTGAAAACTTTTCCAAGACCTTTTCCATAACTCAGCTCTTGTTACTCCTTCACTGATTGTAATTGTTTCCTTTGAAGAAAAAAACATCCACAAAATCGGTTTTACACTTTGAAAAACAATTAATAGTGAAAAGAAATACAACAAAATAACAGATAATATCTTTTTTATGTCTTTTATTTTGTAAACAAAAAGTATCAATATAAAAACAACTAAAAAGCCCATTAAACCTACACGAGTAACACTATAAGCCATTCCTGTAAATAAAATAAACAACTGCATTGTAGTAGTCCAAAGAGAATTTTTTGAAAACAAAAAATGGATTGTTCCAAAAAATGCAGCAATTGATAACATCATAGCAAAAGGCACAGGTGTAAATAAAAAACCACCTGTTCGTGGAATAAAATATTCTCCTACTAAATGTTCATTTGATATAATTACTTTCTTTTCAAAGTCAAAGTAAAACAAATGAAATCCAATACTTAATATGCAATAAATCAAAACAAAAATAAAATAATTAAATTTCATTTTCTCTCTTTCCTCATCATTCACACTATTTCCAATAAAGTAAACTAAAAAAGGTAAATATGTTAGTTTTAATCCAAAAACCACTACTTTCAATTGATGACCACTATTGATGTAAGATACTTCAGAACCTAATAAAACCAGCACTATCCAAATACCAAACAATTTCCAGTTTTTCATTATACCTTCTAAAAATTCTCTATAAAAAAGAATAATTCCTAAACCAAACAACACATCTGAAATGTTAGAAAAAACATACTCAAAGATATTGTGTGATTCGCCTGCACCTACAATAAGCCAACGAACTAATGGCAAAAAAGACCAAACTATTAATACTATTAAAAAATATAGATGTGAACTTATGTATCTGTGTTTGCTCAAGAAAAATCGTAATTTTGCGACAAATATAATGATTCCTGATGAGAGTAATTTTATTATCTGATGTCAATTCTGCACATACTCAAAAGTGGGCTGTTCAGTTAAGTCGTCATCAAATTGAAGTGGGTATTTTTTCTTTTTCTTATCCAAAAAATGATTGGTATAAAAATTATTCTAATATTCATCTTTTATATTCTGCAAATTTATCCAATGCCAATTCAATATTTACTAAACTAAATTATATCACTCATTTAAAAGCTTTAAAAAAAATAATTTCAACTTTTCGTCCAGATGTTTTACACGCTCATTATGCCAGTAGTTATGGACTTCTTGGGGCTTTATCAAAATTTCATCCTTTTGTAATTTCAGTTTGGGGAAGCGATGTGTTTGATTTTCCTCAACAAAACATTTTCAACAAAATGATTTTGAAATACAACTTAAAATGTGCAGATAAAATTACATCCACAAGCCATATAATGGCAAAGCAAACCAATCGCTTTACAAATAAAGAAATTAAAGTTATACCATTTGGAATAGATTTAAATATTTTTCAACCTATTCATACCAAAAAAATTTTTAAGAACAACGAAATTGTGATAGGCACTATAAAAACCTTATCATATACTTATGGCATAGATACTTTGATAAAAGCATTTTCAATTCTAAAAAATAAATTACCACAATTAAATCTAAAACTTCTTATTGTTGGTGATGGAGATGAAAAAGAAAAATTACAATCGTTAGCAAACAAATTAAATATAAAAAAAGACACGATTTTTTATGGACAAATTCCACATCAAAAAGTAGTAGAATTATTAGCAGAAATAGATATTTTTGTTGCATTATCAAGAGAAGAAAGTTTTGGTGTAGCAATTGTAGAAGCAATGGCTTGTGAAAAACCTGTGGTAGCAGGCAATGCATCTGGCTTTAAAGAAATTATTGAAGACAAAAAAACAGGATTAATAGTAGAAAAAGAAAATCCCTCACAAGCAGCAGATGCTATTCAATTTTTAATAGAAAATCCTGAATTTGCTAAACAACTCACCATCAATGCAAAACAAAAAGTGTTTAACGACTACAACATTGAAGATAATGTAAAAGAAATGATTGAAGTATATAAATCTTTGTTATAAAAATATAATATACCAAAAGCACTTTAATTTCCAAAAATTCCGCTTCAATGCTTTTAGTGCTGACGCTTTTTTGGTCAGCATGCCGACATTTATCGTCGGCATCAGAAAGCCATTGGAAGCTTGTGTTGGGGTCTCCCATTCCGAGCGAAGCGAAGGAATGGGGGCAAGTTCCAATGGCGGTCTGCCGAAGGCAGATTGCCTTCTAAAAGCAGATTTTTTGCTTACTTTTTTCTAAAAAAAGTAAGAGAGAAAA
>Ga0209204_1000331_pt1 | contig 52360 bp, 53 predicted proteins | sample AD_JPNMR2_MetaG_FD_184425 | JGI IMG/M metagenome (GOLD analysis project Ga0209204, IMG submission 184425) | Active sludge microbial communities of municipal wastewater-treating anaerobic digesters from Japan - AD_JPNMR2_MetaG (SPAdes) (version 2) | ecosystem: Engineered > Bioreactor > Anaerobic...
CAAAGGACTTAAAATCCTTGGCTTTCCAAAGCTTGTGGGTTCGAGTCCCACCCCGGGCACCAAATTATATTTAGAAATTTTCTATTTATTTGTGCGTAAGCGTTAATTTCTAATTTTCTCAAATAAATTTTTTATAATATAAATGAATTATCAGGGATAAAATTGACAAAAAAATACTTTTAAAATAAAAAAATTGCAGAAATTTACAGTAAGAATTATAATATAAGTGCTGATCCATATTATAATATTATGAGAATTTTAGTCCAATGGCGGACTGGGAAAAAAGTGTTTTGACCTTCCATTATTGGATATCTCATATTGGATATCTCACAATATCCGAAATGTAGATCAGCAAGTCGAGTGTTCATTTTAATTTTAATTATTAAAGCTATGTTAAAAAAAATTACATTCAAAAATTTAATCATCTACATTTTGGCAATTTTTGTTGTCGTTGTGGTTATTAGTTTATTGCGTATTAGCAACGCTTTTTTAGAAGAAACTAAACGCAATAACACTTTCCAGCGTCGTCTGGATTACGAAAATTCAATTATCCAATTCGATATTATGTGCAATGAGTTAGGTAAGTTGAGCGATGCACATAACGATTATTATTTTGATATGAGTTTAAGACGATGCGTTCCAGATATATCGACTGGAAATTTAAGCGAAGATCTCAAATTAACTACTATAATTACTAACAGATATCGAGGAGTAATAAGTAATGATGCAGTAGAGAACTATTATCTGTTTTTTCATGAATTTATTAAACCAGAAAAACAACGCTAATTTTTATGAAAAAATCGATAACTCTCATTAAAGGTAAATCAAAAAAGAAAGTGCTGAAAAGGCGGAATCTATCATTAAGGTAATGCACGATTACTATAATGCGGCTCGCGTGAAATTCTCGGACAAAAAAGAAATTTTTATCTCGCTCTCGCATGGGTAATTTATGACAAAAATAGACACAAGTTGTGTAAACATGGCACAAGAGAAGAAGAGATAACTTGTTGTGAGGAATTTTGTATGGAAAGAATAACTGTTAATGAAGTTTTTAATAGAATCTGATTCTTATAATAGCAAAATAACAGATGATACCATTTACAGTATAAATATTAACAATTATCCCCCAGAGCTTGATGTGACTAATTCTGAAATTAATTTTGAACGTGTACTCAATGGATACTTATCTATAAAGGGCAATGAACTTATATCATCTAATTTTAGTAATTTTGAAAATTATAAATCTATGGATTTTTCAATGAAAAATGAAGACCTTAATATTTTTACTAAAGGAAAAATTATCATAGTTGATGATACTCTTTATCAACTATTAGCTGTATATAAAGATGGTAAATACAACGAGAATGATTATAATCGATTTATAAATAGTTTTCAGTTATTAAAGTAATTTTATGAATTTACTTTTTGTAATTATAATTTTAGTTGTCGGATGTATTTTTTGGATTGTATGGGGTTTTATCAAGTATAAAAATAAAGAGGTATAGATAATAACGAAATTTATTCTTATCTTCGCGACGGATTATCGTTGAAACAATCATTGCAAAAAGCATTTTCTAATCTAAATAAAATTCAGAATCTCGGCTTACAGAATTCAACGATTAACAGGGTCAGTACTAAAATAGCCAATTTGGTAAATATAATGAATATCGACAATGTTATAGAAATTTATTCTACCTTTGTGTATAGGTATATTTTTGAGAATGGAAGGGTAAAAAAACCAACAAATCTTTCAGATCAAAAGATAATTTACGCAGTGGAAACTTTAGAATTTAATGAACTAAATGGATATTTCGTTTTGAAGCCAGATACAGGTGACGATTTAGACAAAAAATATTCTAGACGTCAATAAATTTATATTGAAATTATATAAAAGTTTTGAATAGTAAACAATAATAAGAAAATTATTATTTTATCCGTTGTCTAGTTACCATTGTTAAGCGACTATTTGTTTTTATTAATTTTTGGTGTAGTATTTAAGTAAAAAAAGAATTAAATATTACAAAGAAAAAATATTGAAATAAAATAAAAAATTAGTTAGATACGCATAAATCTATTCTTTAATATTATGGAAATATTTATAATTATAATTGTCGGTGCATTGGCATGGCGAGGCGCGAATAGTTTAGCATTTAGTTATCTTAATAAAGAATTTTTATCTTTACCCTTATTTTTTACAACCGAGAAAGGTTTTAAAATTGCGATGATGTATTCTTATGCTGCCATACCATTAGCTTTGATTAATGGTTTTATACTAAATAGTTGGTTGGGTTTATTAATTGTTGGTTTGGGTACGTGGATTGGTATGTTAATAGCAAATTTAATTTTAAGATTTAATCCCGCTTTACAGTTTTTTTTATTTGGTTTTATTAATATTATTTGGACAATATATAACGTTCAATCTTTATTCTAGTGGTTTTATTTTTTTTAAAATCTCAAATATGGATTAATTAAACAAATTTCTATTTCTATCGGTTCTTAGAAATTTTAATCTAAAATTTTTATTATAAATAAATGTAAAAATATGGTAAACGACAACAGAGATTTCATCGAGCATGTCCGGAAAGAAGCACAGACAAAGAAGATCAAAAAACCTTGGCTTGGTGCTCTATTAGCTCTAATTTTTGGTCCGATTGGTCTTATATATTATTCGTGGAAAGCCGCTATTGGTTGGTTTATTCTCTTAGCCGTTGGCGTATTTTTACTAAATATTATTTTTCCTGATTTTCAATTTCCAAGTTGGTCAAAATATATTGTACTTCCAGTCATTGCTAGTTATACGTATTTCGATATTAAATGGTGGAATTCGGCAATTACTTATTGGAAAGATGAAAAATAATTTATAGGAATATTTCTAATAATTCTTTTGTTGGTCCTGGTTTACGCGACAAAACATGCATGAGCAAGTCATCCGTTACATAAATTACTAAACCCTACGCCATCATTATAAATAATTTCGATTCTATCGGTTAGGTTTTTAATTTATGGAATTTTACATTTAAATAATTTTTATTAAATATTAATATTGAAAACTAAAAGATTAACAATAATAATATTGAAAATATTGACAATTTTTAAATTTATGATATCCTGAAGATAGATCTTTAAAACGCTATAGGATATAGGACATATAATAATAACAAAAACATACTCTAAAAAAGGAGTTTAAAAATGTCAAACAATAAGACTAAAATCAATAAGATGTTTGTTGTTATTCCAGTAAATATGGATAACGGAAAAACAGAATTGATTAATAATATTTTATTTTTATCTGTAGGTAATATTTCAGAAGAAGAAAAAGATAATATTTTGTCTAATCTTTATATGATTTTAGAGCCTTTTCAGAAAGAAGAAAGAGAAAATAAAGAAATAAGAAAGGAGGAATTAAATCGTCTTTCTTCTTTTAAAGAGGTTTTAGGAGGAAAAAGGGGAACAGTTTTAGTTAAAGTTCCCACTAATTTCGGGGGAGGTGAATTTGAATTGACTTCTGATGGCGAAAGGTTATTTGTCTCTAGAATTAAAGAATGCTCAGGAGAAACGTTGAAAATTTTATTGACTCTTAGAAGAAATAAAACATATTTAAGAGTAGACTCTCTTTCCAAGGAGAGATTTCCTTTGGCAGAAAATCCGTATTCAAGGGATATTGAATTTTTGTGGCGTATCGTAAAGACAGTGATTAATTATCAGGATCAAAATAAGATTGATCCAGGAGAAAAATCTCCATACTAAGAATATTTTTTTATTTTAGATTATATCATATTTAGATTATATCAGAGTTTAGTTTATATTTTTTATCTTTCCGTCCTATAGCGTAATTTCCCATAAGGCACTAGATTAACTAGTGCCTTTCTTTTTTTAAATTTTTTGATATAATTTATTTATAAAAAATGAAATGAAAAATTTAGCTAAAAACTTAATAACGATTTTACTGTTTTTTTTAGTAATCTCTTCTATTTTTTCGTTACTTTCTACTTCGATACAAGAAGAAAAAAATATTTCTTTAAGCGATTTGGTAAATGATATTAATAATGAAAAAGTTAAAAAAATAACAGTTTCTGGTTCGAGTGTTTCGGTTATTTACCCTGATAATAGTAAGGCGAAAACAATGAAAGAAGTGGAATCATCTTTGTCTCAATCTCTTGTAAATTATGGGGTTGATAATGAAAAATTAAAGAAAGTAAACATTGAAGTAAAACAAGAAGGGGGTATTTGGTATTGGCTTGGCCCAATAATAATTTATATTCTTCCCTTAATTGGTTTTGGTTTTATTTTTTATTTAATTTTCCGACAAACAAAAGCAGGAGTTAATCAAGCGTTTAATTTTACTCGTTCTAAGGCGCGTCTTTTTGGGGCAGAAGGTCATCCAAAAGAAAAAATAACATTTAATGATGTAGCCGGATTAAAAGAAGCAAAAGAGGAATTAAAAGAAATTGTTGATTTTTTGAAATATCCGCAAAAATATTTAGCAATTGGAGCAAAAATTCCACGAGGAGTTTTATTAGTTGGGCCTGCTGGGACAGGAAAAACTTTAATTGCAAGAGCCGTTGCTGGAGAGGCAGGAGTGCCATTTTTTCATATTTCTGGTTCTGAGTTTATTGAAATGTTTGTAGGGGTTGGTTCAGCGAGAGTTAGAGATTTATTTGATACAGCAAAAAAGCATGCGCCATCAATTATTTTTATAGATGAATTAGACGCTATTGGCAGATACAGAGGTGCGGGAATTGGAGGAGGAAACGATGAAAGAGAACAAACATTAAACCAAATTTTGGTTGAAATGGATGGATTTGAGAGAGAAACAAATGTCATTATTTTAGCGGCTACAAACAGGCCAGATATTTTAGATCCTGCTTTATTAAGGCCAGGAAGATTTGATAGAAAAGTAGTTTTAGATATTCAAGATATTAATGGAAGAGAAGAAATTTTAAAAATTCATACAAGAGATAAACCCCTAGATTCAGATATTAATTTAAGAGAAGTTGCAGAAAGAACCCCTGGATTTGCTGGCGCTGATTTAGCTAATGTCGCTAATGAAGCAGCAATTTTAGCAGCAAGAAAAAATAAAACAAAAATTTCCCAAGAAGATTTTTTAGAAGCTATTGAAAAAGTTTTATTAGGCCCAGAAAGAAAAAGTTATGTTTTATCAGATAAAGAAAAAGAAATTGCTGCTTTTCATGAAGTAGGGCATGCCTTGGTTGCAACTTTTTCTAAAAGCACAGAACCAGTAAGAAAAATTTCAATTATTGCTAGAGGAATGGCTGCTGGGTATACTTTACAAGTGCCTACAGAGGAAAGAAGAATAAAAACAAAAACAGAATTTCTTTCAGATATTGCAACGCTTTTAGGAGGATATACTGCAGAAAAAATAAAATTTAACGAGATAACAACAGGTGCTTCCAATGATTTAAGTCGGGCTTCTGAAATTGCAAGAAAATTAGTAAAAGAATATGGAATGTCGTCATTAGGTCCTATTTCTTTTGGTGAAAAAGAAGAATTAGTTTTTTTAGGTAAAGAAATTTCAGAGCAACGAAATTATTCAGAAAAAATAGCGATAAAAATTGATGAAGAAGTTGAAAAGATTATTAAAAATGCTCAAAAAGAAGCAGAAATAATTTTAAGGAATAATAAAAAATTGCTTGATAGAATAGCGAAAATCTTAATTGAAAAAGAAACCATAGAAAGAGAAGAGTTTGAAAAATTAATAAAAGAAAATAAAGTTGCTAAAAGCGTTAAAAAAGAAGAGAAAAAAATAGAAAATAAGAAAGAAAAAAAAGATTTTTCAAATTTAAAAGTAAAAGTTAAAGAATTATAATAATTTTGCGCGTGTGGCTCAGAGGTTAGAGCACCACTCTTATAAAGTGGGGGTCGATGGTTCGAATCCATCCACGCGCACTTTTAATTTATTTTTTATAATTTCTAAATAATTTTTTAAAATTTTTTATAAAAATAACTCTTTGCGATTCAATGTTGCATTTTAAAAAAAATGAAGGAAATTGAAGAAAATCTTTTTGGCTTAGATTATAAAGTTTTTTGCCTAATAATTTTAATATTGATTATTTGTCTTTTTTAAAGAAAATGAGATAAAGATAAAAAATGCGATAGAGAACCATAATATGATATATTAAGAGAAATTATAATGATAAATCCTATTATTTTAAATATGAAAAACAATAAAGAGAAAAAAATAAAAAAAGGCGTTCTTATAGCGTTTGATGGCGAAATATTTTTGAAGTCCTTTGGTGTTAAAAATTTTTTTAAAAAGAAATTAGTTTATAATATTTTAAATTCTTTTCAAAAGCAGAAAATTAGTTTTAAGATTTTTAATTATTACGATAGAATTTTTATCGAAGTAGACTTTTTTAAAAAAGCAATGAAAGTTTTAAAGAAAACTTTTGGTATTGCTTGGTATGCTGAAGCTCTTTTTTTAGAAAACTATAATATAAAAGATTTAAATGAATTTATAAAAGAAAAATATATTAATTGGATTAAGAAAGATGAGAGTTTTGCTTTAAGAGTAAAAAAAGAGACAGGAGAAAAACAGAGCAAAGAAGAAATAATAAAAATTTTAGCTAAAAATATAAAAAGAAAGGTTAATCTTTCGCATCCAGATAAAGAAATTTTTGTTGAAATAAGGAAAAATGGATGTTTTTTATATTTTAAAAAAAATAAAGGATTAAGGGGGCTGCCAATAGGTAGTCAGGGAAAAGTATTGGTTTTAATGTCTGGGGGAATAGATTCTCCAGTTGCTAATTGGCTAATAAATAAAAGAGGAACAGAAAATGCATGGATTCACTTTCATAGTTTTCCTTTGGTTTCTGAAAAAAGCATTGAAAAAATAAAAGATTTAGCTAGATTGTTTTTAGATTATCAGTCAAAAATTAAGATTTATTTTGTGCCTTTTTCAGAAATTCAGACAGAGATAAAACTTAATATTCCGGCAAAATACAGGGTTTTGTTTTATAGAAGAGCAATGTTTAAAATTTCCGAACAAATAGCAAAAAAAGAAAATTATCAGGCAATTATTACTGGTGAAAGTTTAGGGCAAGTTAGTTCTCAAACATTACAAAACATTAATATTATCCAAGAAAAAATAAAAATTCCCATTTTGAGACCTTTAATTTCTTTTAATAAAGAAGAAATAATTAAAATTTCAAAAAAAATTAAAACTTATGAAATATCTATTTTGCCACAAGAAGATTGCTGTACTTTATTTGTTCCAAAAGGTCAAAGCGCTAAAGCAGATATTAATATTATTAAAAATTTAGAAAAAAAATTAAACTTGTCTTCTTTAATAAAAAAAGCGATAAAAAATACAAAATTAGAGGAATTTTAAAAAAATAAATTTGAAATTTTTATTTTTTTTGTTAAAATAAATATATTTTGGACGATTAGCTCAGGGGCTAGAGCGCTTCCTCGACGCGGAAGAGGCCGTAGGTTCAAATCCTACATCGTCCACTTTTTTAATAAGTGTCAACTAAAATATAATTTTTATTATTAATTTTTTCAATTTCTAAATTGGAAAAATTGCCTTTTTCACTTCGCCATTCATTTGAAAACCCCCATCCATTCCATTTCCAAACAGCAACAAAATTTCCATTACATTTTTCTTCTAAATAATCGCCCTCAACTACAATTAATTCATTTTCTTTATCATTATCTATATCCGCAAATTTAAATTCACAATTGGGGTTGCTTAAATTAGAAGAACCCCAAACTTCTTTTATCGAATTGCCAATAAGATCTAAAATAAAGAAATGATTTTTTATACTCATATCGTTTTCTTCAACCCAAAAAGGTTTTGATTTTCCGAAATTGCCCGGTTTCCATAAAGATAAATTAATATCTACAATTCCATCATTATTTGAATCATTAAAATTAAAATCATCTATCCACCAATTATCCGGTGATTCCCAAATATTTTTTTTATTTTCTTCAATTGTTAATTTTCCGTTTTTTAATTCGTAAGTTTCAAAAAATAAATTATTATTTAAATCTCTCTTTTCTTTTTTAAAGATATTGCTTTGTTTTTGTAAAGTATTTACATAAATTACTGCTCTCTCGTCTTTTTCAAAAGTATCATTATTTTTAAAATAAATATTTTGTTTTGAAGTTGGAAAATTTAATCTTTGTAAAATTTTTTTCGCCTCGTTTATATCTGCTATTTCTGGTTGAGCTAAATTTTTCATAATAATAGGTAGGAGAGAAATTTTAGTTATTTCATCTTTGGTAAAATAAACTTTAATCATCAACCCTTTTCGTGTTTCGCTGGCTTGTTGGTCAAAAATAAAATTTCCTAAACTATAAAAAATATATTTATCTTTATATTTTTCTAAAATTTGAACTACATGAGGATGGTGGCCAATAACTAAATCTGCTCCGGCATCTATTGCAGAATGAGCAAAATTAACTTGAGAAGAATTTGGTTTATTAACATATTCGTTTCCAGAATGCATTGAGACAATTACAAAATCAGATTTTTGTTTTGCTTCTTTCACTGCTTCTATCATTTTTTCTGTTTCCATAAATGCTGTCCCTGCGAAATTTTCAGTCGCTTTATAAGATAAAGGGACAACATCAGAATCATTATAAGCAAAAAAAGCAAATTTTATTCCTTTTTTTTCAATATAAACTGGTTGATAGGCTGTTTTTTCATTTTCTCCAGCGCCAACATATTTAATACCTTCTTTTTCAAGGTAAAAAAACGTATCTTTTAATCCTTTTTCTCCAAAATTTGGGGTATGATTATTAGCTAAAGACAAGATAGAAAAATTATTTAATTTTAAAGCTTTTTTAGTTAATGGGTTTGATCTAAAAATCATTTCAAAATCATTAATTTCTCTTCCTTCAGTGATTGGAGTTTCTAAATTTCCAAAAACTAAATCAGCATTTTTTAAATAATCTCCAATTTTTAAAAAAGGATAATTAATATCATTTTGTTTTTTTACAATTCTTTCTACTCCCCGAGAATAAGAAATATCTCCTACTGCAATTAAAGAAACTTCCTCTTTTTTAATAGGAAGTTTCTTTTTCTCAGAAAAAAAATCTAAAAATTCTTTTTCATTTTGTTCTTGATTTTCTGAGATATTTTTATTTTTTGAAAAATTTAAATAATAAATACTGATTAAAAATACAGCGATAAGAATAAAAATAATAACTAACCATAAAAATTTCTTTTTCATTCATTTTATTTTGCCACAAAAATATCTGTCCAAGATGGCAAATTCGGTGCTTTTTCTGAATTTAGCATTTCTCGCCATTTTTTATCAGTTAATCTATCTGATAAAGGCCAGGGAAATTCATAATAAGAATAAACCCCTCCGCTAGCAATTTTTAATTTCCCAGCAATTGGAATTGCAACGTAAATTTCGAATATTTTACCTGTACCCACCTCTAAAGCTTTTCCGTTTGGGTCAGTGGCAACATCGGCAATAATTGCTGCCGAATTTTCTTCTAAGTATTGACGTTCATTATTTGTTTCTTTAAATGCAGGCTCATCTTTATTAATTTCTAGCCAAAAATGTTCTAATTGTCCGCCATACGAACATTTGAGAATTTTCTTGATTTGATTGAATAAAATTTTGATTATCCATTATTTTAATAATGCTTTGACTAAATTAATTATTAGTCATCGTAAGCATTTTAGTTAATAATTTTAATAATAATTTTAAGACAAAATAAAATTTTAATAATTTTAATTTTGTCTTTATTTTATGGTATCATAAAATAAAAATTAATAATACAATATGTCGCCTTTATTTTTTAGGACAAAATTTAAAAAATTAGAACTGCCTTTATTTTTTCCTGATGCTACGAGAGCAGTAATTAAAACATTAGATTCTAAAGATATTGAAAATACTAAAACAAAAGGTGTTTTGGTAAATACTTATCATCTTTATAAAGACATTGGGGAAGAAACAATTAAAAAAAATAAAGGAATTAGAAATTTTATGAATTGGCAAGGGGGGTTAATTTCTGATTCAGGAGGTTTTCAGGTTTTAACTTTAGCAAAAGAAAGCAGGCAAAAAGGAAAAATTACAGATAGGGGAGTTGTTTTTTCTCCGATAACAAATAAAAAAGTTATTTTAACCCCAGAAAAATCTATTGAATTTCAAATGATAATTGAGCCGGATATGGTAATAGTGCTTGATGATTTTACTAATCCAAAAGATGATTATAAAAAAGCAAAAGAAAGCGTTGAAAGAACTGTTGAATGGGCGAAAAGATCAAAAGAAAAATTTTTATCAATTTGCAATAAAAAAAGAATTAAAGAAAAAGAAAGACCTTATTTATTAGGAGTGGTTCAGGGAGGAAATTTTCTTGATTTAAGAGAGGAATGTGTTAAAAAATTGGTTGAAATAGGCTTTGATGGTTTAGGGTTTGGAGGGTGGCCAATTGATGAAAATGGAAAATTTAATTTTAAGGTTGCTGATTTAATAGCGAAAAATACTCCAAAAAATTATTTTCTTTTTGGCTTGGGAATTGGAAAACCGGAAGAAATTATTAGATGTTTTGATTTAGGGTTTTCTCTTTTTGATTGTGTTTTGCCAACAAGAGATGCAAGGCATAAACGTTTATATGTTTATAATGCTCCATCGATTGAAAAAATAAATATAAGAAAAAAGAATTTTTATTCTTTTTATTTTCCGGATAAAGAAAAATATCGTTATGAAAATAAGCCAATAAGTAATTCTTGTGATTGTCTTCTTTGTAAAAATTATTCAAAATCTTATCTTTTTCATCTTTTTAAAATAAAAGAAATGTCTGCTTTACGCTTAGCAACTATTCATAATCTTAGATTTTATTCAATTTTAATGGAAAAATTAAAAGAAGAAAGAAAAGTCAAATTGTAAATTTAGAAAAATTGTGTTATTTTTAAAAAGTATTGGTGGTCGTAGCTCAATGGTTAGAGCTTCGCGCTGTGGCCGCGAAGGTTGCGCGTTCGAATCGCGTCGGCCACCCAAACAAAAAACTGATATTTTAAATATCAGTTTTTATTTATTTTTTTCTTCAAGTTTGACTTTTTTTATTAACTCTTTTCCTTTTCGCAAAATTTTTAATTCTATTTCTTCTCCAATTTTACATTTTTGAAGAATATCTGATAGGGGATTATCAGTTGTTATTTTTTCTCCTTTTGCTTCAAGAATAATATCAAATTCTTCAATTCCTGCTTTTTCCGCTGCTGAATTTTTTATAACCGGACTTTCTCCTAATACTTCTCTTACAACCAAAGCACCATAATCAACAGGCAGCTTATTTTTCTCTGATAGATCTTTAGAAAGAATAATATATTTTATTCCAAGAAATGGAACTTTTATTCTGCCGAATTTTTTAATTTCTTCCAAGTCTTTTTTAGCATAATTTATTGGGATGGCAAACCCAATGTTTTGAGCGCCCATTACCATCGCAGTATTAATTCCTATTACTTTTCCTTCCATATTAATTAAAGGCCCTCCGGAATTTCCAGGATTAATAGCAGCATCGGTTTGAATTAAACCTCTTAATCTTTCTGCTTGTTTTGAAATTCCATTGCTTGCCTGAATATATCTAGATAGACCAGAAACAATGCCAGCGCTTACAGTATCATGAAATTCTCCCAAGGGATTGCCAACAGCAATAACTGTTTCTCCAATTTCAATTTGTTCTGAATCTCCTAATTCTAAATAAGGAAAATCTTCTCCTTCAATTTTTAAAATAGCAATGTCGTTGATTGGATCACGCTCTAATATTTTTACTGAATAAGTTTTATTAGGTTCTAAAATAACACTATAATCTGCGTCAGGATCTTCTACAACATGACGAGAAGTTAAAATAAGGCCATCTTTTGATATTAAAAAAGCAGAACCTCCCCCGATTTTTATTAATTCTTTTTTTCCATCTTTAACTTTTGGCATAATTAAATCTTCGGTGCCAAAAGGAAGCATATAAAAGCCTTCAATTTTAGGAAGATTTTTTGAAACAACAATTGTTATTACTGCCGGACAAACCTTTTTTACAATTTCAACTATTGGAGATTTTTCCATATTTTTATTTTAAATTTAATTAGTTTAATTTTATCATATAAATAAATTGTCAACAAGAAAAATCTTTGTTAAAATTATCTAAATTTAGCCCCTGTAGTTCAACGGATAGAATAAGAGACTCCTAAGCTCTAGATGGAGGTTCAATTCCTCCCAGGGGCATAAAATTAAAACAAAAAACCCGCAAGAATCCATCTTGCGGGTATATATATTATGAGTTAAATTCCTAAAATGTTTTCAGCATTATTAATCTTTTCAATACCAGGATCTTTATAGTGCCACCACTCTACTGTTTGACTTCCGTCCTCTAATTTTATTGTTTTGGCGATACCCCATGTTTTGTTTCCATATCTTTGAAGACAGGAAAAAGATTTAGACGCAAGCATATTATTTTCATCAAGAGAAATCGCTTTTTTAAAAGCAATTATTGCTTTATCAAAGTCTTCTATTTTTTCATAGGCTAATCCTAGCCCAGTATAAGCTCTTGAAAGGGCTTTAAAATCTATTTGTTGTTTCTGTCCTAATCTTATTACTTCTTTGCAATATTCAAATGCTTTTTGAATATTTCCCAAATAATAATAGGTAATACCTAAATTTGCTAATGTCTCCATATCTTCTTCTTGCTCTAATATCTCTTCGCATAATTTTTTAGCCTCAAGTCCGTCTTTGTATTCTAAGCATTTTTTTACTAATTTTTTTTTAATTTCTAATTCATTGTATCTTTCCTCTGCATCTTCCCCTAATTTTTCTCCATAAATTCTTAGAGTTAATAATAATCTCATAGAGTCTTCTAATCTATTATTTCCTAATCTGCTTTGTTTTTTTGAATTCCTTCGATTCATGGCTTTTTTCTCCTCTGTTAGAATTAAGATTTAAAGAACATTTTTGCCTAAATTGTTTTAGGCAAATCATATTATAAAACAAAAATAAAAAAATACAAGCTTTTTAAAACTATTTTCTAATTATTTTTTTTAATATTTTATTCAAGCGAAATTTTAGTTAAGATCAAAAAAAATCTCGATACTGAATTTTAATTTGTACTGTATAGGGTGAGTTTCCGCCTCGTTGTATATAAATTTGCGGAGGGGGTGAGATTTGAACTCACGGTAGCTTTTGACTACAATGGTTTTCGAAACCATCCCTTTAATCCACTCAGGCACCCCTCCTTTTTATTGTCCCCAAGAGGAATTGAACCTCTATCTGAAGCTCCGGAGGCTTCTGCTTTTTCCTTTAAGCTATGGGGACTTTCTTATTTTATTATACTCTAGATACTCTAATTAGTCCCGAGCAAGGAATAATTTCAATTCCTTTTTTTTGAAGTTCATCTAAAAAAAGATTAACGCCTAAGGAATCCGAAGACATATGTCCAGCAATTACTACATTTATATTTGCCATTTCTGCTTCTTTCTTATGTTCTTCAGATACATGCATTCCAACAATTGTACCAATTCCGGCATTAGCCATTTTTTCATATAATTTTGGAGAGCCCTCAGTCCCTCCGGTGATTTCTGTTAAAGCGATTTTTCCGCATCGGTTTTCAGGAGAGCCAACAAAAATTTTTGGACCAGCTCCAATTTTTATTGCTTCTTTATATTCTTCAATTTCTTTTAGAGTTTTCATTAAATCTTGAATATAAAGAAAGTTTTTATTTTCAACTTTTTCTCTTAAAAATTTAGCGGCTAAGTTATCGCAAATTGTATGTAAACACATTAAATTAAATCCTAAAATTTTTGCCGCATCAACTGTTCTTTGGTGGTTTGCAGAATTAACCCCTCTGGCCACTTCGCTTATTTTTTCCTTCATTAATCCTTCAGCGATATTTATAGGTACGCCGTATTGATTTAAAACATCGCATTGCAATTCCATTACATCTGATAAATGAGCGAGCGCTTTTCCCAAGGGATGATGAGATATTATTAAATCAATATCTCCGATTTCTTTTGCCATTAATATTTCTGCTGGTTCAATATCGATTCCAACAAGAATTTTTTTTATTTCTTTATCTTTTACTATATGTAAAATTCTTGAATCAGAGTAGGGATTTTCCAATGTTTCTGTATCAAACTCTTTTTTTTCTTCTTCTGACATCTTTTCATATTTTTCTTTTTTTCTTTCCAAAATTTTTTCTATCATTTCATTTTCCCTAAAATCAGCGTCAATCCCCATTTTTATTGCTAAAGTAAAAATTTCTTTTATTGTCATAATTTTTTTATTTTTTGCTTTTTTTATTTGATTCACTCTTTTTTTTATTTTTATTATCTTTGTTTTTCTTATTTTTATTTTTTTCTGCTTCAGTCTTTATAGGATTTTCTTGATTTATTTTCTCTTTTTTCAGAAATTTTTGATATAATTCTGAAATTAATTTTTCTTGTTCTTCTATATCAAAAACACTCTTTCTGATTCGAGCTTTTTCTTTTCTAATATATTTACGAATTGATTTTGGCAATTTTTTTTCTTTCATTTTTTTAAAAATTAAAATTATAAGGTTTTTAAAAACTTATAAAGATATAGATATAATATATCCTAAAATAAGATAAAAGACAAGATTTATTCTCCTTTTATTACAGCTAGCGGTGTTAATTTCGCCACCTTTTTTGATAAACCTGCATTATGAACAACTTCTATTACTTCGTCAATATTTTTATAGGCTAATGGTGCTTCTTCGGCAATTCCTCTCATAGAGCGACATTTTACAATAATTCCTTTTGATTTGAGATTTTTGATAACTTCTTCGCCAGATGTAGCTTTTAAAGATTTATGCCGCGACATTGTTCTTCCTGCTCCATGGCAAGTTGAGAAAAAAGATTGCTCTCCTTTTTCTACTCCTGATAAAACATAAGATGATGTTCCCATTGAACCAGGAATTAAAACTGGCTGTCCTGTTTTTTGATATTTTGAAGGAATTTCTTGATTATAAGGAGGGAATGCTCTTGTTGATCCTTTTCTATGGACAATTACTTCTGTTTCTTTATTATTTATAATATATTTTTCTTTTTTAATAATATTATGGGCAACATCGTATAAAATTTCTAAAGATGTTGCTTTTTCTCCCAATGCTTTTTTCCATGCTTTTCTAATAAAAAAAGCAATCATTTCTCTATTAGCCCAGGCGTAATTTGCCGCTGCAGCCATTGCTCTAAAATATCTTTGACCTTCTTCTGATAAAAATGGAACGCAGGCGAATTCTCTATCAGGAACTTTTATTTTGTATTTATTTTCCATAAGAGGAATAAATTCTCTTAAATAGTCAGTGCAAACTTGGTGTCCTAAACCTCTGCTTCCAGTATGAACCATAATTACAATTTGATTTTCAAACAATCCAAAATTTTGAGCAATTTCCTTATCAAAAATTTCTTCTACTTTTTGAATTTCTAAAAAATGATTACCAGATCCTAAGGTACCAACTTGATCTCTTCCTCTGTTTTTTGCTTTTTCAGAAACATACAAAGAATCTGCCCAATCAAGACATCCATTTGCCTCGCAATTTTCAATATCTTCTTTTTCTCCGTATCCTAAATTTACTATTCTTTTTGCTCCTTGCTCTAAAATTTTATTAATCTCTTCAATCGAAATTTTATTTTTTCTTCCTTGTCCTAATCCTGATGGAACTTCTTTATAAATTTCTTCTGCGATTTTTTCTAAATAAGGTTTAATTTCCTGTTCGCTATACTGAGATTTCATAAGTTTCATTCCGCAATTTATGTCAAAGCCGCAAGCGCCCGGGGAAATGATGCCGTTTGATATTTCAATTGCGCCGACAAAACCAATTGGTACAGAATATCCTTCATGACAATCAGGCATTGCAATGCCGTATTTTAAAATACCAGGAAGCATTGTTCCATTTACTAATTGTTCGATTGACCTATCTTTTAAAATTTCTTCTAACATTTTTTCTGATGAGTAAACTCGAGCCGGCACATTCATCTTTTCGTTTTTAGGTATTTCCCAAAGCCAATCGTTTATTTTTATAAAATCTTTTTTTGATATCATGGTTTTTATTTAATTTTTAAATATCAAATAAAATTGTTGCTTGCCATAAATTCTTTTCTTTTTGTTTTATTTCTAAATCATAATAAGTAACTGCTTTTATATCTTCATTAAATTTTTTGACTTTTCTACCGAAAATAAAAGCATAAATTTCGGTATCAGTAAATTTTTTAAAATCCGTTTTAAAATATGTTTCTTTTTTTGTTTGAATGAGATAAAGTATTTCTGATAAAAAATCTACAATTAAAGTTTTAATATCAAATGATTTTATTAATATTTTTCTTTTTATAATTTTTGAGTTTTTAATTTCTGGCTGGAGATAATCATTCATTGCTAATACGGCATTTTCGAATAATTCTTCTTTTGTCTTTCCAAAAACTTTAATTTTTAAATCTGCCCTATGTTCTATAATTTTATATTTTTCCATTTAGTTGTTTTTGATTTTTTTTAAATTCTTCTTTTACGATTTTTCTATCATCCCATGGAATTTTTTTACCGTTTGCTAAACACATTAAAGGTTCACATCCTTTTCCGGTTATTATTATAGTATCATTTTCTTTTGCTAATTTTATTGCGGTTTTTATTGCTTCTTTTCTGTCTAATATTTTTTGAGCTTTTTCTTTTGCTCCTTTTGCTACATCATCGATTATTTTTAAAGGGTCTTCATCATAAGGATCTTCATTTGTAATAATAATATTATCGCAATATTTATAAGCAATTTCTCCCAAAACAGGCCTTTTCCATTTATCTCTTCCTCCGCCACAAGAACCTAAAACGCAAATTAATTTTGAGTCTTTATTTTTGAAATCAGATATTAAAGTTTTGTAAACTTTTTCAAGGGATACTGGTGTTATTGCATAATCAACAACAACTTTAAAAGGTTTTTCAATTACTACTTCCATTCTACCAGGAATGCCTTTAAAATTTTCAACAACTTTTTTAGAAAACTCAATGTCTATATTTTGGGAAAAAGCAATGCATATTGCCGCAAGCGCATTATAAATATTAAAATCTCCTGGAATTAAAAGATTTAAATTTAAATCTTTATTATTAATATCTCCTTGATTTAATCCAAAAGTATATTTTTTTCTTGCTGGAAATTTTAAAAAGTAATCAGCGTTTTTATCATCAATGTTTATTATGTGAATATTTTTTGTCTCTTCAAAAAGTTTTCCTTTTGCTTTTTTGTAATTTTCAAAACCTTTATGAGATTCAATATGTTCTGGGCTTAAATTTGTTAAAAGAGCAACATCAAATTTTATAAATTTATGACGATATTGTTTTATTCCTTCAGACGTTACTTCAAGCACAGCATATTTACAATTATTTTTTACTGCTTTTTTTAGAAATTTTTGCAAGGTAAATCTTCCCGGCATTGTCATTTTTAATTTATTTTCTTCTTCGTTTTCCCCGATTTTAAATTTTATTGAAGAAGCAAGAGCAACTTTTTGATTTGATTTTTTTTCTTTAAGATATTCTTCTAAGATTTTTATTGTAAGCTCTGCTGTTGTTGTTTTGCCGCTTGTTCCGGTAATTCCTATAACTATTAAATTTCTTGAAGGAAAACCATAAATTAAAGCACCTAAAAAAGCAAGCGAAAAATGGTAAAAATTTAAAAGAAAAGGAGGAATTATTTTTTTGATTAAATTTTTCATTTTCCTAATATTTTTAAAGCTTCTTTTATCTTTTCTTCAGTATTTATATTGTGAGGAATTTTTGATAAAGCTTCTTTTATCTGATTGCGGGAGAATCCCAAATTTTTTAAAGCTTTTTCAACTTCTTCGTCTTTTTTCTCTTCATTTTTTTGTTTTGAGATTTCTTTCATTATACCGGAGATTTCTAAGATAATTGTTTGAGCTTTTTTTCTTCCAATACCTGGTATTCCCTCAAACGCTTTTGCTCCTTTTTCTTCAATTCTTTTTTTTAATTCTTCCAATGTTTTAAAAGAAGCAATTTCTGTTGCTATTTTAGGGCCTACTCCCGGAATATTGTTTACAATCTCAAAAAGATTTAATTCTTCTAAATATAGGAATCCATAAAGATCTAATGCATTTTCTTTTACGTTTAAATAACAGAAGATTTCAGCATTAGTGTTTTCATTTAATTTATCTAATGTTTTTTGGGAAACAAAAATTTTAAACCCAATATTATTTACATCGAGAATAATAAATTTTTCTTTTTTTAAAATAATTTTTCCTTTAAGATATGAAATCATAAAATTTTAATCAATATTTTTAAATTATAACATTTTAAGCAAAAAAATTTAAATTTTTAAAAAATAAAAAGTATATTGATATTTATTCTTTTTTATGATAAATAAGGATTATTATAATATTAAATAAAAAAATATGCCTATAACTAAATCAGCAGAAAAGGCTTTACGTCAAAGTTTAAAAAGAAGAGAAGAAAACGATGTTTATAGAAAAAAAATAAAAACTCTTTCAAAGAAGATAAAAGTTTTAATTTCTGAAAAAAAATTTGAGGAGGCAAAAAATCTTTTACCTGAGATGTATAAAGCATTAGACAAAGCAGCAAAAAGGGGAGTAATAAAGAAAAATACAGCTTCACGAAAAAAATCTCGAATAGCAAAATCTTTAATAAAAAGCCAAAAAGCAAACTAAATTTCTGCTAAAAACATTTCTAAACCCGCTTCTGGTTTTATTTTTCCAGTTTTAATATCTAAATCTATCTGAAAAAGCTTCTGATAGATTTTTTTTAATTCTTCAAAAGAAAATTTTTTTGCTTGAAAATATGATTTTTGAGCAACAAAAGGATGAAGCCCGCTTTTTTTAACAATCAAACTATAATTTTGATATTTTTCAGAAAGATTTTTAACTATTAAAAGGTTTCTAAATCCAAACTCTATCATTGAAAAAAGATACAGAGGATTGTCGCCATTTTCTAAATGTTTATAAATTAATTTTATCGCTGTTTTTTTATCTTTTTGAGAAATTGCATCAATTGTTTTAAAGATATTTGTTTCAATTTTTGGTTTTATTAATAAATCTATATCTTCTGATTTTATTATATCTTTATAATTTGCTAATTTTTTAATTTCATTGCTTAATCTCCAAAGATCATTTCCAGCATAAAAAATTAATTTTTCTATTTCTTTTTCTTCTATTTTTGTATTATATTTTTCAAACTCTTTTTTAATCCATTTTTTTAATTCTTTGTTTTCAAGAATTTTAAATTCTTGGCATTTTGCGTTCTTTTTTAAAAATTTAAACAATAAATTTTTACTATCAGGAATTTCTTTTTCTAAAAATATAAAAATGTCATCTGATTCTAATATTTTTTTTGATTCTTTTAAAAACTTTTCTTTAAATTTTTGATTTGAGAATGAGTTAATAATAACCCATAACTTTTTTTCTTTAAATATTGAGTTTTGAAAAAGATTATTTTCAAAAAAATCAAAAAAGATATCTTTATTTTCGCTATCTTTAAAATCAAGATATTTTAAATTTAATCCGCTTTTGTGGGTTTTTTTATAATTTTCAACTATTTCATTTAGTTTTTCAGAAGATCTGTATGTATCTTCTCCGTAAAGAAAAATAATCATAATTTTTAAAATAAAAATTAGTTATTCTATTATATATTAATATTTTAATTTTCAAAAATAAAAAAGGGAACAGATAATTCTGTTCCCATAATTAAAGATCTAAAATCTTTTTTCAAACTCCTTTCTTCTTTTTTCGTCCTCTAATTTTTTATCTGTTTTTTCCCCTGAAACTATTTCGATTGAGGTAGTTAGGCCCTTTTTTACCCTGATCAAAACAGGGACTTTATTGTCAATCTCAATTTTTTTTCCTTGAATAATAATTTCATTAGCGCCTACTATTTTTACCTCAATCTGTTTAGAAAAATTAGCTATAAAAATTATAGCTATCAATAAAATAATAATAGGGACTAAAACAAACAAACATTCTTTTTTCATATCCATTCTCCTCTATTTTAAAGGTTCTTTTTATACTTTAATTATAATATAATAATATCTTTTTGTCAAGAATAAAGAAAAAATATCTTAATAAAAAAAGAGGGACAAGAATTTAATTCTTGTCCCATAAAATGTTTGAATAAAATTGGAATATTTTACCTGCAGTACGGTGGTGAGTACGGTGGTGTAGGAGCAATAATTATTCTCCTGGGCGGTGGATTATAGGGAAGCGGTGGATTATATGGAGGCGCAGGAGCATATATTGGAGGATTTACAGGAGCGCATATGGGAGGTCCACAACGAGTTCTTGGATACCAACGTCTATCGCAATCATTGTGATGGATATTAATGTTTACGTATCCGTCTGGAGTCCATTTCCCTATATTAACACTTACTGCCTTTCTGTCAGCGTATGCTGGCATTGTCATCCCGACAATTATCATCATTACCGCTAAAGCTAATAACATTGTCTTTTTCATAACTATAACCTCCTTTCTTAGGTTAAGTTTTCTGTTCGTTAATTAAATTGTAAGGAACTTTTATTTTTCTACTTACATTATAGCATATTATAATTTTTTGTCAAGAGAGAAACAACAACTGGTTAAACAATATGTTTTATTAAAGCATATTCTAAGCTTTCTATTATTGCTTGCCAGCTTGCTTTAATAATATCAGTGGAACTGCCAATTGTTGTCCAAACATTACCATTTGAAGATGAATCAATTAGCACTCTTACTTGGGCAGCTGTGCCTGATTTTTCATTTAAAATACGAACTTTGTAATCAGTAAGATGAATTTTTTTTATCTGAGGATAAGCTAAAAAAAGAGCTTTGCGAAGAGCTACATCCAAAGCGTTTACTGGCCCATTACCTTCAGCTGCTGAAAAAATTATTTTTCCATTAACTGAAAGTTTTACCATTGCTTTAGAAGTAAAATTTTCTTTTTCTTTTGGTTGTTCTAAAACCGTAAAATCTAGAACTTTAAATGGTGGTTTGTAATTTGACTTTGCTTTTCTCATTAATAATTCAAGAGAAGCATTTGCGCCATCAAACTGAAAACCTTTATTTTCTAGATGCTTAACTTTTTCTAAGACTTTTTTTGTCTCTTCTATAGAAAGAGCAACGCCAAATTCATTAGCTTTATTTAAGATGTTTGCTTTGCCTGATAATTCAGAGACCACTATTTTTGAAAAGTTTCCAATAAGAGTTGGATCTATATGCTCATAACTTTTTTTGAATTTTGTTATGGCATCAACATGCATTCCTCCTTTATGAGTAAATGCATTTTTGCCAACAAATGGCTGACTAGGATTTGGTTTAAGGTTTGCAATTTCAGATACGCAACGCGAAATTCTTACTAGTTCTGTTATCTTATTTTCTTTAAGACAGCGAAATCCCATTTTTAACTCTAATATAGGAATTATCGAGCAAAGATCAGCATTGCCACATCTTTCTCCGTATCCATTAATAGTGCCTTGAACTTGGACTGCTCCTTCTTTTAAAGCTATAATGCTATTAGCTACTGCTAATCCTTCATCGTTATGGGTATGTATTCCCAAGGGAATGCATACTTTTCTTTTTGTTTTTAAAACAATTTCTTTAATTTCCCAAGGAAGAGCGCCACCATTAGTATCGCATAAAATAATTCTTTCTGCGCCTCCTTTAGCTGCAGCTTGGAGAGTTTTGAGGGCATAATTTTGATTGCTTTTAAATCCATCAAAAAAATGTTCTGCATCGTAAAAAACGCGTTTTCCTTGGGAGCTAAAGAATTTACAGCTTTCTTCAATCATTCGAAGATTTTCCTTTAAATCAGCGCCCAAAATCTTTTCTACTTGTAGATCCCAACTTTTACCAACTAAAGTAATTATTTCAACATTAGCTAATAATAGTTCTTTTAAATTATCATCTTCTTCTGGGCTTTTTCCTTTCCTGCAGGTCATACTGAAAGCAGTAATTTTTGCATTTTTAAAATTTAACAAAGATGCTTTTTCAAAGAATTCTTTGTCTTTAGGATTAGAGTTTGGCCAACCGCCTTCAATATAATCAATTCCTATTTCATCTAACAATTGAACAATTTTTATCTTATCTGTTAAAGAAAAAGAAATTCCTTTCATTTGCGCCCCATCTCTTAATGTTGTGTCATAAATTTCTACCTTTCTTTCCATTTTTTGTCTCCTTTCTTATGTTGAGGTTATATTTAATTGTTAAAGAACGATTCCAGAAAAGAAAAACCTCTTCTGGAGAAGAGGTAATTTTTTGTTTTAAGATTTAAAAGAAAACTACCCCTTCTTCAAAAGAGGATTAATAATAATTGAAATAATAATTGATTTTTTAAAACAAAATTTATTCATTTTTTACTTTTTTATAAAATATAAAAAATTTTAAAAATTTGTCAATAGCTTTTTAAAAATTAAAAAAATGATTATAATAAAAAATATTAAAAAATAATTTTATGGGTTTTAAAATAAAAAAAATAAAAATAAATAAAATAATAAAATATTTAATTTTATCGGATTTAATTTTTTGGACAGGTTGGGGATTAATTTCTCCGGTTTTTTCTATTTTTATTGTTGATATGATTGAAGGGGGATCTATTTTTGTTGTTGGTGTTGCAGTTGCTATTTATTCAATTTTAAATTCTTTATTGCGAATTCCTATTGGGATGTTTTTAGATCATTACAAAGGAGAAAAAGATGACTTTTATTTTTTATTTTTTGGCTTTTTATTATTGTCTTTTGTTCCTTTTGGCTTTATTCTTTCTAAGTATCCTTGGCATATCTATATTTTACAAGGAATTCATGGTGTTGGAATGGCAATGGCTTATTCTGCTTGGTCAGCTATTTTTACAAAATATATTGATAAAGGAAAAGAAGCAACAGAATGGGGAATAGATGCAACTGCTATTGGTTTATCGTCTGGAATTTCAGGTTTTATCGGTAGTTTGGCAATTACTAAATTTGGTTTTAAATATGTTTTTATTTGCGTTGGAATTTTAGGGCTTATCAGTGCTTTTTTAGTTTTATTTTTTAAAAATGAGATTAAAAAGAATCGTGATCATGGAATGTATTTTTCTTTTAAAGATGTTATCCAAAAAACAGAAGAATAGGCATTAAAAAACTTGACAAAGTAAAAATAAAAATGGTATTATAAAGAAAACTAATTAAAACCTAAATGAACTCAAAAAAGGTTTTATTAATAGAGGACGATTTACCAACAGTTGATGTTTATGAAACTGCTTTAAAAGAGATTAAAAATATTGAAGTTAAAACATTTACTTTAGGAAATGAGGCATTAAAAGAGATAAAAAAAATGGATGAAACAGGAGAAGGCTTGCCTGATTTAATTTTATTAGATGTAATATTGCCTGATATTAACGGAATAGAAATTTTAGAAATTTTAAGAAAACAAGAAAAAACAAAAAATATTCCAGTGCTTGTTTTAACAAATTATGGAGATAAAACATTGGAGAAAATAGGAAACGATTTAAAGGCTGAAAAATATATTTCAAAAACTGAATTTACTCCTTCTGAATTGAAAAAGATGGTATTAGAAATTTTAGAAAAAAATTGACATATTTTTTAAATTTGATAAAATTACTTTATTAATGATGTCCGTGTTTAAACGGACTTTTTTAAATAATAAAGATATAAATTAATATTTAAAATTATGGATATAAAAAATTTTGTTTCTGCTATTTCCCAGATTGCTGAAAAAAAAGGAATTTCTGAAGAAAAAGTTATTGAAAGCTTTGAAGCAGCCTTAGCTGCTGCTTATAAAAAAGAGTATGGAAAAAAGGGACAAATAATAAAAGCAAAAATAGATTCCAAGACAGGAAAATTTAATTTTTGTCAGATAAAAACAGTTGTTTTAAAAGATATGCTTTATACAGATGAAGAATTGGAAGAGTTAAAAGAAAAGAAAAAAGATGAAGATGAGGAAAGCAATTTAAAAGAAGGTTCTTATAAAATTCGATTTAATCCAGAAAGACATATTTTAATTGAGGATGCAAAAAAAATAAATCCAAAAGTAGAGATAAATGATGAAATAGAAATTCCATTAGAGACAAAAGAAAATTTTGGAAGAATTGCCTCACAAACAGCGAAACAAGTAATTTTACAAAAATTAAGAGAAGCAGAAAGAGAAACAATTTTAAACGAATATAAATCAAAAGAGGGAGAAATAATTTCAGGTGTTGTCCAAAGAATTGAAGGAAGAAACGTTTTTGTAGATATTGGGAAAACATTAGGAATTTTACCAAAAGAAGAGCAGGTAAGAGGAGAGTTTTATCGGCCAGGACAAAGATTAAAGTTTTATGTTTTAAAAATTGAAGATAGTTCTAAAGGTCCTGTAATTATCTTATCTCGCGCTTATCCAAAGTTAGTTTCTAAATTGTTTGAATTAGAGGTTCCTGAAATTAATCAAGGTGTTGTTGTGATAAAAGCAATTGCTCGAGAACCTGGATTTCGTTCAAAAATTGCCTTAGAATCAAAGGAAAAAGAAATTGATCCTATTGGAAGTGCTGTTGGTCAAAAAGGGGTAAGGGTTATGGCGGTAATAAACGAATTAGGGGGTGAAAAAATAGATGTTATTGAATATTCTGATGATCCTAAAAAATTTATTGCTAATGCTTTATCTCCAGCAAAAGTTTTAGATGTTAAAATTTTACCTAAAAATAGAGCTTTATGCATTGTTGATGAAAATCAGTTATCTTTAGCGATTGGAAAAGATGGGCAAAATGTAAGATTAGCGTCAAAGCTTACTGGATGGAATATTGATGTGAAAGCTTTGGGAGATAAAGATATAGAGGAAATAGAGGAGGAGTTTAAAGAGGAGGAAATTGATAATAAAGAAGAAAATGAAGAAGTAAAAGAAAAAAAAGAAAAAAAAATACAAAAAACAAAAGAAAAGAAGACAAAGAAAAAAGATAAGAATAACAAAAAAGATGAAGAAAATAAAACCGAAAGCGAAAATGAGGATAATAATAAAAATGGGATTAGAAACGAAAAAGAGTAATGCTGGTATTATAAATTAAATTAGTAATTTTTATGTTTAATTTTTCTGCTTTTATTTCTATTTTTATTTTATTTTTTATTTTTTATTTAATTATAAAAATTAAAAAATTACCTCACGAAGAATCTGACAAAATAAAAAACCTAAAAACAATATTAGATATAGATAAAAAAAATATTAGAAAAAAATATAAAAATATTTTTTTATTAAGCATTTTTCTTACAATTATTATTTTTTTAATTGCGGGAATTAAAACAGGAATTTCTTTTTTTGTCGGTATGATTTTAGCGTCTATAGTTGATTTTATTTCAAGAAAAATTTTTATTGAGATAAAATCAGTGGATAAAAACATAAAAAAACGAAAAAAAATATTTTTTGATTTTTATTTTAATTACGGATTAATTATAGGTTTTTTAATTGCTTCTTTGTCTTTATTTTTAATAACAGGATTTTTTCTTTTAGATTTTGATTTTAAAAATTTAATTATTTTATGTTTGGGAATAAGTTTATTTTCTCTTTTTAATTTACAAAAAAAAAATAATAAAGAAAATTTAAATACAGATTTAGAATTAGAAAAAATTAAAGATAATATTAATAATTTTTCGGCGCTTTCAAATGATTTTTTCCAAATTTATTTCCTGATTTTATTGTTATCAATTTTTTTAGGAGAATCAGTTTTTTATAAAAATCCTCAATTTATTTTTTTACCATTATTTTTAGGAAATATTTTTATTCTGTCTTCGATTGTTGGCAGTTTTTTTATAAATCTTAATAAAAATAAAATACAATCATTTTTTAAAGGAATGTTTGTTTCAATTATTATAATAGGGGTAAGTGGTTTGTTTTTAATAAAAAATATTGAAAGAAAAACAATTTTAGATAATAATTTTTCTTTTTTTAAGGTTTATACGCCATTTTTAATAGGGCTATTAATTATTATTTTTTCTTTTTATTTTGAGATTTTGTTTTTTAAAAAACAAAATAATATTTTAAATTTTTTAAAAAACATTAATTTATTTCCTTTAATATTTGTTATTATCGGATTAACAATTAGTTTTTTTATCTTTGATATTTATGGGGTTATTTTAACCTTAATTTCAATAACATTTCTTCTTCCTTTTATAATTGGTTTGACTTTTTATTATTTTAATAATAGCGAAGAAAAAGAATCAATAAAGCAAGAAAATAAGATAATTTCTGAAAGAATAATTAAAAATTATTTTTTTATTTTAACGATTTTATCAAGTTTAATTGTTTTTTTTGCTTTTACTGAGGAATTAATAAATTTGGGAATAAAAAATAATTTTTACTTAAATAATATAAAAGTAATGGGAGGATTATTGTTTAGTGTTTTATTTTTTTATTTTATTTATTTTTTATTTTCAAAAGAAAAAAGAATTTATTATATTATTTTCTTTTTATTAATTTCTCCCTTTTTAATAGGATATTTATTGGGTATTGAATTTCTCTCTGGCTTTTTATCCGGAATGATTGTGGTTTTATTTTTAATCTCTTTTCCTTTTATCAAAAAATTTAATAAAAATGGGAATTTAGAAATTTTAACAAATCATGCGGTTAAAATTTTAACCATTGTTTCATTTTTAATAATTGAATTTTTAATATAAGATAATAATTATATAATTAATTAATAAAAAATAATATGAAATACGAAATTAAAAAAAATCCTAAATTACAAATCGAATTAACAATAGAAGTCTCTCCAGATGAACTTCAACAATATTTTGATAAAACAAGAGAAGAATTAGGAAAAAATTTAGAAGTTGATGGTTTTAGAAAAGGAATGGCTCCAAAAGAAATTATTGAAGAAAAAATTGGAAAAGAAAATATCTTAATAGAAGCAGCTGATTTGTTAGTGAAGGATAATTATAAAAAAGTTATTTCTGAAAATAAAATTGAACCGATTTCCCAGCCGGAAATTGAGATTATAAAATTAGCTTTGGGAAATCCTTTTATTTTTAAAGCAAAATTTTATATTTTACCGGAAATAAATCTTCCTAATTATAAAAAAATTATTTCTTCAATTAAAAAAAATAAAATTTCTGTAGAAAATAAAGAAATTGATGAAACATTAAATTGGATTCAAAAATCTCGAGCAAATTTTATTTCTAAAGATGGTCCTGCTGAAAAAGGGGATTTTGTTGAAATTGAATATTCATTAAACGGTTTAAATTTAAATCCTCAAAATGAAAAAGATTCTTTTATTTTAGGAGAAGGTCAATTTTTACCAGGGTTTGAAGAAAATATTATAGGAATGAAACCCTCAGAAAAAAAGGAAAAAATTTCATTAAAAATTCCTGAAAATTATTATAATAAAGATTTAGCAGGAAAAGAAATAGAGGCAAATATAAAAGTTCTCTCAGTAAAAAAAATGGAATTAAGAGAAATAAATGATGATTTTGCCCGAGAAGTTGGTAATTTCAAAGATTTAGAAAATTTAAAAGAGAGCATAAAAGAAGGTATTTCTTTAGAAAAAGAGCATGCAGAAAAAGAAAGATTAAGAAATGAAATTTTAGAAAAACTAAGAAATGAAATATCTTTTGAGGCCCCAGAGATTTTAATTGAAAATGAAAAAAAATCAATGTTGGAAGATTTCAAAGAAAGTGTTTTAAAAAACTTAAAAATACCTTTTGAAAAATATTTAGAAGAAAGCAAAAAAACAGAAGAAGAAATAAAAAATTCTTTTACAGATGAAGCAGAAAAAAGAGTTAAAAACTTTTTAATTTTAAGAGAGTTGGTTAAATCAGAAGATATTAAAGTATCAGAAGATGAAATAAACGAAGAAATAGATAAAATTTTAAAACAATATCCTTCAAAAGAAAAAGCAGAAGAAGAACTTGATTATGATAAACTAAAATTATATATTGAAAATGCGCTTATAAATGAAAAAATTTTTCAAAGACTTGAAAATTTTATAGAATAATATTATAATTAATTTATAAAACTTTAAAAAATAAAATGAATTTAGTTCCAACAGTTTTGGAAAAAACAAAATATGGAGAAAGAGCATACGATATTTATTCTCGCTTATTAAAAGAAAGAATAATTTTTTTAGTTGGGCCGATAGATGATAATGCGGCAAATTTAGTAATTGCGCAAATGCTTTTTTTAGCAAGCAGCGATTCTAAAAAAGATATTCAATTATATATAAACACTCCTGGGGGATCAGTAACTTCTGGAATGGCTATTTATGACACAATGCAATATGTTAATTGCCCTGTGGCAACAATATGTTTTGGTTTAGCTGCTTCAATGGGAGCGGTACTTTTAGCATCTGGGACAAAAGGAAAGCGTTATGCTTTGCCAAATTCTGAAATTTTACTTCACCAAGTTGCTGGAGGAGTTGAAGGACAAGCAGTTGAGATAGAAATTACAGCAAAACAAATTATTAAAATCAAAAACAAACTAAATAAAATTATATCTTATCATACTGGTCAGCCATTAGAAAAAGTTGAAAAAGATACTGATAGAGATTTTTATCTTTCTGCTGAAGAGGCAAAAGAATACGGAATTATTGATGAAGTAATAAAAACAAAAGAAGAAATAAAATAAAAAAACTAAAATAAATATCGCACGCCCTTTCTCTATATTAAAAAGAGAAAGAGCGTTTTTATTAATATAAAATAAAATTTAGAATTTTGGTTTTTTACAATTTATTAAATTCAAAATGTTAAATAACCAAATTCTTTTTTAAAACTATGAAACAACTTATATTGCTTTTAGTAATAGTTGTTGCTTTAGCTGTAGGATTGATCTTGGGATATTATATTCGCCAGTCAATAGCCAGAAGAAGAGCAGATAACCTAGAAATAAAATTAAAGAAAAAAATTGCTCAAACAAAAAAAGAAGCTGAAGAAATAATAATTAAGGCAGAAGAGAAAGCGTCGCAAATTTTAGAAAAGACAAAGCAAGATGTTGAATCTCAAAGAAAAAGATTGTTTGAAACAGAGAACCTTTTACTTAAAAGAGAAAAAATGTTAGCCGAAAGAATTGCTAATATCGAAGAAAAAGAATTAAATTTTAATAAAAAAGTAGAAAAACTCAAAGAAATTAAAAATAGCATTGAAGGCTTAAAAAAAGAGGCGATAGAAAATTTAGAGAGAATTTCTAATTTATCGCAAGAAGAAGCGAAAAAGGAATTGTTAGATAATCTTGAAAAAGATTATCAAAAAGAGCTTTCAGATAAAATGAGAAAATTAGAGGAGCAAGGATCGGAAAAATATGAAAAAAGAGCAAAAGAAATTTTAGCAGATGTTATTCAAAGATGCGCTTTATCTCAAGCTCAAGATCTTACAACAACAACAGTTAACCTTCCTTCTGATGAAATAAAAGGAAGAATTATTGGAAAAGAAGGAAGGAATATTAAAACATTAGAAAAATTAACAGGAGTTGAGATAATTGTTGATGAAACATCAGAAGCAGTGATAATATCAGGATTTGATCCTATAAGAAGGCAAATTGCTAAAAACGCCTTAGAAAAGTTAATTCAAGATGGAAGAATTCAGCCAGCAAGAATTGAGGAAATGGTTGAAAAAGCAGAAAAAGAAATAATGAATGAAATAAAAGAATCTGGAGAAAGAGCAGTTTATGAAACAGGAGTAATAGATCTTGATCCTAAATTAGTTCAATTATTGGGAAGATTAAGATTTAGAACAAGTTATGGGCAAAATGTTTTACTTCATTCAATGGAGGTTTGTTATTTAGCAGGAGGAATTGCTGCTGAACTAGGAGCAAACGTAAAAGTTGCCAAAAAAGCAGGATTGCTTCATGATATTGGTAAATCAGTAGACCACCAAGTTCAAGGTTCTCATGTTCAAATTGGGATGAAGATTTTAGAAAAATTTGGGGTAGAAAAAGAAGTAATTGACGCTATGAAATCTCACCATGAAGAATATCCATATGAAAGCGTTGAAGCAGTAATAGTTCAGGTTGCTGATCAAATTTCAGGGGCAAGGCCAGGTGCGAGAAAAGATACTCTTGAAAATTATTTAAAGAGATTAGAAGATTTAGAAGCAATTGCTTTATCGTTTAAAGGGGTAGAGAAAGCTTATGCTATTCAGGCAGGTAGAGAATTGAGGGTTTTTGTAAAGCCGGATGAAATTGATGATTTTACTGCTAAAAAATTAGCAAAAGAAATAGCAGATAAAATTCAAGAAGAATTAAGATATCCAGGAGAAATAAAAGTGGTACTAATAAGAGAAAATAGAATTATTGAATATGCGAGATAAATTAAAAACCGGCGATTCGCCGGTTTTTAATTTATAGAACATCTTTTTACTTTTCAAATTGCTTATCTTTGAGTATATTTACAACCACGCTCGAACTTATTTTATCAAAAATTCCTAACTTTCGGAAGCCCGCCGCTAGCCGCTACAAAGCGGCGGCTGCCTCGCAGAAAAAATTTCTTTTCCTTTTTAGAAGAATTTTTTGGTGGCACGTGCAAATCAGAATTGTAAAGAAAGTTTTTCTGCTCGGCTTCGCGCTCTCGCGCGGGCGGCGGGGATTCAATGCGGACGAGGTAAAGCAAGAACTATTTTTGCGGGAGGAAAAGGATTTTGCTTTACCTTGGCTCTTTTTGGATTTCCGTCATGCAGGAGGGTGCGGGAGGAATGCGCGGTGGAACTCTTCTATTAATAACCTTACGTTGACGGGGAGTGCCATTGAAAGTGGTGATGAAGGTGTTGTTGGTCGAGGAAATCGGTATAACGGAGTCATTCCGTTCACTCGACACATGAGTATGGAAGCTTGCTGCGGCAAAAATCCCTATACCATGTGGGCAAACTCTATACCGCGATCTCCTCTCTCATTTCCGAAGAGATATTCCATCTCACCGGACTTGAGATATATGTATATTTCACGTCTCAGATGGGCCGAAGCCTGTCCGATCCGTGGTTTGCATGTGTTGATGTGCGCGATAGGGAGGCAACGCCAACGGAGCGCCAGATGATCGAAAAGGTTGTCGAACACGCTTTGTATAACGCTAATGAAACCACCAGAAAGATTATAAGAGGAGAACTAAACTTGTTCTAACTTCAGTACCCGTTCCTTAGATGGCGCGGGTACTTTTTATTTTGCAAAAAAATGCGTTCGGTTGAATAACCTTTTTCACGCCGCTAGCAAGATATATAACGCAGGGCTTGGTTCCTACACATAAAACGGAATCGTTTCCAAATATCAACCCAGTCTCTTCCGACAAACATAATATTGGTGATTTATGAGATACGGCCCATTCCCTAAATAAGTTCTCTTGATCATTTGTATAATGACACGCTACCGAATAATCACCAAGTAGATTAAAGCCGGTTGTATTTTTGAGATTTATTTTATTTTCGTCATCGTGAGTATCTATATTTTTTCCAAGTATAATAGCTCCGGCGCTACCACCATATACCGCGCCCCCATTCTTAATATACGATACGAGCTTTTGAGAGAAACCCGAATCTCTGAGTTCCTGCATTAAATTCCATGTATTACCACCACCAATATATATAGCATCAAATTTTTTCAAATCTTCAAGTTGATACTTTGCAAGGTTGTCTGCTAGTTCAAATTGAACATCATTTCGGTTGTGAAGTTTTAATACTTTTTTCATCCAAAGGTGTGCTGTCGGGTACATCTTGTTGCCACGAAGCGCTACTGGTATATACAAAAAATTACCATTCTTCGAAAATGTTTCAAAAAAAAACTTGTCGAGGGGAAATGATTGTTTCTCATTTCCTCCCCCCGACAAGTACATACGATTGTCTTTGGTCACATTTTGCATATTTGTATCTTCTTGCGAAGTTCGTATATACTCACACCATAAGTATACACTAAACGATCCAAATATTCATCTGTGGTCTCATTATATGGCGGCGGAAGATTCAATTCATTGCAAATCTTCAGGTTTACGAACCGTTCTATTTCCAATCGTGCGAGCATGATCGCATTCTCTCGTTCGATTGATGGAGCAATGAATTGTGCCCAGTAGTCTAAATAATACGACAAAACTCCAAAGAGATCCGCGCCATAGTATTTCTCACCAAGCACCTTCGCAAACCGCCTGAACTGGAGGCCCGGCCCCTTGTTTGTTGCTTGCACACTAGCAATTACTAAGTCGGTTTGACCGTGAGTATCAGTAATATTTTTTGGAGTTACTGACTCAAAACCCACTGAGCAGAAATACTCACCCATCTTCGCACTAATCTGTGATGGCTTTAGCATTTTCTTGCGTTTTGAGAAAGTGCGGAAAGGGTAGTTCTTTTTATCGCACTTGTGCCAGCCACAAGTTGGTGTATTAATTTTTGCGGAGTGCTTCGTAAAGAATATGTTGCCACATTCATTGCGCTGATGTTCTCTCCATCCTTTTTTGGACAGGAAATTTCTTATTGCCTCCTTCGCTCACTTTGTTCGCTCTCTCGCAATTCAGTAGGCGGGTGCTTCACCCGTCTCTAAAATATATTCTGCAATTCCTGTTCTTAAAACATCTTTTGCTTTTCAAAAATTGCTTATTTTTGAGCGGGAGACGGGATTCGCACCCGCGACCTTCTCCTTGGAAGGGAGACATTCTACTGCTGAACTACTCCCGCAATTTTTTTCGGAGAGCCGGGATTTGAACCCGGACTAAATCCTCCCAAAGGACTCGTGCTGCCGTTACACTACTCTCCGATAGTTTACTAATTAAAATAATATCATTCTGTTTTTTTTCAGTCAATTGTGTTATAATTTAAAAAAATGAAATAAATAATTTATGAATTTAAAATCAATTTTAGATCATTTAAATATTTCTAAACAATGTAAAAATTATGGGCTTCCTTTAAGACAATGTCCTCAATTTCTTTTTCTGATAATGGGAATATTTATTATTCTTGTTTCTATTTTTTCTTTTTTAATTGGGACAAATTATATTACTGATCCAGAAATTGTTGCTTTAATTGTTCTTCTGCTTGCTTCTATATTATTAGTTATTTCTTTTATTATTACTAAAAATTTTGAAAAAACCGCAGAGGTTTCAAAAATGAAATCTGACTTTATAAATATTGTTTGCCATCAATTACGTTCTCCGTTAACTAATTTAAAATGGGGGTTTGATTTACTTGTAAGCGAGAAAGAAAAAAATAAACCTATAAATGAAGAAAAAGAGTTAATAAAAAATTTGAAAGATAATATTGAAAGAATGAAAGAATTAGTTGATAATTTAATTTTTGTTTCTCGGTTTGAATCTGAAAAAGTTCCTTTAAGTAAAAAAGAAGTTTCTTTAGAGAAGATTGTTTTAGATTTAATTTCTCAATTCAAAATTTACGCTCAGGAATTAAATATAAAAATAAACTTTGAATTTGATAAAAATTTACCTTTATTTTTAGGAGACCCTGTTCAATTAAAAGTAGCAATTGAAAATCTTATTGATAATGCGCTTTGCTATAGTTCTCCTGGAAGCGAAATTTATATTTCTTTAAAAACAGAAAAAAATAATTTTCTTTTTACAATTAAAGATTCTGGTATTGGTATTCCTAAAAAAGACCAAAAATACATATTTCAAAAATTTTTTAGAGCAGAAAATGCTTCAGATAAAAAAACACATGGAAGCGGTTTAGGTCTTTTTATCACTAAAACGATAATAGAAAAATCTAGAGGAAAAATTTGGTTTGAATCAGAAGAGGGGAAAGGTACAACATTTTATTTTACCCTTCCGTTAAAGTCAAAATAAATTGACTTTCTTAAAAGATTAAGGTAAAAATTTTTATTGCCCTCGTAGTTCAATGGATAGAATAGGACCCTTCTAAGGTCTAGATGCAGGTTCGATTCCTGCCGAGGGCACTATTTACTTAACCAATAAAAATTATTTAAAAAACAATCCTTAAAACGATAAAAAGGATTTATTGCTATTTGAGTAATTTTAAATTTATTTTGCAAAAACCTTTAAAAAAATATTGCTTTTGTATAAATTTTCTTTATAAAAAATAAAAAACATAAATATAAATTTTTATATTTTTTATTTTAAAAACTTAAAAGGTTAAAATTTAATTTGTTCGCCTAATTTACCAATCACTGGTAATGGTTTTTGTTCTCCTTTTAATGCATTTATAATTCCGATAATCAACAAAACAAAAAGACAAAGGCTAAATAAACGCGATATAATCAAAAGTTGCGAAGGAAAAATTATATCAATAATTGCTATTACAATCCAACCGATAAAAAGAACTAAACCCTGTTTTACATGATATTTAACAAAGGGATCATTTTTGGATTCAGTTAAAAGCGGGACGAAAAACAAAATATAAGCAACAATTGCCATACCAGTATTTTTTTCTTTTTTAGAAGGACTCTGAGATTGCTGTTTTTCTTGAAAAATATTTTCTTCAGCCATATTTAAGTATGTTTAATTAAATTTATTAATAAATCGACCTTTATATAAATCTATTATTTTAAAAATAAGGATTATATTTTTAAAAAATCGTCAATATCTAGAAAACTTTTCTTAAATTCTTTAATTGTCTTAATTTTATAAAATAATTTTTTATTTATAATTTTTTGTGGTTTATATTTTTTTAAAAATTTTCAACTCCTGCCTTTTTTTCTTAAGATTATTTATACTTTACTGTTTTATGCCTTTTATTTTGCTTAATTTTTTAAATCTTTTGAATCACTATATTTATAATAAACATAAATGTTATTAGAAATAAAAAAAATGGATAATCATAAATATTGCGAATTAGTTATTTAAGAAAAAACTCGGTTGTTAAAAAACAAGATTTAGCCTTTGATAAAAATTCAGTTTTGTCTTAACATAGTAAAAATCTACGTTATATTATTGTCCATACAAATTATCAAAATTATCTATTATATAACCACCTCCAGGGTTAATACCTTTATTATATTTTATCTCTTGTCCTATACAAAGAGCCATATAAGCACAATTTTGATAACTGGTTGGCTCTTTTTTGTTAATGCAAATTCTTGTTTCTTCTTTCCAAGAAACACATTCTTGCATACAAATTTTATAATCATCTTGTTTATCTTCCGCATTTCCTCCCGTGACAATAGAACATTGGGAAAATTTCTGGCAAGCAGTTTGACAATCACTGGGAATTTTTTTCTTTGTTTTTGCTTCTTTTTGTTGTTGTTTATTATTTTCGCAAATAGATTCTAAACTATCTAATTCTATTTTAATCATTTCTTCATAAAAAAGCATTTCTTCTAAATTTTCTTTAATAACTTTACCTAAATCAAAATCATCTTCTGCTATAGATTCATCTTCTAAACTAGGAGGATTATCATCTTCAACATCGCTTTCCATATAACCATCTGGTTCTTTTAATGAACCAGGAGGCAAAGGCCTTCCCAATTCATCTAATGGCCAACCTGGTGGCGGGATAACTCTTCCATTTGAATCTTTTGGCCAATGGGATGGAGGAACTAAATTGCCATCAAAATCAAGCTCCCACGAACCATTTACCATTAATTCTCCATTATAATCGCGTGCGCAAATACCAGGAGGAAGAGGGTTCCCTTGAGAATCTTTTGGCCATCCTGGGGGGGCTACAACACCATCTAAATCAGGAGGCCAATACGCTGGTGGAATTGGTTTTCCATCTGATTCTCTAGTTGGCCAAGAGCCAGGAAGCATAATTTGCCCATCATAATCTCTTGGGCAGGCAGCTCCAATATCTGAACCATCAACAACTGTTCCTGTATATATTATTCTCTTTTCTTCTAAAATAGCTTCCCATTCTTCATTTGCTTTTGATATATATTCTACTTTTCTACTATTAAGATTTTTTAATTCTTCTTCTACTTCTTTTTTTATTTCTTTTATCTTTTTATCAAAATTTTCTTTGGAAGAACAAAGGCTTAATAATTCATTTTTAAATGAAGGGCTTTGTAGCTTATCTAATAATTTTTTATAATCTTCTTTAATTAAATTAACAGAATCTTGTTTAACTGTTGTTCCATGTCTTTCCCAATCAGTATAATAAGTAAAAGCAATACCGCCCGCAATGGTTGCTATTGCTCCAAGAGCTATAAAAGTTCTAAAATTGGAAAAATTTTTAAGATCAACCATAAATAAATTAAAAATTAAATTTTATAAACCACAAACATCAGTCATTGATTCGCAATCAATAGCTTCTAAAATACAATTTTTCTTTTTATCATCCCATTTAGCGCATTCTTTCATGCACTCGTTTACAGAATCTGCTATTAATTCTGGTTTAAGATTAGGATCAAGATTCATACATTTAAGAACGTAATTAGCGCAAGCGTTTTCGCATAAACTTGTATTAGAGCCGACAGAAATATCTGTCTTTTCTTTTTTGTTATATGTGTTATAACGACCATCTTCTTGATTTTGTTTTTTAATCGAATTAACGTTTTGTATCTCGCTGTTTTTAGTTTTATTTAAAAAAATAAAAAACGAAATTAATATTACCAATAAAACTAAAATTAAAATTATTAAAAGTTTTTTGTTCATAATGTTTTTATTAATTTTTAATTTATTTCTAAATTATTTTTTATAAAATTTATAAAAATTAAATAATTATATTTGATTATATAAAAATAATCAATCTTTGAGTCAAAATTAATTTAAAGAGATTAAGCTTTTGAAAATTAATTTAAATATCTTTTTACCAGTTATGTTTAAATCTTAATTTTTTATTCTTAAATATCTGTTTAGAATTTTTCTAGCATTTTAGGTCTTTATAACTTAAATTTAAAATTTTAACAATGTGTATTAAGTTATTAATAACTTTTAAAACAATAATATGTTAGCGTCTTTAAAACTTGGTGAGAAATTGCTTAAAAAATAGATTTTGAAAAAACCGCAGAGGTTTCAAAAATGAAATCTGACTTTATAAACATCGTTTGTTATTAATTACGCTCTTCTTTAACAAATTTAAAATGGGGAATTAATTTATTTGTAAATAAAATTTTTTTAAAAGAGATTATTTTAGATTTAATTTCTAAATTCAAAGTTTATGTTCAAAAATTAAACATTAAAATAAACTTAAACCTGATAAAAATTTACCTTTATTTTTAAAGGTACAACATTTTATTTTACCCTTCCGTTAAAGTCAAAATAAATTGACTTTCTTAAAAGATTAAGGTAAAAATTTTTATTGCCCTCGTAGTTCAATGGATAGAATAGGACCCTTCTAAGGTCTAGATGCAGGTTCGATTCCTGCCGAGGGCACTACAATCAAACTTCTTTTTATTTTCCTTGCAATAAAAGATGTTTTATGTTATTCTAAATTAGAAACCTAATCAAGGTTTTAAAAATTGCACTTTAACTTAAAACATAAAGAAAGGAGGTTATTAATATGGGAAACAAGATAGAAGAGATTTTAGGACTTAAAAAGTTTCTGGTTAAGATTAGAGTAGTAGGTTTAGGTGAAACCTACGAAAAATGGTATATTATTGATTCTAGGGTAGAACCAGAATTAGGAAGTAAACTAATTCGGTTTAAGCCGTCGTCGTTTTTTGTTAAAATTATAGAAATTAAAAAATATTCTTTTGAAGAAGCTCAATCTCTTGAGGCCATTCCTGAAAAATGTAACCATTGCGGAAAACGAATAACAAAAGAGATTTATAACGAGATGAATAGATTGGGGATTGCTTATACCCATTATTGCAGTAAAAAATGTTTTTCTTCATTTTGGAATTTAGACTCTATTTAGAATTTTTAATGCCCGCAAATTTTAAAATATTTTGCGGGTTTTTCATAAAATATTTTATTTTTTAAGAAAAATTTGATAAAATATTTTATATTAAAATCGTTTTTAAACAGTTTCTTAAAAATTAAAATGGAGATTAAAATTTTATATGAAGATAAAAATGTTCTTGTGATAGATAAACCAGCAGGAATAATTGTTTTTAACGAAAAAGAAGAAAAAATAGAAAAAGAAAAATTAGAAAAAACATTAATTGATTATATTTTAGAAATACGGCCGGAGATAAAGAACGTTGGGAAAGCGCCAAGATATGGAATAGTTCATAGGTTAGATAAAGATACTTCAGGTATTCTTTTAATAGCTAAAAACAATAAAGCCTTGTTTTTTTTCCAAAAACAGTTTAAAACAAGAAGTATAGTTAAAAAATATATTACTTTAGTTTCAGGTGTTATAAAAGAAGACGAAAGAGTGATAAAAACATTAATTGGTAGGTCTTATAATAATTATAAAAAACAAAAAGTTTATCTTTTTGGAGAGCCAGATTCTAAAGGAAAAAGAGAAGCAATTACTTTTTTAAAAGTAATAAAAAGATTTTCAAATTGTACTTTAATTGAAGTAATACCAAAAACAGGAAGAAAACACCAGATAAGATGTCACCTTTCTTATATTAATCATCCGATTATAGGAGATAATCTTTATGGTTTTAAAAATCAAGATTTAGCTAAAAAATTAAATCGTCATTTCCTGCATGCTTCTTATATAAAATTTCAATTACCCGAAGGAAAAATAATTGAAATTAAATCGGATTTACCCCAAGAGTTAAAAAATTTTTTGTCTAATTTAAAATAAAAAATTAAAATAATTTTAAAAGTAAAGTATTTAAAAATATGGTTCAAAAAACTGAAGAATTTAATAAAGTTCAATTAAAAAAAGTTTTGCCTGAGATAAGACCAGGAGATACTGTTAAGGTTTATCAAAAAATAAAAGAAAAAAATAAAGAAAGAATTCAAGTTTTTGAAGGCACGGTTATTGCCCGAAAACACGGAAAAGGAATTTCTTCAACGATTACTGTTAGAAGAGTTAGTTCTGGTATTGGAGTTGAAAGAATTTTTCCTCTTCATTCTCCTAATATTGAAAAAATCGAAATAGTAAAAAGAGGAAAAGTAAAAAGAGCAAAGCTTTATTATTTAAGAAAAGCAAAAGGGAAAAAAGCAAAATTAAAACAAAAAGAATTGGTGGTATCTGATAACAAAGAAGATATAGTTGAAGAAAATAAAGAAGAACAAGCAGAAAAAAAAGAAGAAAATAAAGAAGAACATTTAAAAGAAGAACAAGCAGAAAAAAAAGAAGAAGAAAAATAAAAATGCGGACGTGGTGCAATTGGATAGACACGCAGGACTGAGGCTCCTGGGAGATTTTCTCCATGTGGGTTCGAGTCCCACCGTCCGCACCCTCCGCGTAAACGGACGGCTAGCTCAACTGGCAGAGCGTCTGAGTTACATTCAGAAGGTTATAGGTTCAAGTCCTATGCCGTCCACGTGATTTTTAAAATTTTGCCGCGATAGCTCAGTGGTAGAGCGCTTGCCTGAAGAGCAAGGCGTCGGGTGTTCAATTCACCCTCGCGGCACCAATAAGCGGGAGTAGTTCAGCAGTAGAACGCTTCCTTGCCAAGGAAGAGGTCGCGGGTGCGAATCCCGTCTCCCGCTCAAAATAAGCAATTTTTGAAAAGCAAAAAGATGTTTTAAAAATAGGAATTGTAAATATATTTTAGAGACGGGTGAAGCACCCGCCTTCTGAATTGCGAGAGAGCGAACGAAATAATTTAAGAAATAAAACCTTTATTTTAATTTTAGACAAAAGATGAAAAAACAATATTCTATAAATTTAGAAAAAAAATGGCAAAAGTTTTGGGGAAAAGAAAAAATTTATAAATTTAATCCTCAAAAAAAAGCAACTTTTTTTTCAGTTGACACTCCTCCTCCAACCGTAAGCGGCAAAATGCATTTAGGCCATGCTTTTTCCTATACTCATATAGATATAATTGCAAGGTATCATCGAATGATAGGGGAAAATGTTTTTTTTCCGTTTGGGACAGATGATAATGGTTTACCAACAGAAAAGTTAGTAGAAAAAGAGAATAATGTTAATATTTTTAATATGAAGAGAAATGAATTTATTTCTCTTTGTCAAAAAACTCTTAAAAAATTAAGGCCAGAATTTATAAGAGATTGGAAAAATATTGGAATTTCTTGTGATTTTGATTTAACTTATTCTACCATAAGCAAAGATGTTCAAAGATTAAGTCAGAAGTTTTTTATTGACCTGTATCATAAAAATAGGGCATATAGAGGAGAGTTTCCTGTTTTATGGTGTTCTAATTGTCAAACCGCTATTGCACAAGCTGATTTAGAAGATAAAAATATCGAAAGTTTTTTTGTTAATATTAAGTTTGAATTAGAAGAAGAAGGAGAAATAATAATTGCAACAACAAGACCAGAGCTTTTATCAAGCTGTGTTGCTATTTTCGTCCATCCAAATGACAAAAGATATAAAAATTTAATTAATAAAAAAGCAATAGTGCCTATTTTTGGACAAAAAGTTTTAATTTTAGAAGATGAAAAAGTAAATCCGGAAAAAGGAACAGGAATTGTAATGTGTTGTACTTTTGGAGATGTAACAGATGTTGAATGGTATTTTGATCATAAATTGCCTTTAAAAATTTCTATTAATCCTAATGGGACGATGAATGAATTATCTCAAAAATATCAAGGGTTAAAAATTAAAGAAGCAAGGCAAAAAATTATTGAAGATTTAGAAAAAGAAGGGAAGGCAATAAAAAAAGAAAAAATTTCCCACATTGTTAATGTTCATGAACGATGCGGCACAGAAGCGGAAATTTTGGTAAATTGGCAGTGGTTTATAAAATATTTAGACTTAAAAGATGATTTTATAAAAATTGATAAGAAAATAAAGTGGTTTCCTGAATATATGAGAAAAAGATATGAAAATTGGGTGAAAGGTTTGAAATGGGATTGGTGTATTTCTCGTCAAAGATATTTTGGAATACCTTTTCCTGTTTGGTATTGTAAAAGGTGTCAGAAAATAAAAATCGCGGAAATTTCTCAATTGCCAGTTGATCCTTTGAATTCAAAACCAAAAACTTCTTGTTCCTGTGGAAGTAAAGAATTTATTCCTGAAGAAAGTGTTTTGGACACTTGGGCAACAAGTTCTTTAACGCCTCAAATAGCAATTGATTTAATAAAAAATAAAAATATAAAGGAAAAATTATTCCCGATGTCTTTAAGACCCCAAGCGCATGATATTATTAATTTTTGGTTATTTTATACAATTGCTAGATCTAAGCTTCATTTTAATAAAATTCCTTGGAAAACAGTGATGATTTCCGGATTTGTTTTGGATCCAAAAGGAGAAAAAATGTCAAAATCAAAAGGAAATGTAGTTTTTCCCCAAGAGATAATTTCAAAATATGGAGCAGATGTTTTAAGACACTGGGCGGCAAAAGCAAGTTTAGGGGAGGATATAAGGTGGGACGAAAAAGAGATTAATGCGAGCAAAAGAACAATTATAAAGCTTTGGAATGCGGCAAGGTTTTGTCTTTCAAATTTAAAAGATTTTAATAATAAAAAAATAAATTTTAAAAATTTAGAAGATGAGGATAAATGGATTCTTTCTATTTTAGAAGAAACAATAAAAGATTATCATTATAATCTTAAAAAATTTGAGTTTAAAAAATCAAGAGAAGTTATTGATAATTTTTTCTGGAAATATTTTTGCGATAATTATTTAGAAATAGTAAAGCCAAGATTTTATAATAAAAATATTTCAAAAAATTCAAAAAACGCCGCTCAATCTGTCTTATATATTTTGCTTTTGTCTGTATTAAAACTTTATGCGCCTTTTATGCCTCATATTACCGAAGAGATATACCAATCATATTTTAAAAAATGGGAAAAAGAAAAAAGTATTCATTTATCTTTACTTCCCGAATTTAATAAAAAATTATTAAACACAAAAATAAAAAAAGATTTTGAGGAAATTATTGATCTGATTTCGTCTGTAAGAAAATATAAAAGCGAGAAGGGATTTTCTTTAAAGAAAGAAATTAATAAATTAATAATTGAAAGCAAAAATAAGAATAAAATAGAAAAACATAGTAATCTTTTAAAATCAGTTATGAATATAAAAATAATTGAATTTAAAAAGATTTTTCAAGATAGTATTAATGTTAATTCTAATATTAAAATACAGATAGAAGAATAATTTTTTCTGTTGACGTTTTATTTTATTTTATTAATATAATAAGCGAGAGGGTGCGGGATATTTTTAAAATATTCCCAAGAGGACAACGGGATTTAATAAAAGAGGTTTAAAGAGCTCTCTGACGAAGTCCAAAGTCAGCCTAAAGGTTAAAACCGAACTCATTAAATCCCGTCTCTCTCATAAAAGATCCCGTCTTATAAGGAGGGGATTTTTTATTATTTAAAATTTTTAAAATTTTATGTTATAATTTAAAAATAAAAGGTCATAAATAATTTTTTAATTTTTATGAAAAAAGAAAAAAATAATTTTCAAGAAATAGAAGGGCAGTTAATTGGAGAAATTACTCATTATTTTCCAAAAGTAAAAGTAGCGGTGATAAAATTATCAAAACCTTTGTCAGAAGGGGATAATATAAGAATAGTTGGCGGAGAAGATACAGATTTTATTCAAGAAGTAAAATCAATGGAAGTTGACCATCAGAAAATTAAAAAAGCAAAAAAAGGAGAAAGTATAGGTTTAAAAGTTAATAAAAAAGTAAGAGAAGGTTATAAGGTTTATAAAATTTAACAACAATTATAAAAATTAATATAATGGCAGAAATAATTTTACAATTATTATTGGCTACAATTTTTGGAGCTTTAATTGGTTTAGAAAGAGAATTAAAACGAAAAGAAGCTGGACTTCAAACATATAGTTTAGTTTCTTTGGGCGCTTGTCTTTTTGTAATTATTTCCCAGAAAATTTTTGAAATTTATGGAAGTTCTTTAAATTCTTCTGGTTTGAGTTTTGACCCATCAAGAATTATTTTAGCGATTGCTACTGGAGTTGGTTTTGTTGGGGCTGGAGTTATTATTTTTCGTGAAAGAGAAAATAAAATAGAAGGAATAACAACTGCTGCTGGCTTATGGGTAGCAGCTGGAATTGGAACAGCAATTGGTTTTAATCTTTATTTTATTTCTTTTGTCTCACTCCTTTTTACTTTTTTAATTTTAATAGTTTTTGGAGAATTAGAAAAAAATTTTTTCATAAATAAATAATTTTTAAAATTATGACAAAATTTTTAGATATTTTAGTTATCAGTGGATTAGTTATATTTTTATTTTATTATCTTTTTACAAGTGTTTTTCCTTCAATAGGTGGTTATTTATCAGTTCTTTAATTTTTTAAAATAATATAAATTTATGAAAAAAAATTTTTCAAAAAAATCAAAAATAAAAAATGAAATTAAAAAATCAGAAATAATTAAAAAAGATGTAAGAAAATGGGATTTGGCGAAAAGATTAGAACATAGAAGAGTAGAAGGCAAAGATCAAAAAAGATAAATTAAAAACCCGCGTAAATCGCGGGTTTTTAATTTATTAAAATTTTTTGAATTATTCCATTTCTAAATCGTCTCCTTCTGTTTCCTCATCAGCGTTTTCTTCTGTTTCTTCGGTGTTTTCATCTTCTGCTGTATCAGTATCTAAATTTTCATCTAATTCTAAATCCTCTTCTTGGCAAACTAATGTTTCGTATAAATTTTCTTTTATCATTTTTAAATTATTAAAACGCTTTTTTTCAAAAATAATAAGCGTTTTTTTTAAATTTTCTTTCCGACCTTTTATAACTATTTTAATTATAGGGATCAAAAATATCCTGTCAACCCCCTTTTTAAAATTGTTAATTTCTTCTTAAAATGATAAAATAATTAAAATATAATTTTTAACTATGAACATTATTGCTGATTTTCATATTCATTCAAAATATTCTCGGGCAACAAGCAAAGATATGGATTTAGAAAGCTTAGACAAGTGGGCGAGAATAAAAGGAATAAATGTTTTAGGTACAGGAGATTTTACTCATCCCTTGTGGTATAAAAATATTTTAGAGAAATTAACTCCCGCTGAAGAAGGATTATTCAAAATTAAAAATTCTAATTCAGAAACTCGTTTTATTTTAACCTCTGAAATTAGTTGTATTTATTCTAAAAACAACAAAGTAAGAAAAATTCATATTTTAATTTTTGCTCCATCGTTTGAGATTGTAGAAAAAATCAATTCCCGGTTAAATTTAATCGGAAATTTAAAAGCAGATGGAAGGCCTATTTTAGGACTTGACGCAAAAGAACTAGTAAAAATTATTTTAAGCATTTCTCAAGATTGTTTTATTGTGCCTGCTCATATTTGGACGCCTTGGTTTTCTTTGTTTGGTTCTAAATCAGGGTTTAATTCCCTTGAAGAATGTTTTGATAATTATTCAAAATATATTTTTGCGTTAGAAACAGGACTTTCTTCCGACCCAAAAATGAATTGGAGGTTATCTGCTTTAGACAATATTTCTTTAATTTCTAATAGTGATTCTCATAGCCCGGCAAAAATTGGAAGAGAGACAAATGTTTTTGATACAGATTTAAGTTATTTTTCAATTATTGACGCAATTAAAACAAAAAACAAGGAAAAATTTTTATATACAATAGAATTTTTTCCAGAAGAAGGAAAATATCATTATGATGGGCACAGATTTTGTAATATCTCAATGTCTCCAAAAGAAACAAAAGAGAATAAAAATATTTGTCCTGTTTGTCATAAGCCATTAACAATAGGGGTTTTAAATAGGGTGGAAGAATTAGCAGACAGGGAAGATGGTTTTGTCCCTCAAAACGCAATTCCTTTTAAAAGCGTCGTTCCTTTACAAGAAATAATAGCAGATGTTTTTAATGTTTTGCCAACAGCAAAAAAAGTAAAAGAAGAATATGATAAATTAATTAAAAACTTTAAAAATGAGTTTGAAGTTTTGCTTAAAATTCCTTATAATGAACTTAAATTAGTAGTTAGAGAAGAGATAGCAACAGCTATTGTAAAAATGAGAGAAGGAAAAGTGGAAGTTTGTCCAGGTTATGATGGCGTTTATGGGAAAATTAAAATTTCTTTAGAAGAAACAAATAATAAAAATAACCAAAAAACATTATTTTAAAATGAAAGCTGATTTACATATTCATACAAGTTTTTCTTGCGATGGAATTCATTCTCCAAAAGAGATTATTAATTCAGCAATTGAAAAAGGAATTGATTGTGTTTGTATTACAGACCATAATGAGATTAGAGGAGCAGTTGAAGCAATGAAATTTTCTTTTGATAAAAATATTTTAGTTATTCCGGGAATAGAAATTTTAAGTAAATCAGGGGATGTTTTAGCAATAAATGTGAAAAAATTAATCCCTGACGGACTATCTTTAAAAGAAACAATAAAAGAAATTAGAAAACAAAAGGGAATAGCGGTTATTCCACATCTTTTTGACCCAACTGTACTTAATTTTAAAGGCATTATAAGAGAAGTTTTAGAAACAAAACCTGATGCTTTAGAAATTTTAAATGCTTTAAGTTTTTTTAATTTTTCAAATAAAAAAGTTTCCAAATTTTCTCAGAAAAAAGATTTTCCTTTTACTGCTGGTTCTGACGCGCACAGAAAAGAGTTTGTTGGTTCTGCTTATATTGAAACTTTTGAAAAAGTTTCTTCGGAAAAAGATTTAATTGACGCGATAATGAACAAAAAAGTAAAAATTGGGGGAGACCACCAAGGATTTATAAAAGCAGTAAAAAATGTATTACATTTTGATAAGAAAAGAACTTTAAAATACATTTATTTAAAAGCAAAAAATTAATTTTAAAAATATGTTTTCTTCTAATAAAAATTTTCAAAAAGGTTCGGCTCTTTATTTAGCAGTTGTTATTTTATCTATTACTTTATCTATTACATTAGGAATGGGTACAATTTTAATTTTGCAAATGAGAGCAATAAGAGACACTTTTTATTCAACAAATGCTTATTATGTTGCTGAAACTGGCATTGAACAAGGAATTTTTTTGTCCAATTATGATTGTTTTATGAATAATCAGTGCGAGCCTACAAAAGTGGATGGTGATAATGATGGTAATAATGATGGAGAGTTTGAAGGTGAAATAAATGGTTCAAAATATTCTGTTAAAATAACTAAAGAAGGAGAAACTATCTTGTATAAATCAATAGGTGATTATAAAGGCGCTAAAAGAATAGTTGAATATAGACAATCTTCTGCTTTTACTGGTGAATCTGAATAATTTTAGTATTTTATAATTTTTAAAATGAATGGACAAAAAAGAAACAAAACAAAGAATTGAAAAATTAAAGGAGTTAATAAATTATCATAGATATCTTTATCATGTTTTAGATAAACAAGAAATTTCTGACGCTGCTCTTGATTCGTTAAAAAAAGAGCTTTTTGATTTAGAACAAAAATATCCTGAATTTATAACTCCTGATTCACCAACTCAAAGAATAGGCGGTGAACCATTAGATAAATTTAAAAAAGTAAAGCATTTTAAACCAATGCTTTCTTTTAATGATGCTTTTTCTGAAAAAGATATGCTGGAATGGCAAGAAAGAATTTTTAAACTTTTAACAGAAGAAGAAAGAAAAAAAATTGATTTTTATTGTGAATTAAAAATTGATGGTTTAGCAATTGAGTTGATTTACGAAAATGAAATTTTTAAAACAGGAGCAACAAGGGGTGATGGATTAGTTGGGGAAGATATAACTCAAAATTTAAAAACAATTGAAACAATTCCTTTAAAATTAAGAAACATAAAAGAGATTAAAAAAGATTTAGAAAGAGAAAATTTAAAAGATTTAATAAAAATTTTAGAGGAAAAAACAAAAACTTCATTAATTATAAGAGGGGAAGTTTTTATTTCAAAAAATGAGTTTAAAAGGATTAATAATGAACAAATTAAGAAAGGTTTACCTGTTTATTCAAATCCTCGAAATATAGCAGCAGGGTCAGTGAGACAGTTAGATCCAAAAGTTACTGCTTCAAGACGTTTAGATTTTTTTGCCTATGATATTATTACTGATATGGGTACAAAAACTCATGAGGAAAAGCATAAAATTTTAAAAATTTTAGGTTTTAAAACAAATTCTCATAATAAATATTGTAAAGATATAAATGAGGTTTTCGATTTTTATAAACATTCTCAGAAAATAAGAGATAATCTTTATTATGAAATTGATGGGGTAGTGGTAATTGTTAATAATAATAATATTTTTGAAAAATTAGGAGTTGCTGGAAAAGCGCCGCGGGGAGCAATTGCTTTTAAATTTCCATTAAAGCAAGCAACAACAATTGTAAAAGATATAAAAGTTCAAGTTGGGCGAACGGGCGCTTTAACTCCAGTTGCTTATTTAGAGCCCGTAGAAATTGGGGGAGCAAAAATTTCTCGAGCAACGCTTCATAATGAAGATGAAATTAAAAGATTAGGAATAAAAATAGGGGATACAGTGATTGTTGGAAGAGCCGGAGATGTTATTCCTGATATTATAAAAGTTTTACCAGAGTTAAGGTCGGGAAAAGAAAAAGAATTTAAAATGCCTAAAAAATGTCCAGTTTGCAATGGAAAAATTTTTAAAAAAGAAGGAGAAGCAGTTTACAGATGTATTAATCCGAATTGTTTTGCTATTTTAAAAGAAAGGTTTTATCATTTTGTTTCAAAAGGCGCGTTTGATATTGAAGGATTAGGGCCTAAAATTATTGATAAATTATTAGAAGAAGGGTTAGTATCTGATCCCGCGGATATTTTTAATTTAAAAGAAGGGGATATTTTAAATTTAGAAAGATTTGGAGAAAAATCGGCTAAAAAGTTAATAAATTCGATTAACTCAAAAAAAGAAATTCCTTTTTCAAAATTTATTTATTCATTAGGAATAAGACAAGTTGGAGAAGAAACAGCAAAAGATTTATCTGATTATTTTAATTCTATTAAAGAATTAAAAAATGCTTCTTGTAATGATTTGGAAAAAATTAAAGATATCGGTCCTGTTACAGCAGAAAATATTTATAATTGGTTTCATAATAAAAAGAATATAGAGTTTTTAGAAAAATTAGAGAAAGCAGGAATAAAAATAATAAACGAAAAAAAAGAAGGAGGAAAACTTAAAGGGAAAACTTTTGTCTTTACCGGAGAGTTAAATTCGATGACAAGAGAAGAAGTAAAAGAAAAAGTTAGAAATTTAAACGGAGAAGTTTCTGAATCTATTTCGAGAAAAACCGATTATCTTGTTGTTGGAGAAAATCCTGGTTCAAAATTAGAAAAAGCCCAAAAAAGAGGCATAAAAATAATTAACGAAAAAGAATTTTTAGATTTAATAAAATAAATGAATTTAGATACTCATTTTAAAAAATTTGATTGGGTGATGTTTTTTTCTGCTTTGTTTTTATCGCTGATAGGGCTTTTATCTTTATACAGTTCTTCTTTTTTTAGAGAAGATAATTTTAGTATTTTTAAAAAGCAAATATTATTTTTAGCAATAGGAATTTTGACGATGTTTATTTTAAGCTTTATTGATTGGAGAGTTTTTAAAGAAAATTCTTATCTTATTTTGTTTTTATATTTTATCTGCCTTCTTCTTCTCTTGGGCTTATATTTTTTTGCGCCAAAAATTAGAGGAATTAGAAGTTGGTATCGCATAGGCGGTTTTTCTTTTAGCCCTATTGAGATTACAAAAATAGTTTTATTAATTTTACTTTCAAAATATTTTTCAACAAGGCATATAGAAATGTATAAATTGCAACATATTATTTTTTCGGGAATATATGTTTTTTTACCCTCTCTTTTAATTTTTTTTCAGCCTGATTTAGGTTCTGTTATAATTTTATTTTGTTTATGGGTTGGGATTTTAATAATTTCAGGGATAAAACTTAAACATTTTTTTATTTTAATATTATTGGGTCTTGTGATTCTTTCTTTTTCTTGGTTTTTCTTATTAAAAGATTATCAAAGGGCGAGAATTATAGGTTTTTTTGTTCCTAAAGAAGCAGATTATTTAGGAATAAAATGGAGTCAAGAACAGGCAAAAATTGCAATTGGTTCTGGTGGAATTTTCGGGCAAGGAATTAAAAAAGGTTCTCAAACGCAATACGGATTTTTGCCCGAATCTCATACAGATTTTATTTTTGCTGCTATTGCTGAAGAGTTTGGTTTGGTTGGAGTGTCTTTTGTTTTTATTTTATTCGCGATTTTATTATGGCGAATTATAAAAATATCGCTTTCATCTCAAACAAATTTTTGTCGTTTATTCAGTGCTGGTTTTGCTTTTATTTTATTTTCTCAAATTTTAATAAACATTGGGATGAATCTTTCACTCTTGCCAGTTGTTGGAATTTCTTTGCCTTTAATTAGTTATGGGGGTTCAAATTTAATTGCTGTTTTTGTCGGATTAGGTATTTTAGAAAGTATGAGAATTCATTAAAATTTCTTTCTTTTTTTTCTGCTTTTGATAAAATAAATAATAATTAAAAATATTAGTAATGAAAAATAAAAAATTAAAAATTCTTTTTTTCTGTTTTTGTTTTCTTTTTGTTTCTTTAAGTGTTTTTGCCGCAGAGACAAATATTGACTCTGTTTATAAATATGCTTGGGGAGAGGATATTGGCTGGATAAATTTTGGGACTAAAAACGGAGGAGTAATGGTAAAAAATGATAAGATTACAGGATATGCTTGGAGTCAAAATTATGGATGGATAAATTTATCTCCTAAAAACGGAGGAGTTTCAAACGATGGAAAGGGAAATTTATCAGGTTATGCTTGGGGAGAAAATCTTGGATGGATAAATTTTGAGGGAGTAAAAATTGATTCTAATGGTTATTTTTCGGGTTATGCAACTTTTAACTTTAACGGCAAAGAAAGCAAAATAAGTTTTAATTGTTCAAACACAAATAGTTGTTCGAAATCTGATTTTAAAGTAAAGACAAGTTGGAAACCGTCTAAGTCAGATGAAATTGATCCCCAGCCAGTACCAACCCAACTGCTTCCCACAGAACCACCGCCTTCAATTCAACAACCTCCTTTTGAACAACCTCCTCTTGAACAACCTCCTCAAGAACATCCTTTAGGTCCTTCTCATCCATCGTCAGGCGGAAGGCCTTCCCAACCATCTTCTTCTCAAAAAGTTTTCCCAACTATTCCTTTATCTGTTCATAGTATGAGATATTGCGATATTCAAAAAAAAGAAGTGCCAGCAAATGAGTGGAGTGAAGAAAAATGTTATAATTGGTGCCCTTTAGAAAATAGATATGTTCCTCCAACAAATTTTTCTGAAGAAAAATGTTTTGGAGTTATATGGTGTGAATCTCAAAAAAAATATATTCCTAAAAATCAATGGAATAAATTAAAATGCGAAGCGCTTCCTTTAGCAAAAAATATTATTCAACAGGTTTATAAAACAGGACAAGAAGTTTTTGAAAATCCAGTTGTTTCTACGACTTCAAAAACAGCTTCAACTGCTGGCGTCTCTTTTATGATTTTAAGATTAATACAAACATTATTAATTTTCCCCCCATTCTTAAAAAGAAAGAAAGTTAAAAAATGGGGGACAGTTTATGATAGCGTGACAAAACAGCCATTGGATCCTGCTTATGTTGTTTTGAAAGATTTAAACGGAAACGAGGTTGCTTCTTCTTTTACTGATATTGACGGACGATACGGATTTTTAGTTGATGAAGGAAAATATAAAATGGAAGCATCAAAAACACATTATGCTTTTCCTTCTAAAAGACTAATGGGTAAAACAAAAGATGAAATTTATGAAAATCTTTATTTTGGAGAAGAGTTTGAAGTAAAAAAAGATGAAGCAGTTATTAAAGACATTCCAATGGACCCAATAGGTTTTGATTGGAACGAATATATTAAAAAAAGAAAAAATTTTTTTAGATTTTATTCGCGCTTTAATATTCTTTTTGAAAAAGTTTCTGATTTTCTTTTTAATTTTGGTTTTATTTTAGCTATTTTTCTTTCTGTTTTTACTCCTTCTTTATTTAATTTTATAATTTTAGGTTTATATGTTTTTGTTTTGCTTTTAAGAGTGTTTAATATTAAACCAGCAGTGTTTGGATTTGTTATGGAGAAACTAAGTAATTTCCCATTATCTTTTGCTATTATTAGAGTTTTTCTTCCAAACATTGATAAAGAGGTTATTGCAAGACCAGCAGATCAATATGGGAGATATTATATTTTAGTGCCGAAAGGAAAATATTATATAAAAGTTGAAAAAAGAAAAGATGATGGAACTTATGAGCCAGCATATTATTCAAATATTATTGATGCTAGAGATGGAGTAATAAACAAAAAAATAAAAGTTTAAACGATTATCAAATTTGCCCTTATAAATCAGATTTAATTTTATTGACACAATGCTTTAATAAAAGGTATTATTAAGATAAAGAAATATAATCTTTAAACAAATAAAAACAATAAAGTATATATAAATGAAAAAAAACAAAGATAATAAAAAACTAAATTATTTTAGGTTTGCCTTTTTAGGTTTCTTTCTTCCTTTTTTATTTCTATCTTTGTTTTATGTTTTTGCTGAAAATCGTGCCTTTCCATATAACCCAGGAGAAACATTAGATCCAGAGTGCAAGCCAGGAGAGGCAAACTGCACAGTTGTTCCTATGGTTCCATCAACAAGAAAAGTAAATGTATCATTTCCTTTAACCGGAGGAGGAGAGTTGTCAAATGACATTTCAATATCTTTGAAGGGATTATCAGAGATAACTACTGAAAAAGCAAATTATATAATTGGAATAAACTCCTCAGCTGAGGCATTAGAATACAAGAAATTAGAAGCAGGAGAAAATGTCTCAATTTCTCATGAATCTGATGGAACAATTAAAATATCTTCAACAGGAGGAGTATCCCAACATAAACTTTTATCAATAACACATAGCGATACAGATCCAGGAGACGTATCGCAAGGCGCTTTAATTGTTGGCCAATTAACCGGTGGTTTAATAAAATGGAAAATACTTACAATAGGGGATTCAGGATCTTTTCTAAAATCTAATGGAACAGATGTATTATGGGAAAAACCATTATTAACCGATCTGTCAGATACAAACATTGCAACACCTTTAAATAATCAACTTTTAAAATACGATACATCCACATCTAAATGGATAAACTTCTCTCCATCATATCTAACTTCAGAAACAGATCCTTTATGGACATCTGATAAATCAAATTATTATACAAAAACAAATCTTCAAACATCAGGACAATCTCAAGTTCACTGGTCAAACCTTACAAATCTGCCATCAAATCTTGATACAGACAGCACAGATGATTTAACTTCATCAACTAATTTCTCAGGAGACATTTCAGGAACATACAATAATATTTCAGTTGATAAATTAAAAGGAAAAGAATTAAACATTGTTTCTTTATCAAATGGACAAATACTAAGATACAACTCAACAACAGAAAAATGGGAAAATGTTAGCCCTGATTATCTAACTAGTGTTTCCTGGGGAAATATTACAGGAACATTATCAAACCAAACAGATCTAAAAAACGCTTTAGACACAAAAGAACCAACAATTTCATCAGGAACATCTACTCAATACTTTAGAGGAGATAAAACATGGCAAGAATTAAATCAAT
>Ga0209204_1000337_pt1 | contig 52039 bp, 48 predicted proteins | sample AD_JPNMR2_MetaG_FD_184425 | JGI IMG/M metagenome (GOLD analysis project Ga0209204, IMG submission 184425) | Active sludge microbial communities of municipal wastewater-treating anaerobic digesters from Japan - AD_JPNMR2_MetaG (SPAdes) (version 2) | ecosystem: Engineered > Bioreactor > Anaerobic...
ATAAACAAGGAATAAAAGGTCTAACCAATCGACAGTATAGGCTACTTACTAAAAGGAACAATCGAGTCAACTATTACATGAACAAGACAGCAAGAATTATTGTCAACTATTGTATACAAAACAATATCGGTAACATCGTATTTGGCTATAACCTCGATTGGAAGCGCAACATTAACATTGGTAGCTGCAACAATCAAAACTTTGCACAGATTCCTCATGGCAATTTGCGAGTTAAAATGAAATCACTCTGCGAGCGCTATGGAATCAACTACGTGGAACAGGAAGAAAGCTACACTTCACAAGCAGATTTCTTTGCAAATGATACCCTTCCTGTTTACAACGCAGATAACCCGCAAGAATACAACTTTAGAGGCAAGCGCATATCTAGGGGTCAATACAGAACCTATCAAGGTACAATTATAAACGCTGATAGCAACGGTGCGCTGAACATACTTCGCAAAAGTAACCTGGTGGACTTAAGTGTCCTGCAGGCTAGAGGCTGCTTAGACCAGCCTGAAAGAATAAGGGTCGTTTGACCAAACTTCTTTCGAAATTCCCCACCTCTATAGGTGGTGGGATGGTTTAATTTGCACTACTGTTGTTACTGCTAACATTCCTGAGATACTCATCTATACCTCTTGCAGCCCAGTAACCGTCGGCAATTCCATGGATGATATCCGGTCCGTTGACGATGTCTCCACCGGCAAAGAGCCATGGGATTTGCGTCTGTCTCAAATTGTTCGTCAATATGCGTGATCCAACGAACTGGATCTTAGACTTCCATTCTTCTGGCAAATAGGAATAATCAGGTGCCTGCCCAATTGCTTCTATAATCATATCACCATCGAAGTAAGAAACCTGGGACTCATCAAACTTTGGATTAAACCTTTTATTTTCATCGAATACTTCAACACATTTAACACATTTTAGCCCTTTGATCTTGTCCTCATCTGGGAAGAAGACTACCTCTTTCGGTCCCCAACCTGGGTTTATCTTTACACCTTCTTCCATAGCTTCCTCTATCTCTTCAAGGTCTGCCGGCATCTCTTCATACGTTCTTTCGAGGCAGGTAAGTGTCACATTCACTTCTCCATACTTGATCTGCTGTAATCTTGCCAAACTCCTTGCTATATCCATTGCAACGTTTCCTCCACCGATCACAACTACACGTTTTGAGATCTTTGGTTCAGGACCCTCACCGCGTAGATAATCTCTTATTTCCCTAAGCAATGGAAGTGCTTGTACGACATCTGGATGATCGGAACCTGGCACTCTTGTTGACCTGCCCAACGTGAGGCCGGTTGAAATGAATATTGCATCGTATCTGTTCTTGAGTTCATCGAAAGATATATCTCGTCCAACTGCAACACCCGTTAATATTTTTACGCCAACAGATTCTATGAATGCGATGTCTTTGTCTAATGCTTCGTCGGGTAGCCTGTATCTCGGAATGCCGTATCTCATAACACCACCGGGTCTGTTCATCGATTCGTAAATATCCACATCGTATCCCATCGATGCCAAGAAATAACCAGCAGAGAGTCCTGCAGGGCCACTTCCCACGATTGCAATTTTATTACCCTTCTCTGGTACGTCAAAACCCACTATATCATTCCATTCTTCAATTGGTACGTTGTCGACTATATATCTCTTCAACCACCTTATAGCCACTGCCTCACCACGATGCGATATCGTGCAAACTTCCTCACATCGATGTGTACAAACCCTTCCACAAACGCCTGATAGAGGATTTGCACCGAGATTATCTTGGTTCTCGTCACCCTTCAACAGCCATTTCAAGGCATCTTTCAAATTATCTCGCCATATCGACTTTATGTACTCTGGAATCTGCATATGTTGCGGGCATCGGTCCACACATATGCCACATTCAACGCACCTTGCAGCTTCAGCCATCGCTTGTTCTTTGCTATAAGTTCTCACAAATTCTACGAATGAGTCTATCCTTTCAGGTGATTCCATAGTGTCTGGCAAAATCCTGTCTAAATCCAGTAACTCACTACTCTCATCTCTCGTCCATCCGACTTTTATTTCCGAGGGTTCTCTCTTAAGGAATCCCTTCTCGGTAGGTGTATAGTAGAAGTCGTTTGGATTATGCGAATAGAAGATGTATTCTCTAGTCATGCGTAGTGAGCCTGTTGTACATATATCGACACACATACCACAGAAACTGCATCTACCGTAATCTATCGTTGGACGCTGTGGTTTCATGCCGTATTCTTGTTTCATATCTGGTACTTCTACCATCGTTATCGCATCTGTTGGACAGATCCGAGAACATGTGCCACAACCAATGCACTTTTCCCAATCGTTTATGTGAAACCCTCTGTACCTCGGTGCAGCCTCACGTTGTTCCTTAGGCACCCTTATCGTTACCGGCTTTTCGAATAGTGCCTTCCATCCAAGAAGTGGTGCAAAGAAACTCTTCTGAAGTGTTTTCGTTCCATTATTTTCGTTACATTCGTTTTTTTCGCTCATCTACTGCACCCCCTCACCTATCTATCTCTGGTGCACAGACACCCATCGTGTCAAGCCATATGGGAACATCGTCTATTCTCGTACCTGGCATTAAGTGTTCTACACCGTACAATCCCTGTGGATAGGAAGCACCTCGCACGGCAACTCTGTAAGGCTTCTCCTCACCATCCGAAACGACTAAGTAGCCATACTCACCACGTGTTGATTCTACCATTGCATAGGCCATACCCTTTGGTACTCTTATGCGCAGACCATTTCCATCTGCGATCTTCGTATTTACCGGGCCGGATGGCATGTGTTCGAGCACTTGACGGATGATCCTGATGCTCTGCCTGATTTCTTGTGGTTTCAAGCTGATTCTCGCAAGTGCATCGCCCTCCGTTGCCGTAGGTACATCGAATTCGACCTTGTCATAGAAAAGATATGGTGCGACTTTTCTGATGTCGTAAGGTACACCAGTTGCCCTCAAACCTATCCCCGTTACGCCTATTCTCAAGCACGTTTCCGTATCTATCGTTGCAATACCACGAAGCCTTGTGTGCAAAATTCTGTTCTTCAGGATGAATGTCTCATATTCTGGCAGTCTTCCTTCTATGTAATCTAGCAATTTGACAAGCTTTTCCTCGAAATTTGGTGGGAAGTCCTTCCTCACACCACCGGGTATGATGTACATGTGGTATATCCTTGCACCGGATAACTCTTCGAACAAATCGAGCACCTTATCGCGATCTGAAACGGACCAATACATGCTCGTGTACATCCCTGTTGGACCACCGACACCACCGAATGCCCACATATGGTTTGCAATCCTTGCAAGCTCGAGTACTATCATTCTAATCCACTGTGCACGCTCCGGTACCTCTACCTTTGCAATTTTTTCGATCGCCATTGCGTAACATGCCTCGTTTATATCCGGTTCTTGCACACATATCCTTGGAATTAACGCAAGGTTCTGATACCAGAGCCTTCTTTCCATGAGTTTTTCAAATCCTCTGTGCAAGAATCCAGGTACAGGTCTTGCCCTGATAACTGTATCACCTTCCACGTACATGTGGACACTGAAATTACCATGCAATCCTGGGTGGTTTGGTCCGAAAAACAATTTCATCTCACCCATCTATCTCACCACCTTCTATATCTCCCTCTATATCACCGCGGATGATCCTTGCTTCGTGCATCGGATCCTTATCGTAAGACCTATCTGGGAAATGCTCTTTTGAGTACTTCAGTGGATCAAAATCCTTTCTCAGAGGTGGTAAATCGTTCCACAGTTCCAACATGAGTGGCTTTTTGCAATTTTCGTTTCCCTCGAATTCTACCCCAAAAAATTCGTGGACATCTCGTTCGTAGTACTCTGCCGTTGGCCACATGTCTTTGACTGTGTAGAATATAGGTTTGTCTCGATCTATGAACGTTGAGACCAAGAAGGTAACTCCATTCGACCAGTTGAAAAGTATGTAGACAAGCTCAAACTTCTTTTCCTCTATCCAATCAACGCATGTGATTATTGAAAGGTGCGAGTATCCAATACTTTTCAAGTATGTAAGCATACCAAGCGTTTTATCGGATGGAACGATGAGCTTGTATTGTCTTTCATCTATTTGGACTACCTCGCAGCCACCGAACATCGATTTAAGTTCATCAAAGACCTTTTCAACATTGTGATCTACATTTCCATTATTCATGGAATTCATCATACACAACCACCTCTCCAAGGCTGCGCAATTGGTTTTGCTTGTACCATTCGTAATTCTCCTTGTACCGTTTCCAACCATCTGCCTCGCCTTTTCTGATCATCTCCATCAATTTCGTGAACGCATTCAATATCGCTTCTGGTCGTGGCATGCACCCTGCGATGTAGAGATCGACTGGAAGGTATTGATCTAATCTATTGATCGTTGAGTATGAATCGTAGTAAATACCACCATTTATCGTACAAGAGCCAAAACCGATGACGTACTTTGGGTCAGCCATCTTCTCGTATGTGTATATTACTCTGCGCAACGTCTTTGTGCTCAGATATCCAGTTATGAGGAACAAGTCTGCTTGACGTGGCGTTGCCATTGGCCCCATGCCAAGCCTTTCCATATCGAATCGTGAGGTTGTAGATGGTGGAAGTTCAACAGCACCGCACCCCGTACAATAGTGCAACATCCACATCGACCTACTCCTCAACTGATCCGCTATCTTTTCCCAAACTCCTCTTTCATCCATCTTCTCTATCTTCTCCATCCATTTCACCTCCGTACGTTCTTGCACTAATCATTTCCACTTTCTCAAACTTTCTCAAAATACAAAACCATTAACAGTCATGAAGACTTGGACAAATGCCAAGATGATAGGCACAGTCCAATAGAAATAAACCGCTTGTTCTATTCTGAACCTCGGTAGTACGGAAGAGATCAACACGACCAAAACCCATACAACGAGGTATTTCAACAAGAAGACGAAGTACGTGCCACCACCAAGGAAGAGGTCAACGAAAAGACTGATTTCGACAAATTCCATGAACGTGTTCATCAGCATGAGAAGTCCCATGTACTTGGCAGAAAGTTCCACCATAGGACCGGAAGCGATCTCTGAAGGTGCAATAGGTGCCTCGAACGGTTCTTTACCAAGCATGCCTTGGAGTGATAGGAGTGCAACGAGTGCACCTATCGGAAATTTAACTAAGTTCCAGTCTCCGCCTTGTGCAGACATGATTGCAGATATACTTGAAGACTTATAAAAGTAAAGCATCGAACCGATAGAAATCATGTACGGCACTTCGTAACCGAGCATCAACGTCAATGCCCTTGCAACACCTATGGATGCCCAAGGATTGCCTGTACCAACCATACCCATCGCCATACCAAGCGAACCTATCGTAAGCAGATAAACTATGACGAAGAAATTGTCTGTACCGGGGAACGCAACTATACCACCAACTGGTACAAAACCGAGTGAGGCGATTATACCTCCAAGTGCCATTATCACACCAAAATCGAATATCCAACCGTGCGTGTAGCCATGCTTCGATAACGTCTTGAAAACATCTATGAAATTCTGATACCAAGGTGGACCGTATCTTCTCTGAACACGCGCCGTTATCTTTCTCCCTATCCCTTCGAATGTCAATCCAAAGAAAAACGCCGTTAGAAGTACACCTGTAACCTTTAGCGCCGTCATATTACCACCTCACCCACAGTAGTAATGCCAAAACGACTGCCATCCAGAATGTGTACGCAGATGCAGTTCTACGCACCAAATAGTCCACGCCCTTTCCAATGGCCTTCAGCACATTTACGATCGATGCGTACCAATCTTCAAACGAAGGATGACCCTCGTATTCTCTTTCTAAGAATGCATAATACTTCGTTGCATAGTGGTAAAGGTCGAAATTGTGTAGAAATTCTCCCGATGTGTATTGATCATCGAGAGGTATCTTCTTACCCTTTGGCATTAGGATGTATATAATCGCAGCGATGATGAAACCAACCATGAACATCACAAAGACTGTCCAACTATTCCAATGTCCTAAATTGGAATAGAGTACCGTACCATCAAATCTAAACGGTTCCATTCCGAATTGCTTTTGCACATCGGTTATCCAGACTAATACCTGTTGTGGGAATACGCCCCACAGTATCGTCAATGCAACTAAAATAAGCATAGGTATAAGCATTATTACAGGGGCTTCCTTGACATCTTTATCTTTTCTTTTCAGCTGCCCGAGAAAGACACCGGCAAGTGGTCTAAAGACGTACAAGAAAGAACCTATACTACCTACGAATGCGAACATCGCCGTGACAAACATGCCTTTCGAAATGAGCGATTGGAAGATCATCCACTTCGAGACAAATCCACTCGTCGGTGGTATGCCAGCTATAGATATGATACCAACGAGGTAAGTGACGAATGTAACTGGCATTTTGAATATCAACCCGCCCATCTCATCTATCTTCGTTGTACCTGTCCTGTAAACAACCGCAGCAAATGACAAGAAAATCATAGTGGCTGCAAGAGCATGGTTTATCACATGGAACAGGCCACCGGCAAATCCAACTTGGTCAAGCAATGATAAGCCTATAAGTATGTATCCACCGTTTGCCACGGTAGAATATGCCATGAGCATCTTCATGTCGTTTTGTTTTATCGCCATGAATGTACCAATCAATATCGATATGTTACCAAGCCAGATGAGTACATACGAGAATACGTTAACACCGGCGTAGAAATGACTGAACATGGTGGCTATCGGGAATACACCGAGCAGTAGAGCAATGATGTACGAACCCATCTTTACGAGTTGACCTGACAAAACCGCACTGAACGTGTCAGGTGCATTACCATGCACATTTCTGAGCCATACGTGAAGTGGAAAGATGCCACTCTTTGCGATACCTGCACCGAGCAAAAGTAACGAGACAAGCCATTTGAAGCCCATACTTTCAGAAGCGATGTCGCCAGATATCTCGAATAGATTAAACGTACCGAATTTTGAATACAAAAGGAACGTACCATACAAGAACATATAGCTACCTATCGAGCTGATGACGATGTACCAAATTGTGGCCTTCTTTGATTCCTCTTTGCCCATTGGTACGATGAAGAGTGATGCAACGACTGCTATTTCCCAGAATATGTAGAGTGCTATCAAATGTGGCGTAAGGAAGACACCCAACGTACCAAAAAGCGTGAGCGTTGAAAGTGCGCTAAACGCATGTGGCCTTTTTGCCTTTGAGATCCAAACGATATTGAAGAACGCATAACAAGAAAAGACGATCAACGTTATTATCGAGAAATATTTTGAAAGTGCAGTAAATTGCAAGATATCTTCGAATCCGAACAAACTTTCCACAGTGCCTGTTGGCATGTTCCATACGGTGAACAAACCATACAGAGAAAGTGCAAGGAGCACTATTGGACCTAAGTGTTTGCTGATCATGGACAAAAAATAACTAACAAGTACACCAACGGCAAGATAGACTAAGAGGCTTTGCATGATCACATACCCCCTCTCAGTATGAGGTCAAAGTACGGTCTGAAGTCCAACACGTTGTTTGCTATGTTCATCGTCTGGTCATGTATCAAGTTAGGCATGAATCCAATAACTACTAACGTCAAAGCAAGAATCAACGTTACAACCTGCGCACCGAAAGGTACGAAGTCGTCTATTTCTTCGATGCTCTCTATACCCTCCTCATTTTCAGTGTCTTTGCCATGCTCCAATACAGATTCTTCCTCGTCTTTATACCAAAGATCAATATTCCATCTTATCAGATAACCCGCCTCTATCACCGCTGCAATCAATATTACTGCAGGTAATGCATAAGAATCTACTTGGAATAGTGCCTTGAGTAAGTAGTACTTTGCCCAAAAACCTGCAAACATCGGAAATCCTATAACCGATAGAGATGCAAATGTGAATGCTATACCTGCCGTCTTGTTTGACTTGAACCCACGCTTGCCAAGATATGCAGAGAGTGTGAAGAGTATGAATTTTGAAATGACATCGTTGAAGAGATAGAAATAAGCAGCAGAGACAACTTCTGTTTCTTGAATACTTAGAGCAGCAACAACAGTACTGATACCTGAAATTGTGGCAAATGATAATGCTCTACCAAGATTCTTCTGTTTCAGTGCGCCAAGCTCGGCGAATATGATCGAAACCATAGCTAAAATGCCAACTAATTCTGGACTTGGTAAGTCAAATATGTTGAGGAATATCCTTGAGAATAGATAAACTAAACTCACTGTAACGATACTGCCCAATGCAACTGGTGTGAAAGATGAACCATTTGAATAAACATCTGGTGCCCATAGTCCAAGAGGCAGTACCTTAAGCTCAACTAAAAATGTGATGAGGAAAAAAATACAGATGATCGGTACAGCCAGTGGGTCGGTTATGAACGATGCATACGCCATGTTGAGTGTGCCAGCTTTTATGTACACAGACACAGCACCAATTAGATACATCGTCCCACCTATGCCACCGAAGATCAGATATTTGAACGCTCCAAGTGCGTTGTCTTTGTGTGCTGCTACGATGTAAGCAATAACCGAGATGATCTCCAGAAATACGAAAGAATTGAAAAAGTCCCCAGTAAGTATGATCCCATTAACTGCAGCAGTCAGTACAAGCATAAGCGTTCCATATCTATTTTCCAGCGTTGCAGAAAGAGACATCAACAATATCAACAAGTTTACGAAGATGAGAAACGGATAACTGACGCTATCTAATACGAGCACAATGCCATATGCCGCAGGCCATTTTCCAATTTCTAAGATTTGTTCCGGCTGCATGAAAAAGAATAGGCAAACCAAATTGAACAAAGCAGCGAATGGTAAAAAATATCTGCCCAATCGTTCGTGTGGAATACTTGCAAATGCAAATGCCAGGGGTATAGCTATGAGTAATGCGATCATTCTACCACTTCCCTTGTGTCCCTTATCTCATCTGGATCCAACGAGCCGTATTTCTCGTCTATATGGATGAGCAAAATGGAACCGAGCGCCAAAGTACCTACACCAATCACGATGGCAGTCAGTACGAGCGCTTGTGGTAGTGGATCAACGAAATTCGCAACTGGCGTTATCGCAGAATATATCGGTGCCTCTCCTCCCTGAACGTATCCTAATGCAACGATAAATATGTTCACTGCAGTATCGATGATCGATAGAGAAATGAGTTGCTTGAAAAGATTCTTTTGAGAAACAATCCCGTAGATACCGATGCCTAATAATATGAACGATACATAATAGATGATGTTTGACATAACTCATCCCTCCCTCAGGTCAGAAACAACACTGGAGAGCTCTGCACCAACTTTGAAACCGATGAGAATGTAGACGATTGGTACAACACCACCACTGAAAAGGTTCCCAACAACGCCTGTCGGCAGGAAGTTCATTAAGAATACGCCACCAATTGCCAAACCCATTAAGCCAATCACAACGTAACCGGCACCAGCAACCTGCTCTATATGTTTTGCCACAGGTGTCACTTTGAATTCGTTATTTGACAGCATTAGTAGTAGAACACCGAGTGCGATCGTCGTACCACCTGGAAATCCGCCACCAGGTGATAGATGACCGTGTATAAATATGTACACACCAAATAACAAAATCAACGGAAAAATGATACCCGTTGAGATTCTAAGCACTCTATGTTCTTCAAATTCGATCTTTCTTTTTGGTTTCAGCACGGAAGCCAATATACCAACACCAATTGCTGCACAAAACAGCACGGTGACCTCGCCAAGTGTATCAAAAGCCCTGTAGTTAGCAACGATAGAGGTTACAACATTCGCACTTCCATCCTCAAGGTCTTTCGATTTCTTGAATTCCACCACATTGTAGTTCGAAGTCGTTGATTTGCTTATGATATCGAATGATACACGCAGGAACATATCTGCATTTCCGAAATCTGGAATTATCGGTAGAAATTGAGCTATGAGAAAGTACAAAAAGACTCCAGCAACCAAAATTGCCCAAACTCTTCGCATCATTTCTCACCTGCCTTATTCAACTGTTTATCTGCCTTTTTATCTGGTTGGTTATCTGAATCTGCCTTCGAGTCTATCTTCCACAGTGCAAATATCATCACAGCCGTTGCAATACCAGAACCTACGGCAGCCTCTGTAATTGCCACATCTGGGGCTTTAAGCACTACAAATAGGAGAACAGAGAGCAGACTAACAGCAGAAAGTGAAATCAGTGAATCAACTATCTTCTTAGTCTCCACGGCAAAGAATGCAAAAATGATCATCAAACCGCTAACCGAAAGTGAAATCACATTTAAAGGGTCTTTCAATATCTCGACCAATTTTTCGAAAAACTCTGTCATCTTACATCACCACCATTATCGTTGGCAATTCCACCACATTCATCTATGGTAGTCTCCTTACATGCAGGTGCTTTATTTTTGTAAGCTGATCTCAGCATGACAGAACCAGCAACGGGATGTGTAAGTGCAACGAATGCAATTAGCAAGATTGCCTTTCCCAAGAACGAGAAATCCAATATGCCAACACCCAAAGCGATCGAAAAGGTACCAAGCGTGGTCGCTTTAGTCGATGTTTGGAGTTTCGTGTATATATCTGGCATCCTCAAAAGTCCAAGCCCTGCCAAGAAATAAAAGAAAGAACCCAGCCCTATCAGCAAATAACCGATCGTCTCTCTGAGAAGTTGCCAACTGAACTCTAGATTCATTTGGCTTCACCACTCTTCATTTCTGTGTTTTGCATATGCTTTTTCTCAATTGTCTTTGCCCTGCCTTCCAAATATCTTGCAAAGACTACCGTCTCTATGAATGCCAAAAGGCCGTACAATATTGCGATGTCCATATACATGTTGTTCTTGGATACGAATGCAAGAAGGACTATGATACCAGTGAACATAACATTCATCATATCCACAGCAGCAAGTCTTTCAAAAGAAGAGGGGCCCTTGAGAAATCTAAGAAGCGAGAAGAAAATTCCAAAACCTGCAAAGATGAAAACAATCCAGTCGATAACGAGTGAGCCACTCATTCGAACACCCCCTTAAGTACGCGTTCAAGTCTACCGTAAAATGTGCGTTTAGACTCTTCGTCAGTTCCAACTACATCGATCCAATGGATGTAGAGCTCATCATCCGAGATATCGAACGTGATTGTGCCAGGTGTTAGCGTAATCGAATTTGCCAACATCAGCTTTCCAACGTCCGTTTTCATATCAGTTTTTACTTTTACAAATCCTGGTTTAAGTCTTAGATTGGGCATAATCACTCTCGATGCTACATCTAAATTTGCCTTTATCATCTCCCAAATGAAGACGGGGATATAGATGAAGATGAACTTGAAGAGTCTGACGAAGAACTTTCCGTCGAATCGTATGTTGTAGTACTTTCGAAAGATCATGGACACCACGACTGATACGATAAGTCCTACGATGATCTCTTGGATATCGATCGACCATGTTAACAAGACCCAAGTGAAAAAACTCACAATGAAGACAGAGAAATTCATGCAACTCCCTCCTTTTAAGACATCTTTTCTCAAGTATATTGGAAAAGCGACAAAGTTTGTCTACATTGAACATATTTTATCAAAAATACATATAATATGTCAAAAACTAAACTATACAAAATCAGTCCAATTTGGGTAGATATCTGGAGAATTACTATGAAGTCTTGACCTTTCACTGTATGCCATATTCTTGCCAAAATTATATCAAAAAAGTACATATAAACAAAATCAGGGCTACCTTGAGATAGCCCTGATTTTGAAATTGCAGATGCCTATTTGTTTTCTATTTATGCACTTATTACGCACTTATGCGTTTACTTGTATGGCACTCTGCTTAATTAACTTTGTACTCTTTGACCATATTTAGAAAATATTCGTGGACTCTGGTGTCGTCTGTTAATTCTGGATGGAAAGATGTGACAAGCACGTTTTTTTGTCTGCACATGACAGGTGAATTGTTCAAGAAGGCCAATGCTTCAACATCTGGACCGTACTGTTCTACGCGTGGTGCCCTGATGAAGACTGCCTTGAATGGCTTATCAAAACCCTTGATTTCGATCATCTCATCGAAGCTATCTACTTGTCTTCCATATGCATTTCTCACAACTTTGATGTCTATAACTCCCAGTGATTCTTGAGGGTAGTTTTCTATTTCCCTTGCCAAGATGATAAGTCCTGCACAAGTACCGTACACCGGAAATCCGCCTTCAATTTTCTCTCTAAGCTTTTCAAAAAAACCCGTCATCTTCATTATTCGTATCATCGCAGTAGATTCGCCTCCAGGGATGATGAGTCCATCGACTTTATCCAAATCTTCCGGTAACTTTACTACAAATGTCTCTATTCCAAGCTTTTCGATCATCCATTTGTGTTCTCTAAAGTCCCCTTGTACTCCCGAAACACCTATAACCATACTATTACCAACCTCTTTCCTGTAACTTAACTTCGAGTGTTTCTACTTCTAATCCTTCCATTGGTTCACCAATATCCTCGGAGATCTTCAAGAGCATCTCAGGATCGTTCCAATATGTGACTGCCATAACGATCGACTTCGCCATCTTCACCGGGTCTTTTGACTTGAAGATGCCGCTACCAACGAATACGCCATCTGCACCAAGCATCATCATGAGTGCTGCGTCTGCCGGTGTTGCAACACCACCTGCTGCGAAGTTAACAACTGGTAACCTTCCCAGTTCTTTTACTTGTTGCACCAATTCGGCAGGTGCACCTATCTCTTTTGCGTACGATACTATCTCTTCATAGGGTAAATTCTGGACTTTTCTGATTTCTGCCATAACCGTTCTCATGTGTTTCACTGCTTCGACTATGTTTCCTGTTCCAGGTTCACCTTTTGTTCTGATCATTGCAGCACCTTCTGAAAGCCTTCTGAGAGCCTCTCCAAGGTTTCTTGCACCACAGACGAATGGTACAGTGAATTCATGTTTGTTGATATGGAACCTGTCATCAGCGGGTGTCAATACTTCAGACTCGTCGATGTAATCAACGCCAAGTGCCTCAAGAATCCTTGCTTCCGCTATGTGACCTATTCTAACCTTTGCCATTACTGGTATCGAAACAGCTTGCATAATTTCCTTTATCTTCGATACGTTTGCCATCCTTGCAACTCCACCAGCTTTTCGTATATCTGCTGGTACCCTTTCAAGTGCCATAACAGCAACCGCACCTGCTTCTTCGGCTACCCTTGCCTGTTCTGCTGTTGTGACATCCATGATAACGCCACCTTTGAACATCTCCGCAAATCCTTTTTTGATTTCCCATGTACCTTTTTCCATATATGTCAACCTCCCTTCGTTTTTGGCAAAACCCTCTTTAAATACTTATGACATAGGACTCAGAATCTTACGATAAGTAATTCATTGGAGATTAGCTTATACTATCACTGTCTCTGTGTATTCGCCAAATATATCCCTCAACGCGTTGCTTATCTCTCCCACCGTTGCATATGATTTTACAGCTTCCAGTACATACGGGAAGAGGTTCTCGTCTGTTGAAGCTACTTCTTTTATCTTTTGCAGGCATCTTTTCACCTTTTCATTATCTCTTCTTTCTTTCAGCTTCTTCAATCTCTCAACCTGCTTTTTCTCCAATTCGGGGTCGACCTTCAGTATTTCTCTTTCCTTTACGTCCTCTTCTAGCTGGAACTTATTGACTCCAACAATTATCTCTTCACCTCTCTCAATAGCAAGTTGCTGCTTATATGCGCTTTCGTGAATTTCCTTCTGCACGTATCCTAGCTCGATTGCCTTTATCATGCCACCCATCTGGTCTATCTTATCGATGTACTCCATTGCCTTCTTTTCTATTTCGTTTGTCATTGCCTCTATGGCATACGATCCTGCAAATGGATCTATCGTATCTGCTACGCCAGATTCGTATGCTATGATCTGTTGTGTCTTGAGCGCTATCCTCACAGATTCTTCCGTCGGAAGGCCCAGTGCTTCATCGTAGCTATTCGTATGGAGTGACTGTGTACCGCCAAGTACTGCGGCCAATGCTTGTATCGTGACTCTTATTATGTTGTTCAAAGGCTGTTGAGCAGTCAGAGTTGAACCACCAGTCTGAGTATGGAATCTCAACTTTAGAGCTTCAGCATTCGTGATGTTAAACCTATTCTTCATGATCTTTGCCCATAACCGCCTTGCGGCTCTGAATTTCGCGATTTCTTCCAAGAAGTTGTTGTGCGCTGCAAAGAAGAACGAAAGCCTCTTACCAAAGACGTTTGGATCTAGGCCTGCCTTTATGGCACTTTCAACGTATGCGATACCATCGGCTAACGTGAATGCCACTTCTTGTGCGGCACTTGACCCCGCTTCTCTTATGTGGTACCCACTAATGCTTATTGGATTCCATTTTGGCATGTTCTTTGAACAGTAATCGAATATGTTTGTAATGAGCCTCATCGATGGTTCAGGTGGATAGATGTACGTTCCACGTGCGATGTATTCTTTTAGTATGTCGTTTTGTATCGTACCATCCAGCTTATCTTGTGACACACCTTGTTTCTCTGCAACAGCGATGTACATGGAAAGCAATATCATCGCGGTACTGTTTATCGTCATAGATGTACTGACTTTATCGAGTGGTATGCCGTCGAAAAGAATCTCCATATCTTCTAACGAGCTTATTGCAACACCAACCCTTCCAACCTCGCCCTCCGACATGGGATCGTCTGAATCATACCCAATCTGTGTTGGCAAATCGAATGCGACAGAGAGTCCAGTTTGACCTTGCTCAAGTAGATATTTATATCTCTTATTCGATTCTTCCGCTGTGCCAAAACCTGCGTACTGCCTCATTGTCCAATGCCTTGCTCGGTACATTGTCGGTTGTACGCCACGTGTGTAAGGATAATCACCAGGAAATCCTATATCATTGACATAATCAATACTCTCCACATCTTCTGGTGTGTAGACCCTCTTTATTTCGTATCCTGATGGTGATGTGAATTTCTGCTTCCTTTCGGGAAATTTGGAAATAGCCTTTTCTACGGCTTGTTCATACCTCTTTTTTGCTTCGTTGAATCTTTCATCCATTGTGTCATTCCCCCCTACAACCATTGTATATGTGTTTTATGATTATTCCATTACTCAATTGTACGAAATTCATCAAGAATTCATCTGGGTTCATCCAAGTCTGTCGATGATGTTACCTTTGTCATCGTTCTGGATATACGAATTCATGTATTTCTTTCCAGTCTGAATCTGGTCTGCAGATTCTTTGAATTCTTTCATCTTGAGTTCCAAAATCGCTTTTCTTTGTTCATCACGTTCTTTAATACCTCGAAGCATCTCAACTGACAGTGTGGGGAGGATTTTCTCCCTCTTATCCAACAATTCGTTGAGTTTTTGAAAGTCTTCAGCCTCTATTGCTTGGTCTATTTCTTCTTCCAACTTTACGATGTCAATTTCGTTTCTCTCATCTTCCATGTTTCTTCCTCCATTTTCAAATATATCTTAGATCTACGGCCTTCAAGAATTTTGGGCCAGTGATTTGAAGATATCTTCCATCGTTCTTTGAGAAAGGGGGTGGATAAAATTCTTATTCAGATCACACATTGGTTGAACGAAGAACATCCTATTTTCAAAGTCATAATGTGGCAATTCTAGGTGATCGTTTTCAACGATCAAATTCCCATAGAAGAGTATGTCTAAATCTAAGACTCTTGGTCCCCATTTTTCTGCCCTTATCCTACCCATTTCGTTTTCCACTGCGAGAAGTCTGTCAAGTAGCATTTGTGGGTCAAGTGTAGTATCTATCTCGACGACGCAGTTGAGAAAATCTGGTTGGTCTGTCTTTCCGTAAGGCTTTGTTTCGTAGATGTTTGATACATTAAGTATTTCCGCAAATCGGCTCATTTTATCTAGAGATTCTCTGATATTTACTTCTCTATCCCCTAAATTCGCACCAACACCGATGTAAATCTTCCCTCTTTCCTTTTCAAGAATGGTACTTGATACTGCAAAGCTATCATGTGAAAGTGCACAATATAGAAAGTTGAATACCCCGTTGTTAGATTTTCTAAACCTATGTATCTTGCAATACAAACTACCGTTGTCTCTATTCAAAAACGAGAGGTCCTGAAAAGAATTCCCGTCTATCCCAGTTCCCAAGGCTTTAAAATAGCTCTCCTTGAGTGCAAATCTACCTGCAACATACTGTGTGTCGATCTTCGTTCTGTTCTCCCTTTCAGCCGGTGTCAACACCCTTCTTTCAAGTTCCAAATCTATTCTTGATACTTCGACTATATCATTCCCTATTCCTATTATCAAACGGGATATCCTCCTTCAAATTTCTCTACCAAGCTCCAATCTATATAAAGCTTTTCTTCATACCGCTTTTTCAAATACTGCTTGCCAGTCTCTCCAAGGATTGTATATATTAACAAGTCCTCATCTGTTTCAGCGAGTAAACCTATTTCAGCCCTTCTTTTTGGCAATTCTGGCTCTATGTAATCGGCAGGTCTACCATCTATTGGCTTTTCATCGCCAAGTATCTTCTTAACAAGGTCTTCATCCACTGAAGCAGGTGGTCTACCATATAGGCCCTTAACGTAATCCCTTACTTCCTTTGTTACTTTCGAATATCTCTCACCGGTGATGACATTGAGCACAGCTTGGACGCCGACTATCTGGCTTGTAGGTGTAACAAGTGGTGGATAGCCAAGGTCTTTTCTAACTCTTGGTATTTCAGCAAGCACATCATCCATCCTGTCCTGCATTTTCTGTTCGGCTAATTGACTTACAAGATTCGAGTACATGCCACCGGGGACCTGCGATGTAATGATCCTGTGGTCGATACTATACATCTTTACATCGTATTTTTCATATTTATTTCTCACGTCCCAAAGATACTTAACTATCCTATCGACCTTTTTCCAGTCTATAGGTGGCAACTCTCTATATTCACTTAGTGCATAGTAGAAAGGTTCAAACGCAGGCTGGCTAGTCGTCATGCCAAACGGTGAAAATGCCGTATCTATTACATCTGCACCTGCCAAGAGTGATGTTAGATATGCCAGCTCTCCAAGGCCTGCAGTGGCATGCGAATGAACCTCGATTGGTATGGAAAATTTCTTTTTCAACTCACTCACAAGATCACCTGCTGCCTTAGGTGTCAGTAAACCTGCCATATCTTTAATGCATAGTGAGTGGATACCTCTATCTACAAGCTGCTGAGCATAATCTATGTAGTACTCTATTGTATGCACGGGGCTTGTTGTGTAAGATATAGCACCTTGAACTTCAGCACCACAGGATAATGCGACTTCTATACTTTTATCAAGATTTCTTACATCGTTCAGCGCATCGAATATCCTTATGACCTTAACACCATTTTCAACCGCTTTCTTCACAAATAGTTCCACAACATCATCTGCATAATGCCTATAAGCAACGATATTCTGACCTCTCAACAGCATCTGAGCCTTCCCATTCTTGAGTTTTTCACTTATCAATCTGATCCTGTCCCATGGATTTTCGTTAAGAAATCTTACGCATACATCGAAAGTTGCTCCTCCCCAGACTTCAAATGCCTGGAATCCTAGTTCATCCACCTCACCAATGATGTTCAGTATATCTTGAGTACTCATACGTGTTGCTATCAACGATTGGTGTCCATCACGAAACGTTGTATCCGTAAACATAGAAAGTTTATCCATCTTCGATCCCTCACATATCTATTTTTTAAATCGTTCTAGGCAAAACACTGAAAACCATCAATTATTCCACCACCTTAATTATATCACTTCTAAAAAAAGTATGAAGTACTGAAATCACTAAATTGCATGAGGATATTCAAGAATTTGAAAGAATACACCTTCTTCAAGAAAATTAATCTAAAAGCTGAACTTTCACAGTTTTCTAGAAAACTCTATCCATATCGTACTATTGTGACTAAGAAACATCTTTGAAGAAAGATGCCCAACTGGTTGCGAGTTGGGCTTTCTAATTTTTTTCAAACAACATCTCCTGCAAGTTCGATATTTATAGTATAATAAAGTTTGAGAGAAGTTTGGTCAAACGACCCTTATTCTCTCAGGCTGGTCTAAACAGCCTCTACACTGTAGAGCCAACAGGCTCATCAGTTTACTTATCCGCACAAGTGTGCGCCAAAGGTATTTGTTGGTATAATTATATCACATATATATCACATATTTCTTTGTTTTGCTGGTATCTAATAAGAAAGGAGGGTTGGCGATTCCTCTCCAACTTGCAGAAGTTGGAGTCTCCTCGCCGATTAATGATGAAAAGAGCAAAAAATGTGAGACCATTCACGAATATTAAAGTTAAAGGAGGGAATAGTTTTGGATAAGTCTTTCCAAAGACGATACGAAAAGAGTGAACGCGAGGGAAAGGCAACTCTTCGTAAGTCAAGCAAATTCGAATACTACTTCTTGATTTTGGTAGGGTTTATAACATTTGTATTTGGCTTTATTTCTTTAGCAGTCTATCTGGCGATACTCTATTTAGCTCCCATAGTTTCTAATCTAACAGGGTTGACTTTTGTCGATTCTAGATACATTTTATTCGTCTTGATAATGCTCACAACAAGTGGTTTTTTTGTCAGTGCATATCCATTTTCTAAGGCTATAGGAGGTAATTCTTCTTTCCACATAATCTTGGCATTTGTCTCTTCTGGTGTTGCATTGGGAGTGCAAGTCTTCAAATTAGCATTTACCGGTCCTACGTGGGTAGGTATAGACCTGCTTCAAGAAAGTGGGAACACTGTAGAAATGATGTATTTAACAGCAGTGTATTTTGTATATTCACTGGTACTCTTTGTTCTTGAATTCACAGTTTTAAGGAAAGAACTTGCTGATTAAACTACCCGCCACCTTAGAGGTGGAGGATTTCGAAAGAAGTTTAGTCAAACGACCCTTATTCTCTCAAGCTGGTCTAAGCAGTCTCTACACTGTAGAGCCATCAGGCTCATCAGTTTACTTGTCCGCACTAATGTGCGCCAGATGTATCAGTTGATATAATTATATCACACGTTTGTTTATTTTAAGAGTTTAAAACGAACAGAAAGGAGGTAGGACAATTCTTCTCCAACTTAAGCTACCGCTTGGAAGTTGGAGTATCCTTGCCCATTATATTGATGAAGGATTAAAAATAGAAGGACCAAAGATTCGTAGAATTTTACCAGGTGAAAAGTGGATGTGTTAACTACCTATGACTAAAATCGTAAACTTGTGAAAGTCTAGCTGATGGATATTCATCTTAGGAAAGGAGGCAAGCCACTCCTCACATGATTGAACTCACGAGTGTCCATGACTAATTTGTCATGAATAAGACAAGTGATGAGAATAGCATGAAAGAGCATATAAAGGTTCTTGGTATTGTAGTAGAGTACAATCCTCTCCATTTCGGTCACTTGAATCATATCCATCAATCGATTGAATTAGTGAACCCTGACTATGTTATAGCAGTAATGAGTGGCAATTTCTGTCAGCGCGGTGAACCGGCGATAATCAATAAATTTGCACGGACAGAGATCGCACTCAGATACGGGATTGATATCGTACTCGAACTTCCAACTGTTTATGCCATTCAAGATGCAGGTGGCTTTGCTTTAGGTTCGATTGGCATATTAGAACGGACAGGGGTTGTGACAGATATCGTTTTTGGAAGTGAGAGTGGGGATTTAGAGTTTATTTCAAAGATTGCACATTTGTTGACTTATCAATCTCCAGAATTCGAACAATCGTTCAAAAGGCAGTTGAAGAAAGGATACTCATATCCAAATGCGAGAAAATACGCACTGATGGAAGTTATAGATGATGGAATGGAAAAACTCTCGAAACCGAACGATATACTTGGAATAGAATATGTGAGAGCATTGCTAAAATATGATAGTAAAATAAAACCTCATGCTATCCAGAGAGTAGGCGCAGATTATAGTGATGAGACTTATAGAGGTCAATTTTCATCTGCAAGTGCAATTAGAAAAGCCATCTCTCATGGCGAGTTTTCTAAGATAAGCAATGCAGTTCCCGAATGGACTTTGAAGGTAATGGAAAGCGAATTTGAAAAAGGCCGAGGACCTGTATTTTGGAATAACATGGAATTTGTCTTAGCGATGTTTAGGAAAATGAAAAGGGAAGATTTTGAGAATATCTATAGTTTTAACGAAGGGCTGGATTTAAGATTTGTAGAATCGGCAAGAGCTACGGGAGATTTTCAAGATTTTGTTGACAGAATAAAGACGAAAAGATTCACATACTCAAGAATAAGAAGAGCGATATTACACGTGCTCTTTGAAATGCGTAAAAAAGAAGTGGAATTAAGCGACGAAAGAGGGCCACAATATCTCAGGATACTTGGTTTCACTGAAAAAGGAAGAGAATTGTTGAGGATCATGAAGAAGAGTGCTACGATACCTATGATATCGACTGCTTCACTGTACAAAAATGTACTCGATGAAACTCAGAAGAAGATATCGGAAGGCAAGGGACATTTTGAAGTAGAGCCTGAACTGTACATATGGCAATTCGAGAGAGATATACTTGCAAGTGATTTGTACACACTGATGTATCCAAACAAAAAAGAGGCAGCTGCAGGCATGGATTTTCGCCAGCCAGTCAGAACAAGCTTCCCGTCAGCTTGAAGAAGGTGGAACTTTCTGTGTTTATACACGATGGAGAACTTACTGGGTGTGAGAAGTTCAATGAGATAATCATTGTTCCCAGTGAGAAAGAGGCGAATATAGAGGGTTACTATTATATACCGGATTACGATGTACTACCTAATGAGAATCTAAAGCCATCCTGGTATGTCAGATCTCGCAGAATCTACGCACTCTATTTAGCATTGCAAAACAAGTTGAAGGCAGTTGCACCTCTCAGGTCCTTGCTGCACTACGTAATGCCTCCAAATGTGCTCAAAAAATATACATTTGAAATCAAAGTTGGTGATATACTGGGAGACCCTGAAGAACTTTTTTCAAAACTCGGATATGAAAGGACTTTCAACGTTAGAGAAGGTGGAACGTTTTCGATAAGAGGCGAGATTATAGACTACGTTGGACCAGACAATGTACCTGTGCGACTGGAACTGTACGGGAATCTTGTAGAAGAAATAAGAAGATTTGATCTGAAAACTCAGAGAAGCACAGAAAAACTAGAAGACGCACTGTTGCTACCTGTTCGAGAATTCATATACAAGTACAAGGGTGATGATTATCTAGAACCTGGAGAGGAACAACTCACCGGAAAGTATGTGAACGGCACTTTTCTTGACTATAATGTAAGGTTGTACATTGCCGATAGAAAGTCTGTGGTGGAACACTTCACACTCTTTGAGCGCGAGATCAGGCAGTCTTTTCAATCAGAAGAGAAGAAATGGGAGTACAAAACCTTCGGGATCATAGACCAGGATTTATTACTCAATATAGCTGAGGAGATAGAATTACCGGAAAAGCAGAAAATTCTACGCAAGCATGAAGAAGAATACATCTCCTCTACTCCGCTTATTTCAGAAGATGAATTGCAGCCAGGAGATATCGTTGTTCACAAAAGGTATGGTGTTGCTAGATTCAATGAACTGAAAAAGGTTGAAGTCAATGGTAAAGAACGCGAGTTCATCGTACTTGGCTTTTCGGATTCTGTTCTTTACGTGCCGATCGAACGAATAGATCTAATAGACAAATATGTTGGCGATAGTGCGGGTGTAAAGCTTGATTCTTTAAAGAAGGCAACGTGGTCAAGAAAAGTTTCTAGAGTTAAGAAGAATATACAAGAACTCGTTAGAGATTTGTTGATGATTCAACACGTTCGGAGTAACATTCAAGGTATACCTTTAGTTGGTGATTCAGAACTTGAGGAACAGTTTTCCAAGACATTTCCATACGTAGAAACATCTGATCAGATACAAGCAATCGAAGAAGTGCTTGAAGACCTTGCAAGTGACAAACCGATGGACAGATTGTTGGTTGGTGATGCAGGATATGGAAAGACAGAAGTTGCGATTAGAGCAATTTTTAGAACTGTTGTATCCGGTAAACAAGCTGTGTTACTTGCTCCTACGACGGTCTTGGCAAAGCAACACTATGACAATATTGTGGAGAGATTTACACCATTTGGTATACGGGTAGCGTTGTTAAATAGATTCACGACGAAAAAAGAACGTGAGACGATACAGAAAGAATTGAAAACTGGTAAGATAGATGTGCTAATAGGGACGCATAGTGTATTGCAGAATACCTCTTTCGCGGATCTAGGGCTGGTTGTAATAGATGAAGAACAGAAATTCGGTGTCGAGCAAAAGGAATTGCTTAAAAAGTTTAGGGTTAACGTAAATGTACTATCCATGAGTGCAACACCGATACCACGCACACTGCATATGGCAATATCGACCTTGAAGGATCTTTCGGAGATAAAGACTCCACCATTTGGAAGAAAGGAAATTCAGGTCCACATAGGTCCTATAGACGAAAGAATAATACGATTAGCAATTCTCAGAGAAGTCAACAGAGGTGGGCAAGTAATTTATGTTCACAATAGAGTTAATACGATATACGATGTCTATGACAACCTGAGTGAATTAGTTCCCGATGTATCCATAGTGGTGGGTCATGGTCAACAAAATAAAAGTGAACTCAAGAAAGCAATCGATAGTTTTTTCCGTGGAAGGGCGGACGTGCTTCTTTGCACTACGATCGTCGAGAATGGAGTGGACGTTCCAAATGCAAACACCATAATCGTGGACGATGCACATTACTACGGTCTCTCACAACTCTATCAACTTCGTGGACGTGTTGGTAGGAGTGATAGGGTCTCCTTCGCTTACTTTTTCTATCCAAAGCACGCAAACGAAAAGGTTGTAGAACGACTGTATGCAATAAAATCGTACGTAGGACCAGGAAGTGGTATGAAGATTGCCATGCGTGATATGGAAATTCGCGGTGTTGGAACGATCTTTGGAGTTGAACAACATGGATTCATCAACGACGTAGGGCTGAATTATTATCTTGAAATGCTCAACGAAACGGTAATGGAAAGTAAGGGATTAATGCTAAACAAGGTGGACACAGAGGTAGAAGGGATTGTTGGAAGTATCGTCATACCAGAATTCTACATATATGATCCTTTCGAACGTATGAGATTCTACAGAAGAATTGCCTCTGCAACGAGTTATGAAGAATTAGAAGATATCGGTGGCGAACTGGAAGATAGGTTTGGAAAACTACCAGAGAGTGTTACAAATTTGCTTAACAATGCTACATTGAGGATATTCTTGTGGAAGCATATGGTCAAAAGAGCAACTATAAGTGATTTGGGACTCGTAGTGGAGTTCAAAGAAGGCTATTTCGAAAAACTTTCTGAGAAATACCTGTATAATGAGAAGGAAAATAGTTATCTGTTCTTTTTGAATATCGACGAGTTGATCAGAAATTTATCTAAGATTTAAGGAAGGTGCAGACATGAAACTGTTTGGTCTAGTCCTCGAATCTTATGGAAGGTATGTGAAAGTAAAGACAAAAGACGGTGAAGTAATAATAAAGAGTGATAAAAAAGCACCGAAAGAAGGAACAAAGATAGAGATTAAAGATTTCGGACAGGGTGATTATCAAGCGAAGGTCTTGGCGAAAAAGCCGGGTGATTTCGATTATTTACCAAATGTCAAGTTTGTTGAGATCGGTGAAAGACTGGTTGATGAAACATTGTACAGTGGTTCAAGCAAGATGCAGAAAGATAAAATTGTGATAAACATCGCGCTCTTTGTCGAAGAGTTATCAAAGAGAGTGGAGATCAACAATACGTTCTTGCAGAGGTTTCAGAAGTATTTGGTAGACGAGCCTAATGGTGAAAACAATGAATTTGAAAACTACATAAACCTACTGTCCGGAAAATACGGTCTAAAAAAGACGAAAGAAGGAATCGCTTTTTTGAATAGAGAGAAGGGTGCGTTTCGAATATTTATAGGAGATGATACCATAACTGGGAGAATAAGTGGCAATGAGATTACAGTGTATTTCTCGAGGATGCCTGAAAATGCTGAGGAACTTGAAAAGAAGCTGAGGAAATACTTTTCCGTGGTATCTTTCAAATTGGAGGGGTTTATCGATGGAGCCTATGTATAATTTTCAGATTGATGAAGATAGTCAAGAATGCTCTAAACAAATAGCGATTGCACTCAGGTACGACCCAGAAAGAGACTTTGTCCCGTTCGTTATTGCAAAAGGTAAATGTGAATTGGCAAGAAGGATAATTGATAAAGCGAAAGAGAGCGGAGTACCAATCGTTAAATCGCAAGAATTAGCTAACGAATTGTTCAAGCTAGAGATACTTGATATGATTCCAAATAAATTATATATTGCAGTTGCCGAGATTCTAGCGTTTGTACAGCTTGGACTGACTGACAAGTAAACAGTGGACAGATAAAGGGTGAACAAAGATAAACAAAAGTCATTTCGTATGAATCTTTTATCACAGGCAGTATTTTATGCGTATTTCTTAAGACCTTAGGAGGTGTAAAACAATGAATAAAAATAAGTGCATCTTTCTGATTTTCACTCTTACCTTGGTGTTCCTCGCTGTTCCGGTATTTGCTGAAGGCAGTTTTCAGTTGATCATCAGCATTGGAAACATGCCTCCTAGTAATTTACCCGATTATTCGGTACTTTTTTATGTTGGTCAACCAGGCGTACCCATTTTTATAGATGGAAGGTACGCAGGTGAAACAGATATCTTTGGACAACTGGCAGTCACATTCAGTGAGGAAGGGCAACATATCGCATGGGCAAAGAGTTTTGAATGGTATACAAGTTATGAACAGGCGGTCTTTTTTGTGGATAAATCGCCAAAAGTCATTTATCTTACGCCAACACTTCAAGGTAAACTCACTATATTCTCGAACAAGTATCCTGTATTCGTTTACCTCAAGAACGGAATGTTACTGGGAAAAGTAGAAAACGATAGTGAACCTTTGATCGTGCCTCAAGGGAACTACGATCTGATCTTTTCTGTGCCTGGTTATAATGATATCACAAAAAGTGTCAGCATATTGGCAAAGAAGGAAAACCCGATATGGTTAGATTTTGTTGAATCATTATTTAGGATAGAACTAAAAGTAGTACCCGATGTATTTTCGCCGAATGGGGACTGGTCTGACGACGAAACCACACTGAAGATATATTCTTCAAAAGAAGCAACAGGAACTATTCAAATTAAGGATTTTTCTGGTAAAATATTGTATGAGAAGAACATATACGTAAAACCAGGACTGACAGAAATAGTGTGGAGCGGAAGCGAAGTAAAGGACGGTGCTTATACCGTCTGTCTTTTGTTATCAGACGGAAAAGAGACAATGAGTAAAGAAGCAAGAGTCATCGTTGATACGAGTAGGTATACATACAAAAAGGAACTTGTACTAGGGATTTCAGCTGTGTTTTTGGCATTATTTGGATTTTTGATATATCAAGCAATACTAGACAACTGATAATTAAACCATCCCGCCACCTATAGAGGTGGGAGATTTTGAGAGAAGTTTGGTCAAACGACCCTTATTCTCTCAGGCTGGTCTAAACAGCCTCTACACTGTAGAGCCAACAGGCTCATCAGTTTACTTATCCGCACAAGTGTGCGCCAAAGGTATTTGTTGGTATAATTATATCACATATATATCACATATTTCTTTGTTTTGCTGGTATCTAATAAGAAAGGAGGGTTGGCGATTCCTCTCCAACTTGCAGAAGTTGGAGTCTCCTCGCCGATTAATGATGAAGTATGAAACTAAAAAAACGCTGTTAATTGTTCTCTAATGACATGTAAATACATGATTGAATCAATGCAAGACTAATTGGTGAAGGTAAAAGGAGAGGTGCACAGTAGTGATTACGTATGAACAGAAACAACGAATCGAAGAACTTAAGAAAAAGTACGAAGATATCATTGAAGTCTTTCATCCTGAAGATAAGAAAGAAAGACTGAAAGAACTAGAAGAAGAGAGTTTGAAACCAGATTTTTGGGTGGATCAAAAGAAAGCTCAGCAAGTAAACAGAGAAATACAAAGGATGCGAAAGATAGTAGAACATATGGACAAAATAGGAACTCTTTTCGAGGATTTGGAAGTTGGGATTGAACTTGCAGAAGAGGATCCTTCTATGCTGGAAAATATTGAAGAAATACTAGACGAGGTTTCAGAAAGAATCAGAGACTTTGAGCTTGAGCTCATACTGAATGGAAGGTTTGATGATGCAAACGCCTATCTCATAATACATCCTGGCGCTGGAGGAACAGAATCGCAGGATTGGGCTTCCATGTTATTGAGAATGTATATGCGGTGGACTGAAAGAAAGGGATACTCCGCAGAACTTGTCGATTATCAAGAAGGCGAAGAAGCAGGTATAAAAAGCGCAACTTTGTACATAGAAGGTGATTTCGCATACGGCTATTTGAAACATGAACGTGGAGTTCACAGATTGGTCAGGATATCACCCTTCGATGCAAACAAAAGAAGACATACATCTTTTGCATCTGTGAACGTACTTCCGGAAATAGAGGATGATATAGATATCGAAATACGCCCCGAAGATCTGAGGGTAGATACATATAGAGCAAGTGGTGCGGGAGGTCAATACGTCAACAAGACAGAATCTGCTATCAGGATAACCCATATTCCTACAGGTATAGTAGTATCTTGCCAAACGGAACGTTCACAACTTCAGAATAGGGAAACGGCAATGAAGATGCTCAAGGCAAGGCTTTATCAGCTTGAAATAGAAAAGCGAAGAAGACAGATCGAACAGATACAAGGAGAACTAAGAGAGATCAGCTGGGGAAACCAAATAAGGTCGTATGTTTTTCAACCATACACTATGGTCAAAGATCATCGAACGGATGTGGAGACTGGAAACATAGAAGCAGTAATGGATGGTGAAATAGATGCATTCATAGAGGCAGAACTCGTGTATTATGCAAAACTTGGTCTAAACGAGTGAAGCAAGTAGCAAATGGTCAACTACCCACCGTCTATAGAGGCGGGGGCTTGTAGAAATGCAAGCTCGGTTGATTAGCCTATGTCATTAGTTTTTGCTAATGATTAGTTATAGCAGAATATATAGTCACCTTGGGATGCTCCACAAGTCCCATGCTCTGAGGGTAATAGTTAAACAACTCTGAGGGGTAGGAGTAGTGCTATTACCATTAAACCTGCTATAACATTGGCGATGTGGACCTACAGGCTTCGGCCTGACTTATCTTGATGGAGGTTTTAATGTGGTTGTATCATCCCCCACATACAGAAGTGGGAGTCTTCTTGCACGAAAATGATAAAAGAGTAATGGTAGAGTAGTGGTACAAAGAGGTATTAATAAGTGATAAAACCGAGGGAGTGGGAGATTCATGGCGAATAGACTAAAGATTTTTGTTGTAACTTCAGGAAAAGGTGGAGTTGGAAAAACCACATTCACTTCTAATCTTGGATGTACATTAGCCAAGATGGGAGAAAGGGTTTGCCTCATAGATGCAGACATCGGTTTAAAGAACTTGGATGTTGTGCTTGGACTGGAGAATAGAATAATATACACTTCCTTTGATGTGATTAATGGCACCGTTTCGGCGAAAGAAGCACTTGTAAAACACAAACAACTGAAGAACTTGTACTTACTTGCAGCATCTCAGGTTGCAACCAAGGAGATGATGTCACCCGAAGATATGAAGAGGATGATTCAAGAGATTTACGATGATTTCGACTACATACTCATAGATTCACCGGCAGGTATAGAGAGAGGTTTTAGGAACTCAGTTGCTCCAGCAGAAGGTGCATTCATTGTTACAACTCCGGAAGTACCCGCAATTTCAGATGCAGATAGGGTTATAGGGTTACTTGAGAACTATGGCTTTACGGAAGATAGGATGTTCATAGTCTTGAATAAATTCAAACCACACATGGCGAAACGTGGTGACATGCTTGACAAAGCTGATGTAGAAAAGGCGCTTGCGATGAGATTAGTAGGAGTCATCCCTGATTCTGAAGAAGTAATCATAGCAACGAATAAAGGTATCCCAGCAGTTCTTGAAGATGGGATGATGATTGGGAAGAGCTTTGAAAATATCGTGAGACGGATAAAAGGGGAAGAGATTCCCATCGATGAAGATTTAAGGGGAGTCTCAAAAGGGTTTCTTTCTTCTCTGCTTTCAATGTTTAAGAAGAGGTGAGCGTGATGTGGATCGTCGATATATTCAAGAAGAGGAAGAATAAACAACACAAGCAGACGAAATCACCGAAAGAAGAGGCTGCCGAGAGATTGGAAACAATGCTCTCCAGAAGACGTGAAATAGTAAAAATGATACCAGCAGAAGAATTTGAAGCTAATTCTGAGGAGATAAAATATGCGGTTGTTGAAACTATCTCCAGAAAGTTCAATATTCCACCCGAGAAAGTAAGGGTGGACTATCATGAGCAGAATGGTTATGTGGTCATAGTGACAAATGTCAATTTCAAGTGATAGTTGATAATCTGGATGACCTGACTAAGATGCTGGGAGGGTGAGAAACCATCATTAAGATAAAGAAAGTATCTCTATTCATATCGATATTAGCTACAATTTTCCTCTTCTCTGGTTGCGCATATATGCTGAGCCATGTAATCAGTGGTGGAGGTCAGAGGCAGTATGTACTCTACACCTATGTAAACGGACTTCCAAAAGAGTTTATCGATTGGTCAAGCGGATACAAATTCTCCGAAATCCAGATAACGTATCTCGACATTCCCGTAAATTTCAAGATAAGTGACGCATCAAACGGTATAACAGGGAGTAATGTTCAATACCTATTCAATGGAATTGTTCAAAATACTCCCACTTATATTCCTACTACCCAAGCAACAACCATCGTGCTCTCTGCAACTTACAGGATAGATGCAGCAACGGATACAATTCTTGCACCTGAAGTGGAGGTTTCACTATCATTCCCACAACAGACCAAAAGTATCGATCCAAATGTTCAAGCTTATTATGTACTGCTGGATGTGCCTTATGAAGGTGGTCAAGCAGATATAAAGGTATTGGATTATAGTAAGGGGTATAGATTTGTCATCAAAACAGATATTGAGAAATTTATAACAGTGACGGATGAAACCCGTTATTATAGGCTATTCACAAAAAGACTTTCTTCTTCGGACAAACCGCAGTGCGTGTTTGTAGCCGAAAGGGGAAAGTCATATACCATAATAGACAATGAAACCTTGAATCAAAAGAATGTCACTGCGAGCCCAGATCAATCAGAAGAAGAAAAAGAAGTAGATTTAACTAAGCCATAATCATCCATCGTTTTTTCATCTCATCTATTTTTGTGATATTGATTGGAAGTGTGTAAATGAAGGTAAAAAAGGCAGAAAGGAAGAAGCAATCGTTTGATTTGTTGATAGTTTTCTATATAGTCATCTTTCTTTTTTTCATAGGCTATTTTTTGACAACTTATCTTAGATATAGGGTAGTTTACAAAGAGTATAACGAACTTAAGAAAGCTTACGAGGCAGAGAAATTAGAGTTGAAAGAGAAAGAGGAAACTGTAAAACAACTTGAAGAGCTCATAAACGAACTTCGAAAGTCACAACAGGAGGCAATTGATACGACAGATGAACCATAAAAATGGCGAGAATGGAAGTATGAAGAAAATATTCCAGGAAGACTCTAAAGTATTGATAACAACTTCCCACAATTCGACGGAAAAGGCAGTACAGGTAGCGAAAAAATTATCTTTTGAATATGGCATACCATACTACAACAGAAGACATCTAAACGAAAAGATAAGGGAAGAGAACATAGATTTCTACTACGTTGTTGATAATAATCTCAATTTATCTATAAGAATTGGAAATTCTCGACTTTTCTTTCATCCTGGAATATCCAAGATTAGAATGGAGAATTTTAAAAGAGAAGGAAAAGATTATCTTTTGGATGCTATAAGACCGTCACAAGAAGATATCATTTATGATGCAACATTTGGATTGGGCATGGATGCGATATTCATGGCACATTTTGTAAAGAAAATAGTGGGTACAGAGGTATCGACACACATATATAGGATCGTATCACATGGTTTAAAGAACTATGACTCTAAAGAAGAATGGATCAACAATGCAATCAAGAAAATAGACCTCTATAACGAAGATATGAAGAAGTTCATATCGAAACAACCAGCTAAAGCCTTCGATATCGTTTACTGTGACCCAATGTTTGAAAACCCGATCTACAAAAGCTCATCGTTGAATCCGATAAGACCCTTTGCAAACTACGATAGTATTGACGATGACATTGTAGAAAAACTACTCAGAATCGCTAGAAAAAGAGTAGTCATAAAATCCCTCGAAAAGGATAGACTACTTGACAAGCTTTCTACAAAATTCGATCGAATAATACTGAGTAGAAAAAATGGATTGATATTTGCATGTATAGACCTAGATGTTGATAAAGAGGACAAATAGCTCAAGGAGGTTTGAAAATGCTCTTTTTTAATAAACTGAAGGATGGATTGAAAAAAAGTAGAGATACATTTTTCGCTAAAATAGGACATATTCTAAAAACAAAACGATTTGATCATGAAACTCGTGATGAAATAGAAGAACTCTTGATCTCTGCAGACGTTGGCGTAGAAGCGACTGAGTATATACTAAACCGCTTAGAAGAAGTGAACTCAGAGGATGCATTTGAAACACTTAAGCAGATTTTGGTAGAAATACTCTCTGGCAATAATGAGCTTAACATCCCAAATGAAAAGCCATTCGTAGTAAGTATGGTGGGTGTGAACGGTTCTGGGAAAACGACAACTTGTGGGAAACTGGCGCACATATTTAGAAGTGAAAACAAACAAGTTGTTATAGGTGCATGTGACACGTTCAGAGCAGCAGCCATAGATCAGTTGAAAATTTGGGCTGAAAGGACGAATTCCACATTTATTGCACATATGGAAGGCGCAGATCCAGCAGCAGTTGCTTACGATGCAGTGAATCATGCCATATCAAAAGGAAAAGATGTTGTCATCTTGGACACTGCTGGAAGGTTGCATAACAAAAAATACCTTATGGACGAACTGCAAAAGATCAACAGAGTGATACAGAAAATCATTCCTGCTGCTCCTCATGAAGTGCTTCTGGTCATCGATGCAGTCACAGGTCAAAACGGTTTACAACAGGCTAAAGTATTCAAAGAAGTAGTTAACGTTACTGGTATAGTATTGACAAAACTCGATGGTACAGCCAAAGGTGGTATAGCAATTGCTATAGCTAAAGAACTAGGAATACCGATAAAACTGATAGGGATTGGCGAAAGTGTCGAAGATTTGAAACCATTTGTTGCGAGTGATTTTGTCAATGCTCTTATGATAGGAGATGAAAGAGAAGATGCCCGATCTGTGGGATAAAAAGTATAAGTGTCCGGTCTGTGGCGCATCGGTAGGTACGAAGAAGGTCTTCACAGGAAAAGTGAGGATCAAAAGCTATGAAGCTGACCTAAAGCCAGTTTACGAAGGTATAAATCCTTTACTGTACTCTGTCATCGTTTGTGAATCGTGTTACTATAGTGCATTGGAAAGTGACTTTGAAACTCAGATTTCTCCTATTTTTCGGGAGGAAATAAGAAAAGTACAAGATGAAATAAAAATCCCTGAGATGGTCTCTTTTTCTCAAGAAAGGGATCATAAAGTAGCCATCATTGCCTATGCCTTAGCAAGCCTTTTCTACAAAGTCAAAAATCAACCATGTAGGACTGCTGAAATGTATCTTAGGATGGGATGGCTCTATAGGGAGATAAACGACGAAGATAACGAAAACAAGGCATTGGCAAAAGCACTCTCCAATTTCGAAGAATGCTATTTGAACACATATGTCGAGTCAGATAAGGAACCAATGATTCTTTTTTACCTCGCTGAACTTTCGAGAAGGTTTGGTAAACGGGAAGATGCAATGAGATGGTTTTCTACATTGGTCAGTAAATACAAGAGTGCCACATCATTCTACGTTAAGGCAGGGAAAGAAAGATGGCAAGAACTAAGAGAAAAGTAAGAAGAATATTGAATTTAATAATCATATCGATGCTGGTATCATTTTCACTTTCCTCATGTATTCCCTTGGGCAGCGTTTTGGAATTGTCTATGGAAGTTGAAGATCTGAAAGATAGAGTTGATTACATTGAAAAGAGAGCTGAAATAGTTAAGCCCACAACAATAACCGAGGTAAAAATCGATTCAAAGGCCTTGGAGGAAACAAATCAAAAACTCTTAGAACTCGATAATAGAGTGTTTCAGATCGACAGTAAATTGTCGCAACTTGATAGTAAATCTTCACAGCTGGACAATAAACTATCTCAAACGATAAGCATTGTTAATGATTTCCAAAAAGATAGCGAATCAAATAAGTCGAAAATAAACACGCTCAGCAATAGTATAGCAGACATTTCCAAAAAGATAAGTACCCTTGAGAAAAACGACGTTACCTTGCAGAATAAGTTAACTACGATGGAAACCCAACTCAAACAGTTTGATGTAATTAGAAGAGACCTGGATCTTCTTAGTGCGCAGATTAGAAATGTTCAGGCAAGCATCCCAACAACAATTTCTCAAAGTGATATTGACTTTCTTAAGCAGTTACAACAACAGATAAGCGACTTGAAAAGTATTGTTCAATCTATGGACCCCTCTACCTTTTTGAAATTAGATCAAGGATATATCTACTATATCGTTAAATCAGGCGATACTTTATCAGCTATCGCAAGTGCTTATAAGACAACGATAAGCAAAGTTACTGAAATAAATGGAATAAAGGACCCTTCAAAATTATCGATTGGACAAGTTCTGAAGATACCAGTTGAAGATCCGAAAAACTTTGTAAGAGTTCCCTTGAAGATTGAACCTTCTGACGTCGTTGCCTACCATGGACAAGAAAAGAACGGTTCTAAGAACATTGGAATGGATATTTATGCAAGGGGTAAAGACATATATCCGATATTACCAGGAAAGGTAATCAGTATAGAGGGCAATAAGATTACTATAGACCACGGGAACATGATCATGGCTGTGTATGATGGAATCAGTACGACACTTAAATCCGGCAATTTCATATCGACTGATAAACCGTTGGGACAATGTTTGGATGTATTACATTTCGAACTATACATTGAAGGAGAACCGAGAGATCCGATAAGATTGTTCACGGAGTATAAGGGGGTCTTCACTGTAACCTTTTACACTGAATGGGACGATGGGAAAGTCCCCATTCATCCAACTTTTAGAATAGCCCGAAATGGCAGGGTACCTGAAAAGTTCAAGAGTATAGCCGTTGACCCAACAGTTATTCCAGTTGGATCGCTAGTGTACATGCCAACACTGTACAACACCATATTTGTAGCTGAAGATACCGGCAGTGCAATAAAGGGCAATAGAATAGATGTTTATGTAAGTGATGTAGCCTATGCACTAAGCAAAGGCATAACTCCTCATCCCGTTTATATAATCAACGCCGATAAAAGATGATGACAATGATTACAAGACAAATGGAATTGAAAGGATGAAAAGTAAATGGCTATAACGATGAAGAGTGAGTATGCTATAAGGTTGATGATGCTTCTAGGCATAAGTGGTCGACGAATGAAGACACATGAACTGATTGAGACATGTAAAGACAAGTTACCGTTGAAATTCACCGAAAAAATATTGGCGGATTTGGCAAGGAAAGGTCTCCTAAAAGCCTTCAGGGGACATGGTGGCGGATATGAATTGGCAAAAAGTTCGGATATCATAACTGTTTACGATATAGTCTCTGCGGTCGATAATCCTTCGGACATGATAAAATGCTTTATAAATACAAACAAGCTCGATACATCTGCCGAAGCTTGTACTGTAAATGCCATTTGGGAAACGATATTGCATAAGATGGAAGAGACCTTAAAATCGATAACACTGAAAGACCTTATCAAGGACTACGAGGCGAGGTGTAACACTTGAGCTGTTCTAATGCGGATACAGATAGTAAGAAAAAGGTAGGAATCCTTCTAAGCGGTGGGGTAGATAGTGCTGTTGCGCTCTATCTGTTGTTGCAAGAGGGATATGATGTGACTGCTTATCATATGAAGACTGTGAAAGATGATCTGTATGTCACGAGAGCAGTTAAACACAAAGTCTGTTGTAGTCCGTCCGATACTTACGATGCGCATTTAATAGCCAAGAAGTTTGGGGTTCCATTCAAAACAATCCATGTAGAAGACATTTTCAAAGAGAAGATAATAGGTTATTTCATAGATGAAAACCTTAAAGGAAGGACGCCGAATCCGTGTTTTCTTTGCAATGATTACATCAAATTCGGTGTCGTGATGAACAAAGCGTTAGAAGATGGTATGGATTATCTGGCTTCCGGACATTATGCAAGGATTGTCGATGGTAAATTGTATAGAGCAATCGATACATCAAAAGACCAATCATATTTTCTAGCATCGATAAGGAAAGAAAAGCTTCAAAGGATCATGTTACCAAATGGAGTATTTACAAAGAAGCGAATAAGAGAAATTGCCTCAGAAATTGGCATCCATGTTGCTCAGAAAATCGATTCTCAAGACCTATGCTTTTTACCAGACAACGACTTTAAGTCCTTTTTTGAGGAACATAGGGTAGATATTCAACCAGGAAACATAATAACAAGCGATGGAAAAATAATCGGACGTCACAACGGGCTCCCGTTTTACACAGTGGGGCAGAGAAAGCTGGGAATTGCTACAGGCAGCAAGCTCTATGTAAAATCTAAGAATGTAGACGGAAACTTCCTCGTAACTGCACCACTGAATGAGATATATCAAAATCATATGGTTGTTAACCAATTAAACGTGTACGAAGAACTTTCCAATGAGTTTTCGGCAACAGTAAAGATCCGAAAGAAATCGAATGAAATTCGTTGCAAAGTAGTATCGAAAAATGGAGCCCTTTTGGTAGATTTTGAAGAACCTGCGTTTGCAGTAACACCAGGTCAAATAGCTGTTTTTTACGATGCTGATAAAGTACTTTGCTCAGGAATTATTGAGCACTGAAAATAAGTAATCGTAGACAAACACTGCGGCAACATTGGGAGGGATTAGCTTGATAGAAGTGCTTATATCGAACGAGAAACTGAAAGAGAGAATAAGAGAATTAGGGAGAGAACTCACCGAGCACTATAAAAATAAGACTGACACACTACACGCCGTATGCGTTTTGAAAGGATCGATTCACTTTTTTAGCGAATTGGTTCAGAACATCGATATGAATGTTGAATACTCTTTCATTCAAGTTTCAAGTTACTCTGGAGTATCATCTTCAGGACGCGTCAGAGTTAAGAGCTGGATTGATGAACCTATTGAAAATCGTCATGTAATAATTGTTGAGGATATTCTGGATACTGGCCTTACGCTTTCTTACGTGCTCGAATACCTAAAGAGATATAGGCCAGCAGACCTGAAAGTTGTAACTTTACTGAAAAAGCTTGGAAGGAATTCGCAAGTCAAACCTGATTTTGTTGGATTTGAAATTGAAGACAAATTCGTTATTGGGTATGGACTTGATTACAACGAAAAATATAGGAACCTACCATATGTTGGGTGGGTAAGAGGAGAATTAAAATAACTTATGAAGAATGTACTATATATATTTGTCATAATAATAGGGATAGCTGCTGCCTTGGTTGTCTCTGTCTTATGGGTTGATTTCTTCCTAAGAATTTTCATAGTCCCGACCGAGAATCCCGTGAATGTTCTTGTACTCGGACTTGATAAAGATATCTCCGGAACGAGACGAACTGACGTAATTCTGGTCGCAAGCTTGGACTTGAAGACTAAGAAGATGATGATGTCGAGTATTCCAAGGGATTTGATCGTCGATGGCAAAAAGATAAATGCATTTTATCAGACGGAAGGTATCGAAGAATTCAAAAAGCGAATAGAAAACTTGACTGGACTCGACATTAAGAGATATGTAATAGTTGATTACGATATTTTCAAATTCTTAGGAGATGAACTAGGCCCAATAGAAGTTTTTGTTGATAGACCTATGCATTACGTTGATTCAGCACAAAACTTGGAAATAGATTTTTCTCCGGGATACTATAAAATGAAAGGGAAAGAACTGCTCGCTTATTTGAGATTCAGAAAAACAGCAGAAGGGGATATAGGAAGACTGGATAAGCAGAGGGTAATCATAGAAAAGCTAGCTCAAAAGGCGCTGAGTAAAAACGTATTTTCTCTAACAGAATTGTACAAAGAAATACGGCAGAGAACAGAATTCAACATAGAAATAGGTGAAATTGTATATATTTTTTCGAAAATAAAGACCGACTTTTCAATTGAGAGCGTGTCGTTCCCATTTTACATAGGGCAGGATGGTAATTTGTACATAGAAGAATCCAAAATGGATGCATACAAAGACAGTTTTGCAACTAGGAGCAAGAAAATCGAGGAAAAATACCGCTACTATGTTATAAATAATTCTGAGAACAGAAGTTATGCCATGGTATCGAGAATAGAAGAAGTATTCAAAAGCAATGGCTATTCACCGAATAAAATCTTCTACGAGGGTGTTGATGTAGACTTCAAGAAGAACACAGCCTTGATATTACGTAAGAATGATGACTTAAAGACGTATGTAGAGCAAATGATCAGTAAAATAGGAACAGTTACCCCGTGGGATATCTTGTTTGTCGAAGATAGGCTGGACTACATAACGAAATACCTAGCCGTTATTGGAGAATTAACAAAGACTGGACGACAGGTTATTTTCCCGATTGATTTCATTATCATACTTAAGGAAGACCTTATTTAGTCAAAGATACTTGAATAATTTAGATACCGAAAGATATCTAGGATAAGAGGTGGGTTAGTTGAGGAAATTGAGACTAAAACTAGACAAAAAAAATCTCTTTGCGGTTTCCATTCTTTCATTCTTAATTATTTTGGGCCTCTTCAGTTCGAATGTTTTTTCTCAGCAAGTCTCAACAAGCTCAACAAATGGTGGAAACAACGAAAACCAAGACCTTGAAGCGGGCATAAGTGTATTCGGATTCATAGAAAAAATCGCAGGCCAGAGGGACTTTTTTATTTCCACGAAATTGACATTCGATATGATCGAAGGTGAAGAAAGAAAGATATTCACGACATCCTTTGACATAAAAATAAACAACCTTGAAGATTTCACATTTTACTTGAAAGGTCCAGAGATCTTCAAAGGAATAATTGTAAAGTACAATTTGATTACAGGAAAGGTTGAGTATTCATACGATAAGGTCAAAACTTCACAAAATGTTATGGCAGATGTTAGTCAGATTACTAGTATAATCCAGTCGATTACCGATTTCCTATCCACACCCATCTTTGACACGAAAGAAGTGAAAGGTGGGGTCGAATTCAGACCCAAAAATGCACAGCTTCTTGCCAAATTTGGCGTTCAACCGATCGTTTTATCCTTGAAGATGGTTAATAACATACCCACGAAGATAGAAATTGGGAATGACAAAACCGACGAAAAAGTAACGCTAGAGTTTCAAAAATTCATCATTGGAGGGTGAATAGTTCATGTTGAGAAGCAAAAACATTACTTTGATAACTTTGACAATTCTACTCATACCTATATACATCTTTCCATATTTCAATGTGGGTGCAGGTTACAATTATGGTGACGTAAACAATTGGCTTTTGAGGATTGGATATGAGGAAGATACTTTCTCCTTCAGTAGCGATTACCTTTTAAACAAAGGTTGGTATTTCACTGGAGATATTACCTTCGATACCCAATTCGGTTTCGAAGTAGGGCCGATGTTGTACGCTAATTATGACTTAAGTTCACAAGGATTCGATGCGAAATTCGGTGGCGTGATAAAATTTGCGTACAGGAATTTTGATATAAGAATGGGTGTTGTCACCAGCTTACGTAGTTCATTTAACCTATCAGAATCAATTTGTGCAAAAATAAGGCTCTATGTACCGGACCCTCAAGGAATGAAGATGAGAGACAAACTATACATCGAGCTTGGATATCACAATCCGAATTTCTCAATAAGTGTTGGACTATTAGAACCATTTTGACAAATTACTAAATAGACTAGCTACAGAAAAAGTTAGAACCAGTCATTCGCTACCTTACGAAACTGAAGAACCAGAATTTCAGAAATTAATGTATTGAGGCTTCAAGAACGTTAATAACAGCCTTGTAAAACGCGCCCTGTATGATATAATATCCTTGCAATGAACAGGTTTAAGCAAAATCAAAAAGCCACCGAGGCCGAGGTGGCGGAAATGGCAGACGCGCATGACTCAGGATCATGTGGATTTATATCCGTGCGGGTTCAAATCCCGCCCTCGGCACCAGTTTTATCACTGATCTATTTATCATGCACATTATGTTTAGGAAACCTAAATGGGAAGGCATAAGCGAGAGGGTCGGTGGTACCGACCCGGTTTTTTTGAATCCAGTCAGTATGGTGGTGGAGCATTTGACCAAGATCGATTTCTACAACTATAAGATACTGTGTGGCGGAGCATCTGAAATTAGGAATCACCTCGTAAGTTGCATTGAAAATGGAGATAAGATGTTCGTTGTCACACTGAACAGTCAAATATTTCTAAGAGCCTTGGAGCTATCTGAATATGATGAGGCACTTAAAAATGCAACTTTCCATCTTCCAGATGGTGCTGGTGTCGTTTGGGCGATAAAGAAACACTGTAAAGTAGTTACCGACAGAGTACCAGGGATAGATACGATGCAGTATTTGTGTGAAGAAAGTAAGTCACGCAAATGGAAGGTGTATCTCTTGGGTGGAAAACCAGACGCTGTAAAGAAAGCAGCTGAGAAACTCTCTGAAAGTGGTGTCAATATAGTTGGCTATCATCACGGCTACTTTACTGATGAAACTCCATCAAGAGAAATAGAAGAAACAAAACCAGATCTCTTATTCGTTGGCATGGGAGCACCTCGGCAAGAGTTTTGGATACACGATCACATAGACCTTCCATTTAAACTAGCAATGGGGGTGGGCGGAAGTTTTGATGTAATTGCAGGGATGAAGAAAAGGGCACCTAGGTTACTGCAAAAAATGCGTCTGGAGTGGTTCTATAGATGGATTACAGACCCTATATCGCGTTCTGGTGTGCCAGTGGATGTTTTAAAATTCTACTTCAAGGTGATATTCGATGGAAAAAATGGAAATTGTAAAGAAATACATTGAAAGAATAGTAAATGCCCCGATGAACCTTGTAGGATACAAAGATGTAGAAGAGGCTTTTGCCTATCTTTACAGCGACTCTGTTCTGCCAATTAAAGACGAAGATCTTGGAGAGCTCTTCTTAGACGTCGGTTCTGGCGGTGGTGTTCCCGGCGTTTTTCTGTCGATAGAATTTGATAAAAGAGCACTTTTGATAGACAGTATTTGTAAAAAAATCGATTTTGTGAAGAAGACATGTACGGAGTTAGGTATAAATAGTGTGGAGGCTATGTGTACCAGAGCAGAAGAGTTGAAAGATGTCGGCGACTATTTTGAAAGATTCGATGCAGCAACTGCCCGAGCAGTTTCAAAGGTCCCCACGGTGCTTGAACTAGCTGCCCCATATGTAAGAATAGGTGGAAAAATATTGCTCTACAAAGGACCTGGTTATAACGAAGAACTAGGACGTTCAATTAGCGCAATGAAGGAACTTGGGGTTAAATTATTCGAAACGAGGACATATTCTATACATGGAAAGAGTAGATACTTGATTGTTTTCGAAAAGGTCTCCCCAACCCCTAAGAAATATCCTAGAAAGTCTGGCATACCTGAGAAAAAACCAATCAGATAACGTTCCTTTAAACTACCCGCCACTTAGAGGTGGAGGATTTCGAAAGAAGTTTAGTCAAACGACCCTTATTCTCTCAGGCTGGTCTAAGCAGCCTCTACACCGTAGAGCCATCAGGCTCATCAGTTTACTTGTCCGCACTAATGTGCGCCAGATGTATCAGTTGATATAATTATATATATGACACGTTTGTTTATTTAAAAAGTTTAAGACGAACAGAAAGGAGGTAGGACAATTCCTCTCCAACTTAGGCTAACGCTTAGAAGTTGGAGTATCCTTGCCCATTATATTGATGAATTTACCACTCTTTACACAATATCACCGTTTGTGATACAATACTATTAGTTCATTCAGTGAATGAATTAGAAAGTGCCTGCGAAGGGAGTGTTTATCATGAAAAAATTGAAGATGGGTCTCATTGGTTGCGGACGAATAGGCTCCACAAAGCATATAGAAGCCATTGCTAGAAATATCGATGTCATAGAGCTTACTGCTGTATGTGACCTGGTCATAAACAAGGCAAAGACATGCGGTGAGAAAGTGGAACAAATGATGGGCATCAAACCGAAGTGCTACACTGATTACATTAAAATGATCGAGGATGAAGAACTAGATTTTGTTGCAATTACAACTGAAAGTGGATATCATTATGAGATTGCTATTGAAGCGTTGAAAAGAAATAAGCATGTTTTGGTAGAGAAACCGATGGCACTCTCAACTACCCATATTGACCAGATGTGCTCTCTGTCAAGGGAGAAGAATTTAAGATTGGGCGTCTGTTTTCAAAATAGGTTTAATCCTCCAATTGTGGAACTGAGAAAAAAGATAGATTCCGGTGCGTTTGGAAGGGTGAATTACGCGGTTGCCAATGTAAGATGGAACAGAGATGAGGAATACTATAAGCAAGCATCTTGGCGTGGTACTTGGCATTTGGATGGGGGATCTCTGATGAACCAATGTACGCACAATATCGACCTTCTACAATGGATGTTAGGAGGAGAAGTAGAAGAAGTCTATGGAATCATAAGGAATTTCCAGCATCCGTACATAGAAGCAGAAGATTTTGGTGGAGCATTGATCAAATTCAAAGGTGGCAGTGTCGGGATTTTAGAAGGTACTTCAACTGTGTATCCAAAGAACTTAGAAGAAACCCTTTCGATATTTGGTGAATTGGGAACAGTTATTATTGGAGGTTTAGCAGTCAATAAAATTCAAGTCTGGAAATTTCCAGACGAAGATTCACATCCATTTATGGAACTACCAGATCCGGATACTGTCTATGGTTTTGGGCATGTGCCACTGTACAGAGATTTTTATGAGTCGATCGTAGATGACAAAAAGCCAAAAATCTCAGGTGAAGATGGTAGAAAGGCTGTGGAAATCGTTTTAGCAATCTACAAATCGGCACTCGAAGGTAGACCAGTCAAATTCCCATTTGAATTCTCTACAGAGATGATGAAAGACTGGAGTGATCATTATGTTATGCGTTGTTAAAGAATTTACATTCGATGCAGCGCATAATCTAGTCTCGTACCATGGAAAGTGTGAAAAACTTCATGGACACACGTACAAACTACAAGTTGTTGTCTGTGGTGAGAAGGATGAAGAAGGAATGATCATAGATTTTATAGAACTGAAAGAGCTTGTCGAAGAAAATGCCTTGAAATATCTTGATCATTCGTACATAAACAACAACATTCCTCAACCAACTGCGGAGAACATAGCAGAGTGGATATGGGATAGGCTAGAACCAAATTTGAAAAGTGATAGGTATAAATTAATCGAGATACGTCTTTGGGAGACACCTACATCTTACGTAGTTTACAGCAAACCGTGACATAAAGAGTATTCAAATATTTTCTGAACTATGGCGCATTTTGTTCAAGTGTAACTGGACACATCTATTCCCTCATTCCCTTGTTTTCATTACCTAATGTCATTTCCTGATGAGATGTAGATGATGATAATTATGCAACTGGAGAATTGTATTATTGTATCGGAAACTAAAGAGGGCGCATGACTGCGCCCTCCATTTTTCATATCGATATATCGTCTAATCCAAATATCGCTTGATTCAAAAACGTAGATTATGCCAATTTCTCTTTCTTTTCCTGTGCAAGTCTTGGCGTTTCTTCGTATTGAATCCCTAAAAAGACGTCGAACCCTGTACCTGCAGGTATGATCTGCCCAACAATTACGTTTTCTTTGAGTCCAACCAATGTATCGACGGTTCCTTTTATGGCTGCATCGGTAAGCACCTGCTGAGTCTGTTGGAAACTTGCTGCACTCAGCCAACCTTCATATTCAAGTGATGCTTGCGTGATTCTTAGAAGTCTTCTTCTATATTTTGCAATTTCTTTGGGTAGTATCTGGTAAACCTGTCTTTCCTTATCTGCCGTTATGATTGTTACTTCCTTTATATCATAGTCTATCAATTTCTGCAGGAGTTCCTCAGTTATTTCTTCACCCTGAGCTGCAATCTCTATGATTTCTCCATTTTCATCCTTTGAAATGATGCGTTTTTCTAAAGTCTTTCCTATTACCCTCTTTCGGTTTATTTCCACTTTTGCATTTCCTTCCATGATTTCTCTGTTCACCTTATTTAATAAACCCATTGGCACAAGGTCGCCAGGTAAGAAATCAGTGTCTCCAGAATCTACGACCTCAGCTTTGTTGAGCATTTGTCTAATTATGAGTTCAAAATGCTTATCATGGATATCAACACCTTGTTGGACGTAAACCTTCTTTATCTCTTTCAGCAAGTAGGTGGCTGTTTCTTCTGCCCCAAGCTCTTCAAGGATTTTCCTGATCTTGAGTGAACCACTTGTCAACGATTGACCAGCCAACACTTTTTGTCCAATTCCTACATTAATCCTTACACGCGAAGGGACTTCGTATTCATGAATTGAACCAAGCTCATCTTGAATGTATATTTTCTTAGGTTCTTCTTGAGAAATATCAACTATCGTTCCCTTGACTTTTGCAAATATACCTTCAGGATCTTTTGTCTTTTTCCTTGCTTCGAAGAGTTCTTCAACTCTAGGTAAACCTTGTGTGATATCTGCCGTAGTTGCTATTCCGCCAGTATGGAACGTTCTCATTGTAAGTTGTGTACCAGGTTCACCTATAGATTGAGCAGCGACTATACCAACGGATTCACCGACACTTGCGATCTTGTGATTTGACAAGTCAAGACCGTAGCACTTGGCACAGATGCCCTTTTCAGACTCGCACGTAAGAGCTGATCTTACGTATATTTCTGGCCTAACGACTACACTGTCTACACCATTTTCTTCAAATACTTTAGCTAAATTAATATCGATCTGTTCCTCTTCAACCGCTATTTGTGTCTCACCGTTCTTATCCCAAATCGATTCCTCTGCTACCACTGTCTCAACCACTGGGTATAGTTTTATATCAACTTCTTCGATTCCGGCTTCTCTTAATTTCTTTACAACATCCCAGTCAAGTTCGGTTTCGGAAAACAATATCTCACTACCTAAGTCAACATTTTCTGAGAGCTCAGCGTAAACTTCTGGTATATTCCCACTGTCTACGTTGAACGTCGTTTTTTCAACGACGGTTACTCTCTTCTTATAGTTTGAAAGGAACTTTGCATCTTCATCAAGAATAAGAGCATCTCTTATATAATTTTTCTTGTTGTTAGGATTAGTCAACACACTGCCAGTACCAGGTTCATAGATTTCTCTTGAAAGCAATCTTCCGAACAGAAAGTCTTCCAATTTCTCGACAACGAAGTTGTCAGAGCTCTTAAGAATCCTTGCCCTTACTCCATCGTGCGTACCACAATCAGGTTCAGTTATTACAACACTCTGTACAACATCAACAAGTCTTCTAGTCAAATAACCTGCAGAACTTGTTCTCAACGCAGTGTCCGCAGAGCCTTTTCTAGCACCGTGTGTACTGATAAAGAATTCAAGCACAGAAAGACCTTCACGGAAATTAGATGTTATAGGTATTTCTATAGTCTTACCTGACGGATCGGCCATAAGCCCCCTCATACCCGAAAGCTGTTTTAACTGGTCTTTATTCCCTCTAGCTCCCGAGTCAACCATGATGTACACTGGGTTGAATGGATTTTCTCCAAGATACCTATAGGTCTCTTCTTGCACTTCTCCAGTTGTATCGTTCCACACCTTTATTGTTTCTCTGTATTTTTCCTCATCGCTAAGAAGACCTTCATCATATAACTGCTCGATTTGATCTATCTTCTTCATTGCAACCGAGATTATTTCTTGCTTCTTAGGAGAGATTATAAAGTCTCTCAAACTTATCGTAAGACCGGAAATAGTTGCATAACGAAAACCTAGTGATTTTATATCATCTAACAGATCTGCAGTTCGATCAATTCCATGTGTCTTGAATGTCTTGTAAACAACATCTTTGATATCGTTCTTCCCGAATGGTTTTTCATAATTCTTCAGCTCTTCTGGAAGAATTTGATTGAATATCAAACGTCCAAAAGTAGTCTTTGTTATCTTGCCATTGATGCTGATCAATAAAGGCTCATGGAGAGATATATATCCAAATTCATAAGCCAGTTCAGCCTCTTCTGAACTTGAAAATCTCCATTTTACTTTTTCAGGTTCTATAGAGTTGTAATCTTTTCCAACCATCGTCAAGTAGTACACACCCGCAACAACATCTTTTCCAGGCATCGATATTGGTTTGCCATGTGCAGGTGAAATGATGTTATACCTCGATAGCATCAATAATCTTGCTTCTGCTTGAGCTACTGGTGAAAGTGGTAGATGAACTGCCATCTGGTCACCATCGAAATCCGCGTTGAATGGTGGACATACAAGTGGATGCAACTGTATAGCATTGCCCTCAATCAATTTCGGTTCGAAGGCTTGAATTGACATTCTATGCAGAGTTGGAGCCCTGTTTAGTAACACAACTCTTCCTTGAATGACCTTTTCCAACTTTTCCCAAGCTTTTGGATCTTCTCTTTGCAACTCTTTTCTATACTTTTTAACTTTTGTCTGTGTTGCCTCAACGTTTTCTTCCTTGGAGAGTTCAGCAATAACAAATGGTTCAAAGAGCTCAAGTGCCATTTTCTTTGGCAAACCGCATTCGTGTATCTTAAGATGAGGACCGACAACGATAACTGCACGACCAGAATAGTCTACACGTTTACCGAGCAAATTCCTTCTGAATCGTCCTTTCTTACCCCTGATGAGGTCTGTTAAAGATTTTAGAGGCCTTCCATTCCTGTCTACATAGGCTTTTCCGATCTTGCCGTTAAATATGAGGTTATCAACTGCCTCTTGAAGCATACGTTTTTCATTCTTGACAATAACTTCTGGTGCATTCATCTCCAGTAACTTCTTGAGTCTGTTGTTTCTCATCAGTACTCTTCTGTAAAGATCATTCAAATCAGTAGTTGCAAACCTACCACCATCTATCTGGATCATCGGCCTGATTTCTGGCGGGACGACAGGCAACGCATCTAGTACCATCCATTCTGGTTTTGTACCGCTTTCGATCATGTCTTTAATGATGGTAAGTTTTTTCAATAGCTTCTTAGCTCTCACACTACTCTTCGGTATTTTTTTCAGCTCAGCTTCTAACTCAGCCTTTGTTATTTCCAAATCCAGTTGTTGTAGCAACTTCTTAACAGCTGCTGCACCTGTCTCTGCTTCGATCTTTCCCGGGTATATTCTGCTATATGCCTCGTAGTCTTGCTGAGTTATTATCTGTCCCCTTGTCATACCTATTTCTTCAATCATATTTTCATCTATATTTGTTACAACCATTATCGGTTTATCATTTTCGACTTGTTCTTCAACTACAAAAAGTCCGTGATAATATTGGCTAAACAATTTGTACTCTTCTGAGGTTAGTTTTTCTTCTTCAAATAGGAATCTATCAGCTAATATGTCTCCTGCTTTCACACTATCTCCATCTTGGACATATATGTACGCACCTTCAAAGGCAGGATAGCTCTTGACTTGCTGAACACTTTCAATATACAACGTGCCAGTCGTTATTACTTCGTACATTCCATTCTCTAATGGTCTCAAATTCAACTGTTTACTGTATTTGATAGCACCTGATATAGGTGCCGTGATACTCGAAAGTATCGTCTCAGTTGTTAATTGCTGGCCCTTCTTCACTTTATCTCCGTTCTTTACTAGTACCCTAACACCATACGGTAAAGAAAACGTAATCGGTGTGTTCTTACTTGTCGGTAGAGGATTGATTGTTATGGTTTCTGAGAACTGATCTACTTCGACATTTCCATCAAAGGGTGCATAAATGGCATCGACACGTTTTTCTGATACTATCTCCTCGCCTTGGTCTACGTACTCGCCATCCTTGAATCTAATCTCCATCCCGCTTAGAACCCTGAGCTCAGCTCTTGCTATATCTCTAACATTGATCCAATAAATATCCCTATCGGTGTGCGATTTTTCGCGTTTAATCTGAACTTCACCACTTATTTCTGAGACCAATGGTGTTCTTGGTTCTTTTACAATATAGGCAGGTGAGACTTCAAAATCCCATTTCTTTGCATAAATCTCGTATTCTGTTTGATTCAAGATTGAACCTTTTATAAATGGTGTATTTTTTGGATCTGTCACGACCAGTACTCTTTCGTTTATTCTTCTACTTCCAAAATAGACGATGTTTTCTATATCCTTTACCGTCATATCAAGCAATGTTGCGATAACACTCGGTGTATTTTTCAAATACCAAACGTGCGTTACCGGTGCTGCAAGTTCTATATGTCCAAATCTTCTTCTACGGGCGTCCTTTGATTCAACACGGACACCACATTTTTCGCAGACTGTACCTTCATATTTTTTGCCACTGTATTTTCCGCAAGCACATTCGTAATCTTTTACAGGGCCAAATATTCTTTCACAAAAGAGACCTTCCTTTTCTGGTTTGAAAGTACGATAATTGATAGTCTCTGCCTTCTTTACTTCTCCACTTGACCAGCTCCTTATCACTTCTGGAGCGGCTATATTAACTTTTACTTTGGCAATCTTTCTCTTAAAAGAAGAACTCATTCGTTTCCCCTCCTCTTAATGTTGGGCGCCATCCCGTACCAGATTTATGCAGTACGTACATTCATGTTATTTCACTATTAAAGTTTCTCAATATCTATTTCGTTACCGTTTTCATCATAAACTCTGACATCGAGTGCAAGTCCCTTAAGTTCTCTGACAAGGACCTTGAAACTCTCGGGCAGTCCAGGTTCCGGTAAGTTCTTTCCCTTCATAATGGCTTTATAAACCTCTGTACGTCCCTTGATGTCATCACTCTTAACGGTGAGCATCTCGTTAAGTGTATAGGAAGCACCATAAGCTTCGAGTGCCCAGACTTCCATTTCACCAAACCTCTGACCACCAAATTGTGCCTTACCACCCAGTGGTTGTTGGTGGATCAGAGAATAAGGCCCTGTAGCGCGAGCATGGATCTTGTCCCGAGCTATGTGTACTAACTTCATGATGTACATACACCCTACCAGAATAGGAGAATCGAATTCCTTACCAGTTCTTCCATCTCTCAACGTCACTTTACCAGACGGATTATCAGGATCATCACCATGGTGCAGATTGAACGATTTTCTAACATCATATAATTCTGGTAATATATCATCTTCAACCGCCCCATCGAATACAGGTGTTGCGAAGTGCCTGTTAGTAAGGTTTGCTAACCACCCTAGCGATGTTTCAAGTACTTGCCCTATGTTCATACGTGATGGAACACCAAGTGGACTCAGCACAACTTGTACAGGGGTTCCATCTGGCAAGAATGGCATATCTTCTTTTGGAAGAATCATGGAAACGACACCCTTATTGCCATGTCTACCCGCCAATTTATCGCCGACATCGAGTGGTTTCCTTGTTGCTAAATAAACCCTTATCAGCGTATTCACGCCAGGACCAAGATCTCCAACTTCCTCTTTATAAAAGACATTCACGCCTATTACTCTTCCTTCTACCCCGTGGGGAACTCTCAGGGAAGAATCTTTGACGTCTTTACCTTTCTCACCGAATACGGATCTCATTATCTTCTCCTCAGGACTTGCGTCGCTTTCACCTTTTGGTGTTACTTTACCAACAAGGATGTCCTGAGAGGTGAAGTATTTTTGCTTCCCTACATACGCACCAATACGTATTATGCCGCCTTCATCAAGATTTCTGAGGTTCTCTTTGGACACATTTGGTATTTCCGACGTAATCTCTTCTGGACCAACTCTAGTTTCTCTTGCGGTTGTTTCGTACACTTCAACATGTACCGAAGTGAAGGTGTCCTCTTCTAGCAATTCCTGACTAACCAAGATGGCATCTTCAAAGTTGTAACCTTCCCAAGGCAAGAATGCGACTAACACGTTCTTTCCAAGGGCCAGTTCTCCATTATCTGTTGCGGGACCATCGGCAATTGGGCTGCCTTTCTTCACAAAATCCCCAGCACTTACAATTGGCCTTTGAGTAATGGCAGTATCTTGGTTAGACCTGATATATTTCAATAACATATACTCATCTAAGATAGGGTTACCTTTCTTATCATATAAAGGTTCTCCGTTTTTATTTGTTCTGTGGATTACTATTCTTCGTGCATCTGATTTCTTAACAATTCCATCATATCTTGCAAGTACCACATGTCCAGAGTATAGTGCGGCATGGTATTCCATTCCAGTGCCCACAAGTGGTGCCTCAGGTTTTACAAGAGGAACTGCCTGTCTCTGCATGTTTGACCCCATGAGTGCACGATTTGCATCATCGTGTTCTAAGAATGGAATGAGTGCAGTTGTAACACTGACGATCTGTCTTGGTGAAACATCAACAAATTCTACTTCATTTTTATTAACGTAGAGCACCTTCTCTAGGAATCTTACAGGTACTTTTTCTTGAACAATGTAACCATTTTCATCGAATTCGATTGTTGCTGAGGCAATTTTGTAATTCTCTTCCTCATCAGCAGCCAGGTAACTCACCTCATTTGTCAATTTACCGTCGACTACCCTCCTGTAAGGCGTTACGAGGAAGCCAAATTTATCTATCGTTGCGTACACAGACAAAGACGTGATGAGCCCTATATTACCACCTTCAGGTGTTTCGATAGGACACATCCTACCATAGTGAGAGTGGTGAACATCACGTACTTCAAATCTTGCTCGTTCTCTCTTCAAGCCACCAGGACCAACTGCTGTGAGTCTTCTTTTATGAGTAAGCTCTGCAATCGGGTTAACTTGATCCATGAACTGAGATAGTGGATTAGTTGCGAAGAAACTGTTCAGTGAGGCGATGACATTTCTCAAGTTTATCAAACTGGAAATAGGTATTTTATCGAGGCTTGTATACGTTGAAAGCTTTTCTTGAATCTGGTGAACAGATTTTGAAAATGCTCGCTCAAATTCCGAACCAATCAATTCACCAACTGTTTTCACTCTTTTATTTGCAAGATGATCTTTTGTATCCAATGTCTCAGGACGTTTCTCCGTTTCAAGAAGCATCCGAGTAACAAGTATTATATCCATCGGCGTCAATGCGTTGAATTCCTCTGTATATTCTATGTTCTCAACACTCTTTTGCGTCTGACCCTCTATTTCAACAAGATATTTTCGGTAGGCACTCGTAAGTTTTTTGTTCATTTTATAACGGCCAACCTCAGAAAGCTCAAATCTCTCGTCACTAAAGTAGAGATTATTCCAATAAGATTTTGCGGCACTGTATCTAAATACTTCTCCAGGCCTAAGTTCTCTATATATCTCCATATACGCTCTTAGTTCACTTATATTCTCTTCTGCAGGTATTTTGAGTTTTTCCTTAAGCTTCATATAGGTCTTGAAGATATACTTATTCACAACCTTGATTCTATCGATTCCGTGTTCTCTAAGAATTTCGATCAGGGTTGGTGTAAGGACAGATCCTTTCTCAGCAAGGATTTCTCCACTCTTGGCTACTACACTCTCAAGTATGATGATTCCCTCAGACTGCTTCAGTGAATAATCATCCTCAACATCCAGGAACGTTGGGAAAAGTGAAAGGATATCCAAATCACTGCTGAATCCTAGCGTTTTTAGAACTAGGAAAAGATTCAGTCTTTTTCTTCGATCTATTCTTGCATACAAGATATCGTCGTTGAGATTGAGCATTAGTTCTAGCCATACACCGCGCACAGGTAGAAAATGTGCAAGATAAATGGGTTTTGAACCTATAGTTTTCGTTGGTTCCTCGACGAAATATACACCAGGACTCCTGACTAACTGACTTACAACAACTCTTTCTACACCGTTGATGACGAATGTCTGATTCTCAGTCATAACGGGATAATTTCCTAACGTTACCTCTTCTTCACGCATTTCACCAGTAGAGACGTCCGTTATCCTTATTGTTGCATAAAATGGAGCAACGTAAGTAAGAAGTCTCTGCTTACACTCCTCCACAGAATGAAGTGGAGCGCCAACTCTGAAGTTCACAAACTCGAGAGTGAAACCCTTTTCTCTTCTTCCTTCGGTCTTGGCAGATGCAATTGGGCTGAACTTTTTCAAGATTCTGAGTATTCCACTATCCAATAACTCTTTGAAAGATGCATGCTGGATACTAACCAGGTCGGGGACTTCTACGATCTCATCAACCTTACCGAAAGAGTATCTCGTCCTCTTGCCGATTTGATAGGTTTTCATTCGATCACCTCTTTCTTAGCCGATACACAAATGGTTGGATATTAAACTTTTGGGGGAAGAAAAACACACCAGACTTGACGTATTCAATTAGAGAAACTACAGTTGTTAGGTCTGAGAAGTAAATAAAGATTAATAATAAGCCAATTATATATTAAACCACAAAAACCCCGCACTGTAAATACCATGCGGGGTTTGGTACTTAATATTCTCTGTTTTGAAAAAACCGTTACTTTATTTCAACCTCTCCACCGACTTCTGTAATCTTCTTCTTTATCTCTTCTGCTTCTTCCTTCTTCACACCCTGTTTAACAAATGCATCTGGCGTACCTGCTTTTTCGACAAGATCCTTTGCTTCCTTAAGGCCGAGACCTGTGATCTCCCTTACTACCTTAATAACTTCAACCTTTTTTGCCCCAAAACTCTTGAGTAGAACATCGAAAGTATCCTTTTCTTCTACTGCCGCCGCTGGAGCTGCCGCTGCTGCAACAGGCATTGCTGCCATCATTGGAGCTGATGCGCTAACACCAAATCTGTCTTCCAACATTTTGACAAGCTCTGCGAGTTCTGCGACTGTTAATGATTCAATAGCTTGTACAAGTTCTTCTAATGTCATAGTATGCACCTCCTGTTTTTTTCAAACAAAAATCGTTCAAACAAATTGAATATACTGATATTCTATTCTTCCTTCTTTTCCTTTATAGCCTTGAGTGCGTAAAGCACGCTTCTGAGTACACCTGCAAGAGAATTGACAAGTCCGCGGATCGGACCTTGAATTCCACCGACAACCATCGCAAGGAGTTGTTCCTTTGATGGGAGTCTTGAGAGTTCTTCCAATTGTTCGCCACCGAAGAACTTCCTTTCTAGGTACATACCTTTGCATACAGGAATGCCCTTGTTCCCCTTTGCAAAATCATAGAATATCTTTATAGCCTCTACAGGGTCTCCGTCAGTCACGTAGAGAACCGCAGTGGGACCAAAAAGAGTTTTCTCATCGATATCCAAATCGTACCCAGCTTCTTCCAAAACCATCTCGACCAAAGTGTTTTTCACCACAGTTAATCTTGCGCCGTTACCAAACTTTTCCCGCAACACCCTTCTCAGTTTTGTCATCTGAGAGACTGTCAATCCTCTAAAATCTGTAAAAAGTACCAACGAGGAATTTTTAAACTCACCAGCTAGCTCTTGAACAACCTGTTCTTTTTCAGGTCTTCTAAGCACATCTTCACCTCCCAAGATAAAATGAAAAAAAGCCTCTCACCGAGGCATACAACAAAAGAGTCTACCCAATTCATATGCAAAAGCGCAATGGGACAGCACTCTTTCGAGCCTCGTGCAGGCGACCGTATGGTCTTTATTTCAACCTGCAGTCTTTGGCAACATTCCTATTTTATCAAAGAGTTGAGCTTTGTGGTTAATAACTGGTAAAAGTAAGGTAACATATGCAGTATCATACCTAGTTTGTTTAGACCCTGGCCAAAGTGGGATGTGAAATTGGAGGGATGAGTTAACAAATAAAAAAGAGAGTTAACAAAAAAGGGGAACCGTGCCAAAATTGTATCGAACACCAATCAATACGAAAGGAGGCACAGTTC
>Ga0209204_1000342_pt1 | contig 51527 bp, 56 predicted proteins | sample AD_JPNMR2_MetaG_FD_184425 | JGI IMG/M metagenome (GOLD analysis project Ga0209204, IMG submission 184425) | Active sludge microbial communities of municipal wastewater-treating anaerobic digesters from Japan - AD_JPNMR2_MetaG (SPAdes) (version 2) | ecosystem: Engineered > Bioreactor > Anaerobic...
CCTTTGAGGGGTAGTTTGTAAAACAAATGCGGTTGGTAGGCTTTTATTCAAAAAGTCTTGAGACTTGGCTAGTAGCACGCCCTTATAGGGCATGTGCAAACCACCCGTTTTACGGGTGGTCATGATTATGGGAGAAAACTTTGCTAGGCGCAATCTTTTACGTTACTTAGTTGATAGACCGGAAGATCATAGTTCAAAGGGATTATTCATTATCAAATATTTATTAAAAAAAAGTTATAACTATTTTCAAATTAAAGGAAAATATTGATCAATATCGAAATAACGACAGGTTTAAAATGTATTTTGTAGATAAGGTGGTAAAGAATGTTGCCAAGAGTTAGCATTAAAGCAGTAGTCGTAATCCTGTTATTATTCGTTACAACAAACTCCATTTGTCCTTGGTTTACTGATGCTGAAGAGGCTGAAAATACTGCAGCAGTAACAACTGACGTGGAGCAACAGTTGGCAGGTAATGACCTTAAACTGGTAATTCCTACAGGTACTAATATCGTCTACGGCCTCTCTGATGCAGCGGGAGTGATGTATTCCGCTGATAATGGTGTAACCTGGGAGTCGCGTAACGAAGGATTACCCCACAAATTAATCTATCCGTTTGTTAAAAAACAAAGTCGTCTCTTAACTGCCATGGGAGTTGATCCGCTGGAGCCCAGCCGGGTTGCAGTAACTACCTCAACCGCCATTTATCTGTCTGAAGATGCGGGGCTGACCTGGAGATTGATTCCGGTTAAAAAGCCAATCCCCGGAAACAGTTATTTTACCTCAATTGCGCTGTCGCCGCACCGTAAAGAGAGTATTTTGGTTGGGACGTCATATAGTGGTTTCTTTGAAACGACTGATGGTGGCCGTAAATGGGAAAACCTCTCCGCCAAGATGAGTTTTCTGAATGAGGGCGGTGGATTTAAAGAAGAGATCTCCGCTTTAACCTATGATCCTACTGACAAGAATCGAATTCTTTTTACTTGTGGTTTTGGTAAAGGCTTTTATTCGTTCAACAGGCAGTCAAAAGCTTGGCATAAACTTGATTTAGATGATTTACCAAAAGACCAGCATATCTTGGCCCTTAATTTTATGAAGGATAATTGCCAGGATGATGCGGCGCAAGTTGAGTTGCAAGATGAGTCACGAGATAAGCCACAAGAGAGTATTCAGTGGCACCTGGCGATTATTACTGAGAATCATCATTTACGATACTCGTTGGATGCGAAACGTATCATTGCGAATGAGGAGCTTCAGAAGCCCATCCTGGATGCTGCCAAGATCGAACGCCAGAAGTTGGCAGCCGGTAAATTTGGGATCTATGTAAGTAGCAGAAACGCACAAGAGAAGCTCTTTCAGGAACAGGTGAAGTTTTTAAAGAAGAACAACTTGAATGCCGTAGTGATTGATTTTAAAGATGATGATGGTTGTCTTACATACAATACCAAGTTAGCTTTGCCATACAAACTCAATGCGGTCCGTGGTAAAATTAAGGTCGAACAACTATTGCAAACCGCCAAAGAGAATGGGATCTATGTTATTGCACGCATTGTTGTCTTTAAAGATTCCAAACTCTATCAATACCAGAACCATAAATATGCAATTTGGAATCGGGCCACTGGACAACCATGGGGTCATTTAATCAAAGTAACCGATCCGGAGACCGGGACTGAAAAGTTTGTCCAACGTGAATATTGGGTCGATCCCTACAACCAGGAAGTCTGGGATTATAATATTGCGATCGCCAAAGAGCTGGAGTCTTTAGGAGTGGATGAGATCCAGTTTGATTACATCCGTTTCCCAACCGATGGTGATCTCTCAACGACGAAGTATCGTTACCGTCCGGATGGGATGGAGAAGAAAGATGCGATTGAATCATTTTTAGCCAGAGCCCGCGAGCAGATTCAAATTCCCATCAGTACCGACCTTTACGGCTATAACTGTTGGTACCGGATGGATAGTTGGAATGGGCAGAACATGGAGGTCATGGCTAAATATGTTGATGTTATTTGTCCAATGTTTTATCCTTCACACTTTCCGTCAAGTGTGATGAAAGAGCTGACCTATCTGGAACGGGCGCACCGGATCTATCGGGAAGGAGTTGCCCGGGCGTATTCGATTGGCCGGGGTCAGGCAATGATCCGCCCTTACATTCAGGCATTTCTGTTAGGAAAGGAACGGAGAATGAGCCCGGAAGTTTACTCACAATATTTGCAGCGCCAGGTGGAAGGTACGCTTGACTCTACCAGCGCGGGATTTTTATTATGGAACTTCGGTAACAATTATTATATGGTAACAAAACCGTTTGATTTTAATACTAAACTGAATAAATCCGAAGAATAAATGGAGTGGTTCTAATTATTACGATCGATTTACATGGTTACACCTTGGAAAAGGCAAAAGCAGTCTTTGAATCCCGATTTAATAATGCGGTCCAGTATGGAGAAAAAGTTATCAGAGTGATTCATGGTCATGGTAAACACAGTGAGGTTTTTCCAGTAATTAAGTCGTACATTCGACACTGGGTTGAAGAGTCGGAGCTTGCTAGGCAGCATATTGAAACTGTCTATCGGGGTGAAGATGGTTCTCCTTATACCACCCCTAATAGCGGTGAAACTATAATTGTCTTAAAGGGAGAAACAGGTATAGAAGATGAGGAGATTGACTGGGATGATGAAGAGGAATTTGAAAAACGAGATAACTCAAAAAGAATACGTGCTGATAAATTGAGAAAATTACGACGTCAACATAAATATCGTTAGGTTTTTGGGGCTAACCTTCATTGATTAAGAAAAGATAACCAATAGTTTTGGTGATTCATAGAATGAATAAGACAAAAAGCATTTATATTCTTAATAAATGGGGGTTATCCATTGTATTCTAATTATTTTATCGCGTCGGTCAGATATCCCGACACTTATTATCTGGTGCAACCGGTGGTTAAAAGAATCTGTAATGAGATGGATTTAAGCGATTTCCCGTCAACTGAAGAGGTCGAAGTTATGGTTGATATGGTCTATAACGAAGTGGTAAATATTTATCCTGAATTAACAAAAGAACCGGAAGTTCAGATGAAAACCAGACGGGTACCACCTCGCAAGCGGGGGCGTCATTATCAAAATAATAAACATAGACGAACATTATTACGCGATTTGATCTCAATTTTATTAATTAATGAAATATTATGTCGCAGACGTCCTTGTCACTAAACCGGTTATCCGGTTTTTATTTTGAATAATTAACCAGTAGTTGACATAGAAGCAAGATAATGATAGGGTTAAATAATAAGATAATTATACGTAGAAGGGATAATTAATGAAAAAATCACCAATTGCTTTAACCATTAAAATAGGGATACCGGTTTTATTAGTAGTCTTTTTACTCAGCAGTTTTGGGACTGCGGAGTCTCCCAAAGATCGCGAGGTGTTTTTGAACAATATTGTTGTGAAAGCACTTGATTATTGGCACTATAGTCCGGTACAGCTCAATGATGAATTTTCCAAAAAAGCGTTTGCTAATTATCTCAACAGTATTGATCCGAATAAACGGTTCTTTCTTAAGTCTGATATCAAACGGCTTGCGGCATATCAATTGAAGATTGATGATGATTTAAAAGCCGGACGGGTTCCGTTACTGGACTTATCAGTTAAAATTTTAAATCAACGGATCAATGAAGTTAAAAACATGTCATTGGAGATTTTAAAGCAACCATTTGACTATACCAAAGAGGAGTTCTTTGAGACTGATCCTAAAAAGAGGGACTATGCTGCTAACAAAAATGAACAGCACCAGTTTTTAAGCCAATGGCTGAAATATCAAACCATCAATACCTATTTGGACCTGTTGAAAACCGAAAAGAAAACGTTGGACCGGCATGACTTGCAGAAGATCAATACCAAGTTGGAAGCGCAGGCACGCCAAAAAGTAGCCAACAATGTCAAAAGCAGTTTGACAAGATTATTGCAAGAGAAGCGCGAAGTACAATTTGATCGTTATCTCAATGCAATTGTTACGATTTACGACCCGCATTCGGCCTATTTTGCGCCAAAGCAAAAAGAACAATTTGAGATCAATATGACTGGAAAATTAGAGGGTATTGGCGCATTGCTGAAAGAAGAGGGCGAGTATGTAAAGGTTGAACAGATTATTCCCGGAAGCGCTTCATGGCGTCAAAAAGAACTGAAAGAAGGCGATCTGATTCTCAAGGTTGCCGAGGGTAATGGTGAATTTGTTGATATCTCCAATATGCGGCTTGATGATGTAGTTGATCTGATTCGTGGTAAAAAAGGGACAACGGTCCGTTTACAGATTAAGCGACCCGATGGTCAAATCAAGGAGATTGCAATTGTCCGTGATGTTGTAGTAATTGAAGAAGCATATGCAAAATCGGCAGTTATTGATTCGCCTAAACTGGGTTCGAAATTTGGTTATATTATGCTGCCCTCGTTTTATCATGATTTTAATGATAAAAAAGGGCGTAATTCTTCAAGCGATGTCCGTAAAGAGTTGCTTAAATTAAATGAGCAAAAAGTGGAGGGAATCATCTTAGACCTCCGTAATAATGGGGGAGGAGCCTTAGATGATGCCATCCGGCTGGCAGGACTGTTTATCAAATCAGGTCCGATTGTCCAAGTTAAAGATTCTACCGGTAAGGTTCAAATATTAAGAGATACTGACCCTTCAATTATATCAGAAGTGCCTTTGGTAATTTTAATTAATACAGTTAGCGCATCAGCATCCGAAATTGTCAGTGCAGCGCTGCAAGACTATGGCCGGGCAGTAATTGTCGGCAGTCCGAGTACTTTTGGGAAAGGTACTGTCCAGTCTTTATTTGATTTGGATATGTTGGTATCAAATAAATATGCCAAATGGAAGCCGTTTGGAACCCTGAAATTGACCACCCAAAAATATTACCGGATTAATGGCGGTTCGGTCCAATACAAGGGTGTAGCCTCCAATATTACTTTGCCGGACTCAACCGGTATTTTACAGTATGGTGAAAAATATTTAGATCATTCGATGCCTTGGGACACAATTAAGTCCTCACTATATCAGAAGTGGAACAAACAACAGTTGGATATTGAAAAATTACGTAAAAACAGTGCGCAGCGAATCAGTAACAGTCAGAGTTTTCAGACGATTGAATCAATCTTAGCCAAAATAAAAGAAGAAAATGCCAAGACCAGGCAATCGCTCAAATTGGTTAATTATTGGCAAGAACAATCGTTGCTTCAGAATGAAACTAAAAAACTGGAACAGGTCCGTGCCCAACAACGTTATAATGTGATTCCAATGGAAACCGGAATTGAACAAAAACGAGTGAAGGAATGGACGGAGCAGATCGAAAAAGATATTTATATTGAAGAAGCAATGAATGTGTTAAATGATATTTTGGGTTAAAAAAGAAAACCAGCTTTTGCTGGTTTTTTCTTTAATAGTTAATTGTCTTCGATTGTTTAATCGTCACGGGACTGGAACCACAGACACTTTTGTTGCCAGCGGCATTGATCGCAGATCCCGGTTAAGTCAAGTTTACTTTGTAACTTTGTATTGGTAAGGGCGAATATTGTTTCAGCCTGAATCAGTGTACCTGGTCTGATCGTCAATGCTTTTAACAGATTTTGATCCATCAGTGTAATGGTCTCATTAGCGTTAGAATCCAAATTACAACCGGAATCACCAGCATGGGGACAAGAAGCGCAGATTACGTCCAATCCGGTTACAACTTCAATCAAGTGATTGTCTGCCATCAAGTGTTCTTTAACAGAACTCATGTTTATTTCAAATTGACGATCATAGCCGTATCCCTGATATCCTTGGATGCATAACAGGTGATGGCCACGGATTTGCAGCGGTCTTTTCATATTATCACCATCAATAGTTTTAACCACAAAGTATTATTAATCGTTTCTATGATAACATGCGGAAAGGTAATTGGGAATAAAGATTGCAATATTTTAAGCTACTGTTAAAACCATCATTTACACTCCTAACCATTTATTATTGCTGATGCCAAATAGTAACGAAAGGTAATTGGAGAGCAATATCGAAATCGACTAATAAAGTATGACAACAAAAGAGTAAAGGAGCGTATTTGATGAAGAAATTGATCGCAGTAGCATCTGTTGCAATCTTATTGGTAATGATGACCGGTGGTTTAACCTTTGCCAACGCATTGACTTTACAGGCAGAAAACGGCCAATTATTAAAACCGGCTGGTTTAGAAGTTAATGCGGTTGGGTTGGCTTCATTGGAAAATGTTAAAAATGTTAAAAATATTAATGATTTGGACAACTACCAACTTCAGGTCAGCTATGGTATTTCACGCTTGATAACCGTTACCGGAAGTATTGAAAAAGATCAGGGATATCAGCGCCTAATGGGGAGAGCGTTTTACAGTCCGTCTTCTGATGCTCTGGGTTATACGATTTATGGCGGTTATGATCTGACCAATTTTCAGTTGGCTGAGTATGGTGTGAGTTTGTGGGCTGATTGGCGAATGTTCAGGGCGTTTGTAAACCTTGAATCAGATCTGGATCAGGATAATAACCGTTTTTATCGGGTTTCTCCGGGAGCAAACGTTAGAGTAACCTCAAATATCGGAATTGCCGCCGAGCTGGCAATGAATCCCGAAGACTGGAGTTTGGAATCGGTCTCCGCGGGTGTGAATTACCGGTTTAATAAGAACTTAAGTGCCAAATTTTATGTTGTCGAACAGCTGGATGACCAAAAGGATCGGCTCTATAATACCGGATTGAGTGTTCAGTTGTAATAATAGGCTGAATAATATGAAAAAGCGCTGCTGCATAATGCGGGGGCGCTTTTTTTTAGGTATTATTAAATTTTGGTCTTAATTGAACTGTCATTGACGGCATCATTTGGTTCTTCATTGTTGATCACTTCTTCCATGTAATAAAAGCCTTTATGATTAGCAATAAAGCTTGCCGCCCGTAAAGCACCTTCGGCAAATACCAATCGTGAATAAGAACGGTGAATTATTTCTAACTCATCATGTTCGCCGGCGAAAAGTACCTTATGAACGCCAACAATTCCTCCGGCTCTGATTGCATGAATCCCGATTTCATTGGTTGCCCGTGTTGTATTTCCTTTACGACCATGGACATAGTTGTTAGGATTGACTCCGCGTGCGGTTGCAATCTCATTGGCAATCTTCAGGGCGGTACCGGAAGGCGAGTCTTTTTTATGACGATGATGGTATTCGGTAATCTCAACATCATAGTTGGGGATTAACCGGGAAATGGTTTTGGAGATTGATAACAGCAGATTGATCCCCAATGAAATATTCGGAGCATAAACAATGCCGGTCTTATTTTTCTGAGCAATTTTTTTCAGCTCGTAAACTTGCATGTTATTAAATCCATTGGTGCCGATTACAATGTTAATGCCGTTTTCAGCTAAGATCTTGGCATTCGCCAAAGACGCCTCGGGAGTGGTGAAATCGATCGCAATTTTGAATTTTTTTGTACGGATTTCCTCTTTTAAAGCGTCATTACTTTTAATAGTCAAAGAATTGGCAGTATTACTTTTGATAAATTCGGAAAGTTGACGGTCTTTTTTGGGGCTGTTTGGTTTGCAGATTACTGATACCAGATCAAAGCAGGCAGAGTTTAGCAGGTGTTCGGCAACAACAATTCCAGTTTTTCCTAGTCCTAATAATGCTGTTTTGATCATTCATTACCTCCTTAATGTGATCATGGATAACAAAAAACCATGGAGGAAACCATGGTTTAGTAAAACACATGTTCACCCCTCTTGCAACGCTGACGAGGTTAGCTGCCGGATTCGGGTCGAAGAGTAACCCTAAAGCGTGCCCCATATCGTTGATATGTCAGCACGATCATTCACCCCACAAGTTTGGGTCCCCCGTTCTCAATCAGAGATTAAGCGTTAAGGAAAACGAATTATTATTATATTTTATATTATTATGTTGCAATAGTTTAACTTATTATACATTAGGAGCCAAAATTAGTCAAATAAGACACTGACTGAAATATCCTGGTGAATCCGCCGGATTGCATCGCCAAGCAACGGAGCAATCGACAGCATTTTAATCTTTGGTAATGACTTTTCCGGTGACAGTGGAATCGTGTTACAAACAATGATCTCTTTGATTGATTCATGACTAAGACGGTCGATTGCCGGTGGCGAAAAGATACCATGGGTTGTTAAAAGGTGAATCGCCGGCTTTGCGCCCCGGGCTAAAACGGTCTCAACTACTTGCATGATACTGCCGGCAGTATCAACCATATCATCAATGATGATCGGTGTTTTATCCTTAACATCGCCAATAAAGAAGGTTGCTTCGGCAACATTCGGTGCCGGTCTTCGCTTATACATAACTCCTAAAGGCATGTCCAAACGGGCGGCCAGTTTTTCGGCTTTTTTGACACTTCCGGCATCAGGAGCAACAATTACACCATCAGAGATATTTTTTTCTTTAATATATTGGGCTAACATTGGTAAAGCTGTCATATGATCTACTGGAATATTAAAGAACCCTTGGATTGCCGGAGCATGTAAATCCATTGTAATCACTCGATCAGCACCGACAGTCGAAATAATATCAGCGAGCATTCGGGCAGTAATCGGTTCCCGTGGCGCGGTTTTCTTCTCCTGACGGGAATAACAGTAATATGGAATTACAGCAGTGATTCGTCCGGCGGAGGCTCTTTTTAAGGCATCAATCATAATCAACATTTCCATAATGTGATCATTGATATTGTTGCCGGAGAAAGATTGAACGATAAAAACATCGGAACCACGAATACTCTCTTTAAACATAACGTGGATTTCGCCATTGGCAAAGCGTGAAATATTAACTACCCCAAGTCTAATTCCTAAGTAATCAGCAATTTCCTGGCCTAATTGTGGGTTGGAGGTTCCACAAAAAAGTTTCATCGGACCGTATTGCGACAACGAGTACACCTCCACATTTACAATAATTTTTATGATGTTGCCTTAAAGTAAAATATAGGGATTTTAAATCATAAATAAAAAAGACCCGTAGGTCTTCTTTTTCAGACAGCTCTTTGAATCTTGTTGGAACGTAAGCAACGGGAACATACACGTATTTTCTTGGTAGCACCATCAACAACAGCTTTAACGGAACGTATATTTGCTTTCCAACGGCGATGAGTCTTGATATTTGAATGGCTTACCAAATTACCCGTTTGATAATCTTTACCACAGACAAAGCAACGATTTGCCAACTAAAACACCTCCATCTAACATGCGCTGCAAACAAAAACATTTTATCATAAACTCTAATATCTGGCAAGTATAACTTCGATTATAATTTTTAATGTATGAACAAAATAAACTTAACATAATTTATTTGGGGAGGATTTTTTTACAAAAAACCGAAATATTTAAATGTTTGATTTAATTAACAGTAGCTTAATTAATTGGAAGACCGGTTGAAAGTGATTGCCGGATATTGCAGGAAAAAATATTTTTTTCGCGAATTTGTTTCTCAATTTGAAATTAAGGAGGAGCCATAGTGTCAAAAAAGGCAAGTGCAACTAAAGAAAATTTAGGGGCGATCAATATTTCACCTCATGCTATCGCTTTAGTAGCTGGAATAGCAACATTGCAATGTTTTGGAGTAGTGGGTATGGCTTCCCGAAATATTCAGGATGGCATCTCTGAACTTTTAACCGGTAAAGACAATCTGACAAAAGGGATTGAAGTTATTATCGATGATGATCGGGTGATCGTTGACTTATATATTATCGTGGAATATGGAGTACGGATCCGGGAAGTTGCTCATAACGTAATTGAAAATGTTAAATACGCCATCGAGACTCAAATGGGACTGCAAACTTTGAAAGTAAATGTTATTGTTCAAGGAGTAAGAACTGAGAAAATCAATTCATAATGATTAATGGATTAGAGGGGGTTAAAACTTTGCAGTCAGCTGCACTTGATAGTTTATTATTAAGAGAAATGATGGCTTCTGCAACAGCTTCTATTTATCTTCATAAAGCCGATGTTGATGCTTTGAACGTCTTTCCTGTCCCGGACGGAGATACCGGTACCAATATGTATTTAACTTTTCAATCTGCCTATAAAGAAGTATGTAATAACCCGTCGCAAAATGTCCTTGAACTGTTGGAATCAGCGGCTTACGGCGCTTTAATGGGAGCCAGAGGAAACAGTGGTGTAATAGTCTCGCAATTCTTCAGAGGTTTTGTTAAAGCGCTTCCTAAAGACACCAAACAATTTACCAGTAAAGAGATTGCTTTGGGCATCAATGGAGCTGCTAATATGGCCTTTCGGGCGGTAAGGCGGCCGGTTGAAGGGACCATTTTGACGGTTATCAAAGAGATGGCCAAATATTCAATGGCGAATGTTGATAACAATATTTCGCTGAAGGAATATGTCAATAATATTTACCAGCATGCCGTAGAAGTATTGGCTAAAACCCCGGAGATGCTGCCGGTTTTAAAACAGGCTGGAGTGGTCGATGCCGGTGGCCAAGGTTTAGTTTATTATATCAAAGGAATTATCCAGTATTTAAATGGTGAAAAGGTCGACTTAGAGACGATTAATTCAATTGATCAAACAAAAAAAGTTACTAATGTTACATCATATACTGAGAATGAGTTGTTGCCGGAGGGCGAGATTAATTTTCAGTATTGTACGGAATTTATCTTAAAAGGCAAAAATTTAGATTTAGAACACATTAAAAACCATTTAAATCCTCATGGCGACTGCCTCTTAGTAGTTGGAGACGAAAATACGGTTAAGATCCATCTGCATACCAATAATCCGGGTATCGTCCTTGATTTTGCAGTTGGATTAGGTGAATTATTTGAAATTCAAATTCACAACATGATTGAACAGAGTAAGGAACGATTAGCGAAGTTAGCGCATGAAGATGGTGATGATGAACAGGTAGCAATCGTTGCGATTGCTACAGGAGACGGGCTGGAACGAATTTTTAAGAGTCTGGGAGTCAAATATGTGGTTAATGGTGGTCAAACCATGAATCCCAGCATTGAGGAGCTGGCTAAGGCTGTTTCTTCATTAAAAGCCGCAAATGTTATTTTATTGCCCAATAACAGTAATATCATTATGACTGCCAATCATGTGCATGAAATTGTCTCGAAAAAGGTACATGTTATTCCGACGCGGACGATACCGGAAGGATTAGCAGCATTGGTAAGTTATAATTCTGAATCCGGTTTGGAAGATAATATCGCCAAAATAACTGAAAAAGTTGAACAGGTAATTTCAGGAGAGATAACATATTCGGTCCGTAGTGTCCAAATTGGTGAGCTTGATATCAGCCAAGGCGATGTCATTGGCTTGGTTGATGGCGAGATTGTGACCTATGGGACTGTCCCCGAAGACGTGATCAAAAATACTTTAAAACGGATTCCGCAAGTTAATGGTAGTTTGGTCTCGATCTATTATGGTTCCGATGTCCCTACTGCTGCGGCGCAAGAATTGTTAAATCAGCTGGAACAGGAATTTCCGGAGGCGGAATTTGAGTTGTATTATGGTGGTCAACCTTTGTATTATTATCTGTTTTCAGTTGAATAATAAATGCGAGAATGGGTAATTGGCGGATTTATTTTAAGGAGTGAGTTAATGGCAATCCATGTTGTAACTGACAGTAGTTCCGATATTCCCAGTAAGTTAGCCAGCGAATATCAGATAGGGATCGTCCCATTAAATGTACATTTTGGAGAAGAAGTCTTCAAAGATGGAGTTGATATTTGGAGCGAAGAATTTTACCATCGGTTAAAAAATGAACAGGCTGTTCCTAATACTTCACAGCCGGCACCGGGTGAATTTCTGAAAGTATATCAAACGATTGCCAAACCGGGAGATACAATCATCTCGATTCATATTTCCGGCGAAATGAGTGGTGCCGTAAATTCGGCGCGAATTGCCGCTGAGATGTTAGGGGATGAATACCAGGTTATAGTGATTGATTCACGTTTTGTGTCGATGGTTTTAGGGTTGATCGCCATCAGAGCGGCCAAGCTGGCAGCTTTGGGTGGCGGACTGGAAGAAATCCTTGCTGCGGTTGACAGATGTAAAGAAGAGATTGCCGTTTATTTTACCGTTGATTCATTAGAACATCTTGCCCGGACCGGTCGCATCGGAAAAGCGACTGCGTTTTTGGGTGGTCTATTAAATATCAAACCGATACTGGGAATCTCTGGCGGCGTGATCGTCCCGATCGAAAAGATCAGGGGTAACTTCCAAAAAGTAGCGCAACAGATGGTAGGAAAACTTTCTGAAGAATTCGGTGATCGTCTCTTAGAAGTGAGTATTATCCATACCGAATTACCGGATATGGTAACGGTTTTAAAACAAGAAGCCGAAAAATCTCTGCAAATCGATCATTTTCATAATAGTATAATTGGTCCGATTGTGGGAACTCATGCCGGGCCTTTTACAATTGGAATAGTTGCGTTGCCATTATGAGAGTGATCACTGGAAAATACCGGGGCCGCTCGTTAAACGGGCCAAAACACCAAGGTCTCCGTCCTACGTCAGATCGGGTCCGGGAATCGTTGTTTAACATTATTGGCCCCAAAATTAATGAGGCAGCGGTACTTGATTTATTTGCAGGGACAGGCGCAATTGGGATTGAGGCCCTCAGTCGGGGGGCGAACAGTGTAGTCTTTAATGATCACAATCAGCAAAGTATCAAACTGATCAAAAAAAATCTGGAATTTGTTGACCCTAACGATCAGTATCGAATCTTACACACTTCAGCTGCAAATGCCCTTGAGATACTGTACAGGGAAGGGTTGAAATTTGACATCATCTTTTTAGATCCCCCATTTGCGGCAGGAATTTTAGATGATACAATAAAACTGATTGCTGATTATCATCTGTTGCAACAAGATGGTATTTTGATTGTCGAACATCCTAAAAAATTAACTATTGATGTAAATCAATTTCAAGTTGCAAAAGTGAGAAACTACGGCGATGTCAGTCTGACATTGTTAATAAATCAGTAATTTTAATATTAATGGCGTATCTAGTGAGGTTATTAAAATGACAAAAAGAAATACTACCAAAGCAGTATGTCCGGGGAGTTTTGATCCGATAACCAAAGGACATCTGGATATCATTGAGCGGGCTGCGGAATTATTCCCATCGGTTGTGGTTGGAGTTTTAGAAAATCCCAGTAAAAAACCGTTGTTTACCTTGGAAGAACGGGTTCGGCTGATCAACAATGCAATTGCTCACCTTGATAACGTTGAGGTAACCTGTTTCAGCGGTTTACTGGTCGATTTTGTAAATAAAGTGAATGGTAATTTGATTGTTAAAGGTTTACGGGCGATCTCCGATTTTGAGATTGAATTTCAAATGGCTTTAAATAATAAACGGTTATCACCGGAGATTGAAACGATGTTCATGATGACAAAAAACGAATACTCCTTTCTAAGCTCCAGTATGGTTAAGGAGATTGCCAGGTATGGTGGAGACATCCATGATCTGGTTACCCCTGAAGTTGAACAAGCCTTAAAACAGAAGTTTTCTGTTTCAGATAAATAAATTAAGATTAAGCCTAGGAGAAATAAATGTCGAAGATGAATTTATTAGTGCTTTTGGAACGCTTAGAAGAATTAACGTCAGACAATTTTCAATTTGCGGGAAAGATCCTGATTGACCGCGAAGAGATGGAAGAATTAATCGAAAAAATCAAGATTGCGTTACCTGAAGAAGTGAAACAAGCTGAATGGGTCAGCAGGGAAAAGGAACGTTACCTCTTACAAGCGCAGGAAGAAGCCAAACGAATAATCAAAGAAGCAGAAAATTATGCTGAAGAATTAATCCGTCAAGATCGGATCTTGATTAAAGCGGAAGAAGAGGCGCGGCGAATTATTAATGAAGCCAAAATGATGGCTGAGGATATTGAAACCGAAGCTCATAATTATGCGCATCGAATAATGAAACAACTTGAAGACAATCTGGACCGGGCTTTAAAGATCGTCAGGCAGGGGCGTGAAGAACTTTATAATATTGAGGAATCAAATTGAGTTTCAGTTTGGGACAACTCTGTTTCTGGGGGTAGACGAATGAAGAAGATCTCAATAGCGCTTGATGGTCCGGCAGGTTCGGGGAAAAGTACGGTTGCGAAGTTAGTTGCACAGAAATTTGATTATATTTATATTGATACCGGCGCAATGTATCGGGCAATAACCCTGAAAGCATTGCAACAAAACGTTGATTTAAGCAATGAAAGGCAATTAGTAGACTTAGCCGAGCAATCCGATATTCAACTGCAATACCTTTGGGAAGACGGCCAGTCAATCCTACATACTATTTTGGATGGACTTGATGTCAGTGAAGCAATCAGAAGCATTGAGGTTACAAATAATGTTTCAGTTGTAGCTTCAGTAGCCGGAGTCAGGGACGCAATGGTCAGGCTGCAACAGGCGATGGCCCAATCCGGTGGTGTGGTAATGGATGGCCGGGATATCGGTACTGTGGTTTTACCAAACGCAGAGTTGAAGATCTTTCTGACCGCCTCGGTTGAAGAGCGGGGCAAAAGACGCTGGCTTGAACTGAAACAAAAAGGGATCGATGTCGACTTGGCCGAGTTGATTGAGCAGATCAAGAAACGTGATTTTATTGATAGTAATCGTGAGGTCAATCCGTTACGTCAAGCAGAAGATGCATTATTACTTGATACAACCGAAATGACCCTTGAGGCTGTAGTTGAGCGGATCGTTAACTTGGCTAAGGAAAAAGGCGCAGTCCTTAAATAGTTGTCGAAAATGAGGTTGATAAATTTTGCAAATAATAATTGCCAAATCGGCAGGTTTTTGCTTTGGTGTCCGACGGGCTTTAGAACTGGTTGAAGCGGCGCTGAATGCTGAGGAAAAGAGTCCAATCTTCAGTTTGGGTCCTCTAATCCATAATCCAACTGTCGTAAAAGGATTGGAAGCGAAAGGTTTGCATGTTGTCAATCAAATTGAAGAAGTACCGGAGGGAAGAGTAGTAATTCGTTCTCATGGTGTTGGTCCGGGTATCTACCAGTACGCTAAAGAAAAAAACCTAGAGGTTATTGATGCTACTTGTCCTTTTGTCAAAAATGTTCACCAACTGGCTGTACTCTTAAAAAAAGAAGGGTATCAGCTTATTATTATAGGGGAACGGGAACATGCCGAAGTTAAGGGTGTCCTTGATTCGGCAGCCGGAGAGGCGTTGATTGTCAGTAGTCCTACAGAACTTGAGCAAATGAATTTAGAATTAAAAGTAGGGATCATCAGCCAAACAACTCAAGATATCAATAATTTCCAACAGATAGTCTGTCAAATAGTCAAACGTACCAAGGAATGCCGGGTATTTAATACCATCTGTCTGGCGACTTCGAAACGCCAACAGGAAGTGGCGGAACTCAGTAAACAGGTTGATTTAGTGATCGTTGTCGGTGGTAAAAACTCTGCCAATACATGCCGGTTAGCCGAAATTGCTGCTAATAACGGAACATTAACCTACCATGTTGAATCGGCAGCCGAGCTTCAGACCGACTGGTTTCAAGATAAAAAGGTAGTTGGAATCACTGCAGGAGCATCTACACCCGACAGTCAAATAAATGCAGTTGTTGAAAAAATCAAATCTTTAGGAGGTATTATTAGTGACTGATGTTTTAAAAACAGAAAATACAAATGAGGAACAGTTTGACATGAATCTGGCCGAAGACCGGTTTCAGTACTTATCGAAGGGTCAAATAGTTGAAGCAACCGTAATCCTGGTCAAAGATGGGGAGGTTTTTGTAGATATCGGCGGAAAGTCCGATTTGGTCATTCCCCTCGAAGAATTAACCAGTAAGCCGGTTAGTTCAGCTAAAGAGGTTGTTCAGGTTGGCGATAAAATCAAAGCAATGGTCGTCAAAATTGGTGATGATGATGGGATCCTGCTCTCAAGAAAAAGAATTGAACAAGAAGAAGTCTGGGATTTGCTTGAAACGGTTTATCAAAATCAAACCCCGGTTGATGCCTATGTTGATGAAGTTGTTAAAGGCGGTTTAAGTGTTCGAATAAACGGTCTGAAAGGATTTATGCCTGCTTCACAATCAAGTCTGGGATTCGTAAAAGATTTAGCTGATTTTGTCGGTCAGACTTATCAAGTGAAGATCATTGAGTTCGATCGTTCGAAGAGGCGAATCGTTGTTTCCCGCCGGGTAATCCTGGAAGTCGAAAAGTTGGCAGCTGAAAGTAGTTTTTATCAAAATATTACTGAAGGACAGCGTCAAACCGGTAAAGTTACCAGGATAACTGACTTTGGAGCGTTTGTAGATCTCGGTTCCGGAATTGAAGGTTTAATTCATATTTCCGAACTAAGCTGGTATCGGGTTAAATCCGTAAAAGATGTTTTAAAAGAGGGTGATCAGGTAGAAGTCCTGATAACCAAGATTGACCAAGCCAATAAAAAGATCTCTTTATCATTAAAACAAGTTCAAAACCATCCTTGGGATGAAAAGATTAAAAACTTTGAAGAAGGAAAAGTCTATCAAGGAGTAGTTGTCAAACTTGAATCTTTTGGAGCGTTTATTCGTCTGACCGATGGTATTGAGGGCTTGGCTCACGTATCACAAATCTCCGAAAAACGAATCAGTAAGCCAGATGAAGTTTTAACTGTCGGCGCTGAAGTACAAGCCAAGATCATCAAGATTGATTATGAAAACCGTAAAGTAGCATTAAGTCTTAAACAAGTAACCGAAGATAAAGTTGACTCAGAGATTAGCCAATTCCTCGATCAACAAGAGGATAAACCGATCACTCAAAGTATTGGGGATTTGATTAACAAATAATCTTAAGGTTCAAAGTACTGTTTGCCAGCGAGGCTGTCCGCAAAATATCGAGATTTTGCGGACAGCTTTTTTGTTTTTTGAGTATCATTTTGAAAAACTGTTGACGAGTTATAATGTCAAAACTCGAGGTATTTAGTGAGTTATCCATTTCCGAAATACGTGCTTACATCTTCCTCAAACGGTAATTATGAAGTGGAACATTTGGTCGGTGAGAAAAAGTATTAAAAAAGAAATACCTCCAATTAATACCATCTTTCTTCACAGCATAAGCAACAAAAAAGATGGTAAATCTATATCAAAGAGGAGGTATAAGCAATGATTGGTGTAGTGTTGCTGGTAATAGTGAGTATCTTGATATTTTTAGGTCTGGCGCAGCGAGTGCTGGACCAGTTGTATTTAAGTGATCGGGGAGGATTACTTGTTATCGCGGCTATGGTTGCGGGTAGTTTTGTCGATATCCCGATCATGCGTGATCCCAGTGTTTCTTTGAATGTTGGCGGGGCATTAGTCCCGATTGGCTTGGCAATTTATGTCCTGGTTAAAGCCGGTTCGCGTAAAGAAGTCTGGCATTCGATTCTAGGGATTGTATTAACTGCCGGGGTTTTATATGCAGTAACGAAACTCTATCGCTTCGATGTTGACCAGGGCTTTATTGATCCGCAATACCTCTGGGCGATCATCGCGGCCGTTATTGCTTATGTAATCGGTCGTTCCCGGCGGCTTGCCTATATTATCGCGACATTAGGCGTCTTATTTATGGATCTGGTTCATGTTGTGGAGTCGGGGGTTAGATATTTGAATGCACCTACAATGATCGGTGGCGCAGGTGCTTTTGATACCATAGTTGTTGCCGGAGTGTTAGCGGTATTAATTACTGAAGTTTTAGGTGAAAGTTTAGAGGCGCTTCAGGGAGGGCCATCAGAAAAAGGCAAGTCCAAAGAGTTGGTTAATGCCCTGGATCATCCTGAAGGAACTGAAGAGAGAAAGGAGGAGTAACAATGGATCGACGTCGGCTGTTATCTGCCGTTTGTTGTCTGGTTTTATTGTTTTCACTGACTGCGTCAGCAGTTGCCGAGGTTGAATTGGATGGTAAATTTATGACGATGGTTACCAAGCAAGGTGAGGTGATCTGTCGAACAGCACGTCAGATTGAGATTGGTGATCGGTATTTAAACAGCAATAACCGACTATATGAGGTTTACCAGATAGATGGCGAGCGGGCTTTCGTTAAGCTGGTTAAAGAGGAACGAAAAGCCGAAGGATTCTTCTCCAAATTAAAAACAACAACATTGCAAATTTGGAATTTGAATCTATTTGAAGCAAGGACCAATAAAAAAGGGTCAGTAGCCATTTATCATACTCATTCTGATGAATCTTATGCACCGACCGACGGGACTTCCAGTATCAGAGGCAAGGGTGGGATCCATGATGTCGGAGAGGAACTAAAACAATCACTTCAACAGAATGGTGTTCCGGTAATCTATTCAAGGGTTTCTCATGAACCGCATGATGCAATGGCTTATGAGCGTTCACGGCGGACGGCAATGCAACTTTTAAGGCAACGGCCTTCAATTATCTTGGATATTCACCGTGATGCTGTCCCCCGGGAAGAGTATGCCCATGAAATAAACGGTAAGGGAGTAACCAAGCTCCAATTGGTTGTCGGTCGTGAAAATCCAAATTTTAATGCGACCAATGATTTTGCCAAACAAATTATGCGTGTGGTTAACCGGAAGCATCCCGGTTTTGTCAAAGGGATTTTTTATGGTAAAGGAAAGTATAATCAAGATTTAACCCCGCGGTTAATGTTAATAGAATTTGGTACCAATACCAATCATAAAGAGTCGGCGCAACGGGCAGCTGAATATTTTGCTGCTGCTGCCAGTGAAATTGTGCAAGGAAATGCCGGCAATGGGATTGCCAACCGGGGCGGTTGGAGGAGTTTATTCTGGATCATTGCGGCGTTAATTGCCGGAGTAGGCCTATTTATCCTCATTAACCGCGGCGGGTTGAAGGACCTGTCCAAAGAGTTTACCGGAGCTGTTGGTGAAAATGTAGAATCAAAAGAAGAAGCACCCGACAACAATCAGGATCAGAATCAGGAGTCTCCTTGAAAGTAGTTTACCACTGTTTTGGTGGAGCGCATGCTTCACCAACAGCTGCTGCAATTCATTTAGGGATTTTAGCCATCGATCGGTTGCCTTCACTGCGTGATTTTAAAAAAGTACCTTATTTTGATCAAATAACCAACCTGGAACATGGCAGACTGATAAAAGTCGGAGATGATCACTTAAATAACGAGATCTTTATCCTGGGTCGTCGTAACTCAGCACAGATTGCAATCAATATCATCAAAGAATTCTCAAAGATAAACGGTGTTAATCCTGATGATTATCTCTTTGTGGATTGTGTACAGTTATATAATCCGCTGATGATTACCGGCGGTTTTTCATCCCGGGCAATGGGCTTAGTAACGATCGGAAGACCGTTGGTTACCATCGGGACGCTCTTATCCTTTACCAGTCTTGTTAAAAAGGTCAAAAAAACGCTTGATTTTCTTGAAAAAAGGTCAAAATGAAGATATTTTACTTCTGTTTTGCAGGATCACATTCTTCAGTAATTGCAGCAAATATTCATTTAAGACGTTTACCGGAGGGTCAAATCCCAACGGTTGCAGAGATCGTTACGGTTAACGAGTTTGACCGGAGGAGTTTAAAGGATGCCGGTATTCCCTATTTTTTAGGAAAAGATGACAACGGAAATGATGTTTATGTAATTGGATTGGGGAAAGACCGGGAGATTGGCCTGCAAACAATTTACCATCTTTTAGAGCAACTTGCAGTTCCTACAGTTGAATGGAAGTTTTTTGACACGCTGTCAGAGATTAATTGGTTGACTAAACTGGGGGGATTTTTGTCAGGACGGTTAGGACTGGTTTCGATTGGAAGAGTCCTTGCTGCTAAAGGTATCCAAGGGTGTTATTTTCGCTTAACTGATGTCGTTAAAAAGGCAAAGGAGTGGAGCAATGAGTAGGAAAGTTATTGTACTTACTGACGGAGATCGGGTTGCCAAACAAGTAGTGGAACAGGTTGCCAAAAATGTTGGTGGCCGAGCAATATCTTTATCAGCAGGAAATCCAACCGCAGTTTCTGGTGAGGAGATCGCGCAAGCGGTAAAGTCAGCCCCCCATGATCCTGTGTTGGTGATGGTTGATGACTGCGGATCGAAAGATACCGGTTATGGGGAACGTGCGTTGGAAGAATTAGTGCAAGATCCGGATATCGAAATAATTGGCGCGGTAGCAGTAGCTTCCAATACCAGTGATGTTGAGGGTGTCCCGGTGAATCTCTCGGTCACCAGAGACGGACAGATTATCGACGCGTCAGTAAATAAAGACGGTGATCCACTCCCCAATAATCATATAATCAACGGTGACACTGTTGACATCCTCAACCGGTTGAAGATACCGATCATTGTCGGGGTAGGTGACTTAGGAAAGATGAACGATGCGGACCTGGTTGAAGACGGAGCTAAAATTACGACAATGGCAGTTAATGAGATTTTAAAACGAAGCAACCTCCATTGAATCCCGATTGAAAACAGTAACCAGTTGTTAACATTAATACTTTAACATAAAAAGCAGGAAACTGTGGTAGAAATAAGAATTATTAATAAGGAATAGTTTCAAATAAAGACAGGAGTAGTCTATGAAAATCGGTATTCCAAGAGCATTACTCTATTATTGGTATGGTCATGAATGGGAATCATTCTGGCGGGATTGTGGTGTCGAGGTTGTGGTCTCTGGACCGACTGATCGTTCCACTATTGAGGATGGAGCTAAAGTGGCCTTAGACGAACTCTGTCTGCCGGTTAAAATATTTTTGGGACATGTTATTAAGTTGGCGAAACGGGTGGACCGGATCATGATCCCGCATCTAATCAAAGTTGAACCTAATGCTTATATCTGTCCCAAGTTTATGGGGTTGCCTGATGTTGTGAGGCATACCTTACCTGAATTGGTTGATCAATTATTAATTGTCAAAGTCGGACCCAAGCAAGTTGATCAGTTTAAAGCAATGCAAACAGCTGCCGGGCAGCTTGGAATTAAAATTAAGAATCAAAAATCAAAAGTCACAGGACTAAATCCGGCCTTAAAATGCCTCAACAATCTGTCAAAGGACCGTACGCACCATCAATTAACGATTGGGATCTTAGGACATCCGTATTGTGTATATGATTCCTGCTTTAATCTTAATTTGTTGAAGCGCTTGACGGAAAACAATGTCAATATTATTACACCGGAGATGTTACCTGAATCTTGCCGGGGGATTGGTGCCGGTAAGTTAGAAAAAGAACTGTTTTGGACAGTCGGACGGTACCAGTTTGATGCGTTGGAATGGATGCTTCATGGAGCAGAAACTCAAATTGACGGATTTATTCAGGTAATGCCTTTTGCCTGCGGTCCGGAAGCAATTGTCGGTGACCTGTTGGAGCGGCGAATTAAACAGGCAGGAAAACCACTTTTGAAGCTATCTTATGAAGAACATAGTGGTGAGGCCGGTGTCATAACCAGATTGGAAGCATTTTTGGATCTTATCAGGTATCGGAGTAAAGTATGTTAAAAGTTACCTTTCCTCATATCGGAAATTCGCATATACCTTTTAAAACATTATTAAGCGAATTGGGGGTAGAACCGGTTATTCCCCCTCCAATATCAGCCCGGACGATTACTTTAGGGACCAAAATCGCTCCCGAATTTGCCTGTTTTCCTTTGAAAGTCAATTTAGGTAACTATATTGAAGCAATTGAGGCCGGAGCGGAAGTGATCCTGATGGCTGGTGGGGTTGGGCCCTGCCGTTTTGGCTATTACGGAGAAGTGCAACGGGAGATTTTGGCTGATGCTGGTTACAACGTTGAGTTTTTGGTCTTTGAAGCTCCCAAAACGCACCCCCTTGAGCTGTGGACGAAGATTAAGCATTTCTTTCCGCGGCACCGTTTGGCCGATTTTAAACGGGCAATTCATTTAGCCTGGCTGAAGGCAGAGGCTATTGACAAATTTGACCGGTTAGTGGCTCAAATTCGTCCGCAGGAAAAGGTGTCCGGGACTACTTCGGCAATTCAGGCTAAATTTTATCATTTGCTTGATGCTGTTGATACGAAAGTGGCAATTAAACGACTTGCTGATGACTTTATTAACGAACTTCAAAATATTCCATTGAAGGATCAACATCTTCCAAGATTACGAATTGTGCTTTTAGGAGAGATCTATCTGGTGCTTGAATCCCGGGTTAATTTCCAGATTGAGCGATTACTTGGTGAAATGGGTGTAATTGTTGAGCGGACGATCTATTTTACTGATTGGGTTCGGGATCAATTAGTGTTAAGCATCTTTAAACCTAATTGGAATAAAGCTTCACATTTATTAGCTAAACCGTATTTACAAAGTTTTGTCGGTGGTCATGGTATCGAGACAGTTGCGCATACAGTTGCTGCCGGCGTCAACCGTTATGATGGTGTGATTCAGCTGGCACCGTTTACGTGTATGCCGGAGATTGTTGCCATGCAGACTTTACCTAATATAACTAAGGAATTAAATATCCCGGTCCTGTCAATTATTATTGATGAACATTCAGCGGAAGCGGGAGTTAAAACCAGACTGGAAGCTTTTGTGGATTTACTGGCACATCGTAAAAATAGACGAGTTGGAGGAAGAAAACTTGAAGTTATTTCTGGGAATTGATGTTGGTTCGGTAAGTACTAATGTTGTTCTGATTAATCAGCAGGGAAAAATAGTCGAAAAACTCTACATCCGCTCTCAAGGCAATCCGGTTGGCTCAGTTCAACGGGGATTATTACAGATCAGCAAAAAATTGAAGGACTTTGAGATTGCCGGGGTAGGGACTACGGGATCGGGAAGGCAACTGATCGGTAGTTTATTGGGTGCCGACTTGATTAAGAATGAGATTACTGCTCATGCAATCGCTTGTCTGAATTTAGAACCGGAAGTCAGGACCATCATTGAAATTGGTGGGCAAGATTCGAAGTTGATTTTGATCCGGGATGGAATTGTCAGTGATTTTGCAATGAATACCGTCTGTGCTGCCGGTACCGGTTCATTTTTGGACCAACAAGCAGCCCGGCTCAACATGGGGATTGCTGAGCTGGGAGTTCGGGCCGCCGAGGGTAAGCATCCGGTCCGGATCGCAGGACGGTGTGCGGTCTTTGCCGAATCGGACATGATCCATAAACAACAGATGGGGCACCGGATTGAAGATATTTTAGCCGGTTTATGTCACGCCTTGGTAAGAAATTTCTTAAACAATCTTGCTAAAGGCCGGGAACTGAAAGGACCAATTATTTTTCAAGGCGGAGTAGCTGCTAATAAAGGGATTCGATTGGCATTTGAAGAGGTCCTTGGCGAACCGCTGATCATTCCCGAACATTATGATGTAATGGGAGCACTGGGAGTTGCATTGTTAGTGAGAGACGAGATGTTAGCTACCAAACGTGAAACCAGGTTTAAAGGATTTGACTTAATCAATTCCACGATTTCAACTTCCAGTTTTGATTGTGAAGGCTGCGCCAATCTATGTGAAGTGGTTGAACTGCGTCAGGATAATCAATTAATTGCCTGTTTGGGAGATAAATGCGGCAAGTGGAGTCAACGCATTGAAACACTTACACTTAATCAAGCGAGTCAGGTAGGGTAAATTATTCAGTTAGGGATGAGTCATTATGTTACCGGATATCATCAAAAAGAATCTGAAGATTCTGTTTGTTGGGATTAATCCCGGGACAAGGAGTGGTCAAATAGGGCATCATTTTGCCGGTCATTCGAATCGGTTTTGGAAGTTTCTCTATGAATCCGGACTAACCGTAGTTAAACTTGATCCTACCGAGGACCGTTTGTTATTGGAATATGATTATGGGATTACTAATATTGCCCCTCGGGTTACAGCGACAGCAGCGGAATTGACTGCTGCAGAGCTTAAAGAAGGGGCTTTAGTTTTGAAGCAGTTGATTGTTGATTATCACCCTCGGGTCGTAGCTTATATGGGCAAAGTGGTCTATCAGTATTTGGCACAGCAAAAAGAGTTTCAGTGGGGGGTTCAGAGCCAGGCAGTTATTGAAGGGATAATTGATTTTGTAATCCCTAATCCAAGCGGTTTAAACCGGATGCCGGCTGCTGAACAATTAAAATATTATCAAGAGTTAAAAGAGTTAATTGCAAAACTTTAGCGCCAAAGTTATTGACTTTTTTTAAAAAGTTATGTTGTATTACTTGAAAAAATATGTAATAATTAATAATAAGGACAATTTTAATAAATATTTAACAATAATAAATAATGATATATATGGTTTCTTTGAAATATGGATGTTAAATCAGAAAAAGAAAGGAATGAATAATGATGAAAACCATAATTGTTACCAAACCTGCGGCAGCTGAATTAGAAGAACTAAGAGTGACCGAATGGCCGATCTGGGAATGTGAGCCTTCACATTTTGACTGGTTTTATAATGATAAAGAAGTTTGTTATATTTTAGAAGGGGAAGTGACAGTAAAAACAGCAGATGATATTGTTACCTTTGGTAAAGGAGATCTGGTCACTTTTCCGGCGGGCTTATCCTGTGAATGGAATGTTCATCAAAAAGTAAGAAAACATTATAAATTTGGTGATTGATAGTATCTATCTTGCCAATCCTGATAATTGGTCTGAAATCCCTACCTCCGGTTTGGGATTTTTTTGCTTTATTTAATTTGAAATTCAATTGTTGCTCTGGCTGTTTTAATTCTTTTTGAAAGTTGGTTTCATCTACAGTAGTTATTTGTTATAATTTTTTAAGTGGTATACTAATTTTCGTTTTAAAGATAATAACTGATTGTTGCTGGTCCAATCAATTTGAAAGGGGATTTAAAATGAAAGTCATGGCAGTGATTACTGCTGACATAATCGATTCATCAACACACCCCAATTTTGAGCAGGAACTGAAACAAAAACTCCAAACGCTCAATTCACCAGGTTTACTGACACCTTTCACCTTATATCGTGGTGATGAGATTCAGGCGGTATGTCAACAGTTACAAACTCTACCCAATATTATCCGGCAACTACGTTTTTATTCATTACCGTTAAAGTTAAGGATTGGTGTAGGTATTGGAAAGATTGAAACTAATGGTTCAACGGCCAATAATTCCTGGGAGATGAATGGGGATGCTTTTTTTAAAGCCCGGGATGCCCTTGATAAAATCAAAAAAGACAAGAGACCAAAGACCAAATTTGTTACTGAAAGTGAAATCTTTGATCTGACCGGCAATATAATCTATGAATTGGTTGATAATCTGATTGCTAATTGGACTGCTGCTCAATGGGAAGCAATCAGTATCTTAGAAAAACATGGTACTTATCAACAAGTTGCCAATATACTGAATGTCAGTCGTCAAAGCGTCCAAAAACGTTGTTATGCGGCCAATTGGGAGTTGGTTAAAAATTCGGAAAACGGACTAGCACAGTTATTGGAGTATTACTTTTATTAGATAAATAGCAATTTGTAATGTTTTAAGGAGAGATATATTATCAACAACGATTTGGTAAATCTTATAGTGAACAAAGAGAAGAATTACTCCAGATGAAAAAGAAATTGTTAAAGTTAACATCCGCTGAAAGAATCCAGTTTAAAAAGGATTTTGCCGAATTCAGAAAACGGGAAGCTGAGATTAGAGGTTGGATTAAAAACGGGGCAGGAAAAGAAATTGTGAATAAACATAAAGAGGATTGTTTGAAGGAAATAGTAAAAATTCAAAATAAAAAAATGCCAATACAATATTGAAAAAGCAACTTGCTGAAGTGGGGGTTGGTGGTAACTTTGAAAAATTTATCAATAATTTAAGAAGTGTTCAAGAAAGTATCCGAAAAATAGAAGAAAAAGTCGGTACTGAGATAAAAAACGGGAATGAAGTTAAAACCATAAATAGTAATAATATCAATAGTGTCTCATTCAAGTCAGATAGAAAAGGAATTGGAGGATAAACTAAATCAATTAAAACGGTTGATTTTTCCGGTAGTATTACATAGTAGCAACTTGTAAAGGTTGCAAATGATAATTGCACCCGAAAATGGGTGCTTGAATAGGGAGGATCAATGATTGCTCTGTTACTGACAATTATCGCTCATGTCACGGCGGATTTTCTGTTGCAAACCGATAAAATGGCCGCTGATAAACGAAATAAAAAATGGTCCGGTTTTCTAAAACATGCCGTGATTATCTGGTTGATTATGTTGTTGGTGCTGCATTGTTATCAACCGGGATTAATCTTTTTCTATATTACGATAATTACTGTTTTACATATCGTAATTGATGTGCTTAAATCATTATTTGAAAATAAAAATAAAGTATCGGATTTTATTGTGTTTATTGTTGATCAAGTGGTTCATCTGTTAATTATCTTTATTACCTGGCAATTTTTTGATTTGAATATCAATCAGACAGTAAGCTCTTTTTACAAATTAATTCTTACACATAAACCGGTTTTAGCAGAGATATTAACTGTTGCAAACGGTATCAAAATTTTATTAGCTGTAATTGTCTATATTTATAGCTGTTGGGGTGGAGCGATCTTCATCAAGAAACTGCTCTATCTGTTGGGAAAAGGTGAAGCTAAAGCAGGAAAGAAGATTGTTGAAGAAATTTATAATATCGGTTATCTGATTGGTATTCTTGAACGGTTAATTATCATCACATTAGTAATCAATCAAGCGCTTTCAACAGTAGGTTTTATCTTTGCCGCCAAGTCAATTGCCAGATATAAAGATTTAGAAAATAAAGAATTTGCAGAGTACTATTTGGTTGGTACATTAGCGAGCACCGCATTGGCGATCTTCGGCGGGTTGTTGTTGAATTTTTTCTATCAATCATTGGTCTAGAAAGATTCACTACCCTTGAATAATCTGGTTGAGTTGTTGAAATAATAACAACTAACTATTTAAATCAGGGGTTGATAAACGATGAAAGTAAGTGTCAGTCAGGATTTATGTATCAGTTGTGGACTTTGTGTCTCAAACTGTCCTGAAGTTTTTGATTGGAATGATGAAGAAAAAGCCGAAGCGACGGTTGATGAGGTGCCAGAAGATTTGGAAGACTGTGTTCAGGATTCGGCTAACAGTTGTCCGACTGAAGCGATTGAAACGGATTGATTTACTTAATTAACATTTTGTCATTGTTCTAGTAAAAATTCCTCTCCCATATAATTGCAAAAGGGAGGGGAATTTTAATGCTTAATAACAATGAGTTGTACGTTTTTCAAGATCAGATTGCCGAAGCTGATGATTCTGAAGCAAGTGAAATGATTGAAGCTTATGAGGAAGAAGCCGGGCAATATCCTTCAAAAGTTTTGTTTCAAACGATTATATCAATATTCGTCCTCATCGGTTTAATGTTAATCTCCGGCAGTAATGTCAGGTGGATGAAGTGGGGGCGGCGCCAATTGCATCATGCAGTTAATGCATCTACTGAAAATACCTTTGGAATAATAATTAAATCCGATTTTATTAAGAATATTATAGCTACCGGTAATAATTTGATTAAGATGGAAGAGATCTCCAAACAGATGCAGGGGATCAATACTGCTTCATATGAGGATACAGCTTTCCGGAATTGGGTTTGGCCGGTCCAAGGCAGTTTAGCAAAGCAGTTTGGTTGGCAAGTTAGTGACGGGACAAAAAGCTTCAGTTCCGGAGTTCAAATTATTGCTCCTACCGGTTCTGATGTGCATGTGGTAGCTGACGGAAGGATCGAGATGGTTTCAAGTGGCGCGGATGGTTCCTTAATAATAGTCGATCACTCTAATGGCTGGCGATCAATCTATCACAATCTGGAACAACATCAGGTCCAGGTAGGCCAGTTTGTTAAGGCAGGTGAAATTATTGCTAAATTAGCAAAAAAAGGCTCAGCTGCTCATTCGGAACTACTCTTTGAAATCACCCGCAATGGGCAACCAATTGATCCGTTAACGGTATTGGTGAATAATTGATGAGTAAAATCAGCATCAGAATAGGAATAGCGTTCGTTGTTTCAACGTTATTAATATTGCTCCAGGGTGAAAATTTGATCGGGTTGAGTATGTTGTTCGGGGCTTTATTGATTCATGAGGTTTCGCATATACTAACAGCAGATCTGTTTGACTATCAAGCGTCCGAACTAAGATTGACTTTCTTTGGAGGACGGATTGCGCTTGATTCCTTGTTTGAGATTGATCCCCAAGCCGAGTTGTTGATTGCCGTCAGTGGCCCATTGATCAATTGGTTGATGGTGATTGGGGTTTTCTATTTACGACTTTTAGGTTTCAACAATCTCTATCTGGATTGCTGGCAAAATTACAATCTGCTAATTGGTGCAGTTAATCTGATCCCGGCGCTTCCACTGGATGGCGGGAGAATAATCCATGCGATACTCAATCAGTTTTTGGGTGTGGAGAAGTCGTTCCAAAGGATGAAACATCTTTCCCTCTTTGTAGCTTTATGTCTATTGGGTTTTGGCTTAGTGAAAATTTTCAGGCAGGCCGGAGGAGCGCTCTATCTCCTGACTGCCGGGTTGATCATCTATAATATTTTTCAAATTCACCCGCCGCATTTAGAGCTACTGTGGAAACAGCAACAGCGTAAACTCAATCTGCTTGAAGATAAAGGCAGCTTAAAATTGAAACCGGTATTGGTGAGGCCGGAGGCTTCGATCTGGGAAGTGCTTAAAAAATATGGTTCCAATGAGTATTTGCTTTTTTTTATTTCCAATCGGAGATCGGGTTTAACAATTGTTAAAGAGGATTTGGCCTGGGATTCCCTGATTAATAAGGGCTTTAAAGCGACTTTCAGGGAAACGCTGAATCAACAAAGTAAAAGTGTTAGCTTGCAGAAAACTGGAAGATGATGTAGAATTAATTTTGTTTTACCATTAGTTATCAGTTGATTTTGATCACTTTGAAATCAAAGTTTAATTTTTAGAAGGAGAATACAATTGACTGACTGGCAGAAAGTAGAAAGCCGCCTTGGAAGAGTTGCTAAGCCAACGCGCTATATTGGTGGTGAATATAATACTCAAGTTAAGGATTGGTCTCAGACCGATCTTAAAGTAGCCTTGGCATTTCCCGACGTCTATGAGATTGGTTTGTCACATTTGGGTTTACGGATCCTGTATGAATTGATTAACGAACAACCAACGATGTTAGCAGAACGGGTTTATGCTCCGTGGTTCGATCTTCAACAATTATTGCAAGAGGTTGATTATCCGCTTTATGCGTTGGAAAGTAAACGCGGACTGGCCGAATTTGATGTCGTGGGATTTTCGCTGCAGTATGAGATGAGTTATACCAATATTCTGACAATGCTTAGTTTAGCCAAGATTCCACTGTTAGCCTCCGAGCGGACCGAAGCTGACCCATTGATTATTGCCGGCGGACCTTGTACCTATAATCCTGAACCATTGGTTGATTTCTTCGACTTCTTCCTGCTTGGCGAAGGTGAAGAATTGCTGCTTGAAGTCTTAAAAATTGTACAAGCCTGGAAAGGGCAAAAGGGTTCCAAGGCCGAGTTGTTGCAACAATTGGCAGCGGTTCCGGGTGTCTATATTCCTAGCTATTTTGAGGTGGAATATTATGCTGAAGGTACCATCAAAGCGATTAAACCGTTAGCAGAACATTATCCGGTTCGTGCGGTTGTCAGAGATTTTGATAAAACCTTTATTCCACGTAAATGGATCGTCCCTTTTATGGATATTGTCCATGATCGGATTGCTTATGAAATTCAGCGTGGTTGCACTAAGGGCTGTCGTTTTTGTCAGGCTGGGATGATCTATCGTCCGGTCCGGGAACGCGATCCCAAAACCATTATGGACAATTTGAAAAAGATGGTTGAAGATACGGGCTATGAAGAATTATCGTTAACATCATTAAGCAGTGCCGATTACAGTAAGATTGAGGATTTAATTACCGAAGCCTGTGGTTGTTTCACTCCAAAGCAGGTAAATGTTTCGCTTCCTTCATTGAGAATCGATTCATTTTCAGTCGATTTAGCGGCGAAGTTTCAGAGTAATCGTAAGGGGAGTTTAACTTTTGCCCCGGAAGCAGGGACTGACCGGTTACGGTGTGTGATCAATAAGGGGGTTACGGAGTCGGATTTGATCAATGCGGCTCATGCTGCTTTTAAAGCCGGTTGGCAAAAACTAAAGCTTTATTTTATGATCGGATTGCCGACTGAAACAGAAGCCGACCTTGAGGGCATTGTTAAAATGTGTAAGGAAGTCGAACGAATTGGTAAGACATATTATCCGAAAGGAAATGCTTTACGAATAACGGTGAGTATTTCCACTTTTGTCCCTAAAGCCCATACCCCATTCCAATGGGAACGGCAGATTTCGATTGCAGAAACCTTAGCCAAACAACAATATTTAAAAGAAAACCTGCGGGGGCGTCACCTTGAATTAAACTGGCATGATTCCAAAGTCAGTCGTATGGAAGGTGTTTTTGCCCGTGGCGACCGGCGTCTGGGTAAGGTTATCTTAAAAGCATGGCAGCAAGGAGCCCAGTTTGATAGTTGGAGTGACTATTTTAATTACCAATTATGGGTGGATGTTTTTCAGGAGAGTGGGGTAGACCTTGATTTCTATTCCAGGGAACGGTCTTATGAAGAGGTATTGCCTTGGGAACATATAAATGCCGGGATCAGCAAACAGTTTTTAATTGCCGAGAATGAACGGGCCCGAAAAGCCGAATTAACTAAAGATTGCAGTCAGGGTTATTGTCCGAATTGCGGAGTTTGTGGTGAATTGAAAGTAAGAACAAAAATAGTAGGTGATCGTAATGCCTGATTATCGGATTCGTTTTGTAAAAGGCAATGAGTTGAAGTATTTATCTCACTTGGAGTTAATTCGGGCAATTGAACGCGCTTTACGAAGAGGTAATCTGCCGTTGGCATTTTCGGAGGGTTTTCATCCCCATGCGAAGTTGAGTTTTGGCCCGGCATTAGCTGTAGGAATTTCGAGTCAGGATGAATATTTTGATCTGCAGTTGACTGAAGACTGGAACCAGGAAAAGGTAGTCAGCGTTTTAAATAGTACGTTACCTCGTGGAATTGCGGTTGTCGAGGGTCGTAAATGCAGTCAGAAAGTGAAACCCCTTAATGCGATCATCAATCGAGCAGCTTATTTGGTGGAGTTATTTGTCCCTGCCGAAGATCGCAATTTAGTTATTGAAGAATTAACGAGTATTGTCAACAGGAAAGAAGTAATTGTGACCCGCACCAATAAAAATGGTCAAAAACAGGTCAATATTCGTCAATTGTTGCATAATTTAAAGATAGAAATAATTTCTGAGGACATTATTCAACTCGAATTAATAGGCAAAATTGGTAATGACGGCAATTTTCGTCCCGAAGAAATCGTTAATTTACTGCCAAGAACAGTTGAGATAATCAATCTAATTCGGACCGGATTATGGTATGAGGAGCAAGAACAAATTATTAGACCGTTGGATTTATGTTGAAGACCGGAGGATGAATAATGGTCAAACAAATCCTGATTAATATCGGAATTAACGAAACCAGAGTGGCCATTTTAGAGGATGATGAACTGGTTGAGTTTGCGGTAGAGTATCCTGATGAACAGCGGCGCGCCGGTAATATTTATCGGGGAAAAGTTGAAAATGTGCTGCCTGGAATGCAAGCTGCGTTTATTAATATTGGGGAAGAGAAAAATGCATTTATCTATATTGATGATGTACTTCCTAAAGATACCGAAAGTGAGTCTTCAGAACACCCTAAAAATGTCTCAATAACCGATCTGCTTCATGAAGGCGAGGAACTGATTGTCCAAATGATTAAAGAGCCGATTGGGACGAAAGGGGCACGGGTTGTAACCCAGATCACGATTCCCGGTCGTTATTTAGTTTTAATTCCGACCGTAGATTATATAGGAATTTCCCGTAAAATTCAGAATGAGGCAGAGCGGGAACGGTTAAAAGAGATCGTCTCCAAATTTAAGTCGGCCGGTGTTGGCTTGATTGTCCGGACGGTGGCGGAGGATGTTGATGCTTCCGAATTACAGAATGATTATGAGTTTTTGATCAGTGTTTGGAAGAAGATCCTTAAAAAAGCCAAGAAAGGCCCTTGTCCTTCCTTATTATACCGGGATCATGATCTGCTTTATCGTATCCTGCGTGATTATCTAAGCAAAGATGTTACGAGTATCCTAATTGATGACTCCGAGGCCTATTATAAAGCTTTGGAATTGGTTAAGAGTCTGGCTCCTTCCTTCAAAAACCGGGTCCAATTCTATCAGGGTGAACAACCGTTATTCGAAGTTTATAATGTTGAAAATCAGTTGGCCAAAGCCTTAAAACGAAAGGTTTGGCTGGAATGCGGTGCTTATCTGATCTTTGACCAGACCGAAGCGTTAACGGTAATCGATGTCAATACCGGTAAATTCACCGGTACGACCAGTCTTGAAGATACGGTATTTCAGACCAACCTGATGGCCGCAACCGAGATTGCCAGACAGATCCGGTTACGCAATCTGGCGGGAATCATTGTAATTGATTTTATCGATATGATCTCGGATGAAGAGCGGGCGAAGGTCATTGAAAGGTTGGAAGAAGAATTTAAGCGGGATAAAATTAAAGTCAATATCTTAGGTTTTACTTCTTTAGGTTTACTGGAGTTAACCCGTAAAAAAGTACGCCAAAGCCTCCGTGAGATTTTACAAACTGAGTGTGAGCATTGTGACGGTACCGGTTATGTTTCTTCACTTGATTACTTAGCTCATCGGGCATTGCGGGCGATCCAACAGTTGGCGCGGAACATATCTGATGAGTCAATCTTACTGGCAGTTAATCCGCAGATCGCTTCCTTACTGATCGGACCAAGCGGTGCCAATCTTGAGAAGATTGAAAACAATTTAAATAAAACGCTCTTTATTAAAGGCCAGGAAAATTTAGACCTCTACCAGACCAGACTGTTGGCAAGTGGTACCAAAAAAGAGATTGAAGCATTAGCATTACCGGTCCGTGAAGGTCAGGAGCTGGAACTGAAGGTATCCGAAGCACACATTGCCAATTCCGGAGATGGTATTGCCCGGATTGAAGGTTATGTGGTTGATGTTGAGGGTGGCGCATTATTGGTTGGGAAGACTATCAAAGTTTTAATAACCAAAACATTTAAGACTTATGCTAAAGCCCGAATTGTTACTGCAGTTTAAATTCTGTTTTTCTAGTTGACTTCTTAAGAGCAAAGTGCTATTATATCACATGTGGGTTTTTACCCCATTGTAACCGCTCGAAGAGGTTTTAAAACACGGTTAAGTGTACCTAATTCGGCGAGTCTGAAGCGGGGAGGTGTATTTAATAATGTATGCTGTTATCGAATGTGGTGGTAAACAATATCGGGTTCAAGAGGGCGACCTTATTAAAGTAGAGAAATTAACTGCTGAAGTAGATTCTTCTTTTGAGATTGATAAAGTTTTGTTAATCGGTGGTGAAACTACTTTAATCGGAACTCCTTATGTTGAAGGAGCAACTGTTTACTGCAAAGTAATGCACCATGATAAAGACAAAAAAATCTTGGTTTTCCATTATAAAGCTAAGAAAAATATCCGTAAGCGTTATGGTCATCGTCAACCGTTCACCAGTTTATTGGTTGAGAAGATCGTTAAAGACGGAATCTCAAGTTCAACTGAGACCAAAGCTGCTAAGAAAAATGTAAAAGCATCCAAAGAGGAAACTGCAGCAGCAACAGAGGCTGAAGAGCCAAAGAAGACCAGGACCAGGAAAACAACCAAGAAAGAATCAGTAGAAGCTTAATGGTACGAATATCTTGGGGTTATGACCATAATGGATGTTACAATCATTTAAAGTGTTTGGGACATGCTGGTTATGGTGAGCGAGGGACAGATATTGTCTGTTCCGCAATTTCAGTATTAACTCATACTACCATTCTGGCAATGGAACAAATATTAGGTCTTGAGCTGAAGCTGCAAGTCGATGCGGAGACCGGATTAATTGATTGTAAATGGGTTAATAAACCGGAATTAACCGATAAGGTTGAATTATTAATAAAGACAATGCTTCTAGGTTTAAATGAGATCAAGTGCCAGTATCCTGAGCATTTAAGTCTCGGTGAAGCGGAGGTGTAAAAAATGTTACGTTTTGATTTACAGTTTTTTGCTCATAAAAAGGGAGTCGGTAGCTCCAGAAACGGACGTGATAGTGAGTCCAAACGACTTGGAGTCAAACGGTTTGCAGGTCAATTTGTAAGCGCTGGCAGTATTTTGGTAAGACAGCGTGGGACCAAATTTCATCCTGGAACCAACGTCGGTATTGGAAAAGACGACACCTTGTTCGCTAAGATTGATGGCTACGTAAAGTTTGAACGGGTTGGTAAAACCGGCAAACAAGTCAGTGTCTATGAAAATCAAGTTTCAGCTTAACCTTTAACCTGGCAAATTGCCAGGTTTTTTAATAAACATTAATTGACTTTTTGGCGATTCAATGATATATTTATTCCAAAATTAAAACGATGACAGGAACATGGTACCGCTCATCGAATCATTAGAGATGAAAAGCCGTGGCTGAAAGCTTTTCTTGATTCAAACCGGTGCTACCATCCTGGAGTGATAACCTGAAATCGTCAGTAAGGTTATACGGGAAACGGCCGTTATCCGTAATGAGTGGTTGATGCTTTTGTATCAACCAAAAAGGTGGAACCACGGGAGTAATGTCTTTCGTCCTTTTTTGATAGGATGGAAGACTTTTTAATTTCTTGAATAACTTCAAAGGAGTTGAGTTAAATGAAAGATAATCAGGTTAATGTTGGAATAATTGGATTGGGAACGGTTGGAACCGGTGTTGCCCGAATTCTGTTAGAGCAAAAAGATCTCTTAACAACCAGGACCGGATTGACTTTCAAGTTATCCGGGATTGCCGAATTAAACTGGGATATCGATCGGAATCTTGATTTGACAGGGGTAAACTGTTACCGGGATGCCAATCAATTGTTGGATGATGCTTCGATTGATATTATCATTGAAACGATTGGTGGTTATGAGCCTGCATATACCTTTGTTGCTAAAGCCTTAAAAAACCGGAAACATGTAGTTACTGCCAATAAAGCCTTAATTGCGACAAAAGGAAGAGAGCTCTTCAAGCTGGCTCAGGAGTACGGTGTTGATTTGATGTTTGAAGCCAGTGTCGGTGGAGGGATTCCGATTATTAAAGGACTCCGGGAAGGACTGGTTGCCAATAAGATTCAAAGTATGTACGGGATCTTAAATGGGACCTCCAACTATATCTTAACCCGGATGTATCAGGAAGAGATGGAATTCGGACAAGCGCTGCAAGAAGCCAAGGCGAAAGGGTTTGCCGAGGCTGATCCGACTTTGGATGTTGGTGGCGGTGATGCTGCTCATAAGTTAACTATTTTGGCTTCAATTGCCGCGTCGGGGTTTGTCGACTTCAATAAATTATCAGTTGAAGGAATAACCAAGATTACAAAGCTTGATATCAAGTTTGCCAAGGATTTTGGTTACGTGATCAAACTGTTGGCGGTCTACCGGGAGCAACCTGAAGGATTGGACCTACGGGTGCATCCGACTTTGGTTCCCAATAGCCATCTACTGGCGGCGGTCAGTAATGAATTAAACGCGGTCTTTGTAAAGGGGGATTTTGTCGGAAGTACGATGTTTTATGGTCCGGGAGCCGGAGAACGTCCAACGGCCAGCGCGATCGTCAGTGATATTGTCGATTTATCACGTGATTTGCTGTTAAAGGAAGATAGACACCTTTGTAACCGGACTTTTAATCCTGAAAATGAGGTGAAGGTTGTCCCAATTGAGGAGATTAGTAACCGCTATTATTTAAGGTTCTTTACTCTGGATGAGCCGGGGATTCTGTCGAGGATTGCCGGTGTATTGGGTGAATTTAATATTTCAATCGCTTCAATGGTACAATTAGAAACTCATGAACAGGAGCATTATGTGCCGATTGTTCTGTTAACCCACCAGGCGCGGGAGAAAGATATGAACGATGCCTTAGCGAAGATTGGAAAATATGATTTCGTCAAGGATGATTATTTGCGGTTACGATTGTTTTAGCAAAAAAAGCGGGATAACCTTGCGGTTATCCCGTTGTTGTTATAATGAGCAGGTTTCTTCGGTAGCAATGTCGAAGTATAAATAGCAGGATTATAAATGGGGGGTAGTTGCGCTAATGCCATCAAAAACAGTCGTTAGAAAAAGCTTTGTTCTGGGATTTGTTCTTATATTTGCATTATATTTGTTTGGGCAGGTCGCTGCATCGCCGAATGAACCCTTTGGGGATCCGAAGGCAGTTCGTGGAGGAGTGTTAAATCTCCATACTTCCGAGTTTCCAAAGTCATTTAATTATTATATTAATACTTCAGTTGATGCTTCTCAAGTATTTAATTTGGTCTATGAATCACTGATGGAATTAGACCCTAATACCTTGGAATATCAACCGGTGATTGCCGAATCAATTACCGTATCAGCCAATAAGAAAGAGTTTACTGTTAAAATTAATCCTTTGGCCCGGTGGGCGGATGGGAAACCAATTACTGTCGAGGATATCAAATTCACTTATGATACAATAATGAATTCCAAAAATTTAGCTACTGTTGCCCGAATCTATTATGGCCGTTTTAATCCTCCGAAAATTATTGACCGTTCGACAATCGTCTTTACTACTAATACAGTTCATTACAAAAATATGGAAGCATTAGCGGGATTGAATATTTTGCCAAAACATCTCTTTGAAGGGAAGGACTTCAATAAAAGTTTTAACATGAGCCTGCCCGGAGGCAGTGGGCCATATGAACTGACAGAAGTTAAAGAAGGCCGCTATTATACTTTACAACGCAAGAAAAATTATTGGGCCGATCAGATGTCACACCGCCGCGGTACCTATAACTTTGAAACAATCAAATTTAAAGTGATGAACCGGGATATGGCTTTTGAGGCCTTTAAAAAGGGAGAATTTGATATCTTTGATGAGATCACTGCTAAACGGTGGGTTACTGAGACCAATACGGAGCCTTTTAAGAAGAATTGGATCATTAAGCAAAAGATCTATAACTATGCACCCCGGGGGTTTGGGGGAATTGCGCTCAATACCAGAAGACCGATCTTTAAAGACGTTAGGATTCGTAAAGCAATCAATCACTTGTTAGATCGGCAGACAATTCTGAAGCGGATCATGTTTGATCAGTATCGACCGCTTACTTCTTACTTCCCGTCGCTGTATTCCAGTGCTGAGAAGCCAAATCAACTGATCGAATATAACCCGGCTTTAGCGAAACAGTTACTCCAGGAAGCTGGTTTTAACCGTCTGGGAAAAGATGGCTATTTGGTCAATGCGAAAGGTGAAAGATTAGAGTTTACGATCTCTTATACAATTGAAGATTCAGAAAAATATTTGACAATTTTTACGGAAGCTTGTAAACGGATCGGTGTTAAAGTGAACCTGGAACGCCTTTCCTGGGCTACGTTAATTAAGAAGATGGATGAGTATGATTTTGATGGGGTGGAGATCGCCTGGTCGGCAGCGTTATTTACCGATCCGGAACAACTGTGGCACTCAAAACACCTTGCTGCTGCTGGTGGCAGTAATCTGCCCGGATACAGCAACCCTAAAGTCGATCAGTTGATTGCTACTTTACCGCCAATGTTTGATGTTAACAAACGGAATGAAATAATTAAACAGATTGATTCATTGATCTATCAGGATTATCCTTATGTACTATATTGGGAGGCTGGATATTCAAGAATTCTTTATAAAAACATCTTTGGGATGCCAAAGACGGTATTTCCAAAATACTCCAGTGGAATTTTAAAGTACTGGTGGATTGACCCTGTAAAAGCGGAACGCTATTCTGAAGCTGTTCGAAAAAAACAAAGTTTACCCGGTAAGCCGGAAGAAGTATATTTTGATCAACAGGCCGGGAAATAAAAGGTTGGGAGAGGTTAGATGTACTCCTATTTAGTCAAACGTCTATTACTGATTGTACCAACGATGTTGGGGATTACTTTAGTCTGTTTTCTGATTATGCAGGTGGTTCCCGGTGGTCCGGTAGAGCAGGCATTGCAACAGATGAAGATGGCTAATCGACAGGAATTTGGCGGTTACACGATCTCCACTGAAGAGGTTGAGCGGCTTAAGGAGTATTATGGTTTTGATAAACCGATCTTAACCCGCTATTTTACCTGGTTAGGTAAGTTGCTCCGGTTAGATTTCGGAACTTCCTATAGTTACGAAAAGCCGGTACTGGAAGTAATTCTAAGCCGAATCCCGATCTCGCTGACTTTTGGATTGGTAGGCTTATTCGTTACGTATTTAGTCTGTATTCCGTTAGGAATCAAAAAAGCACTGCAACATGGTGATGCCTTTGACAACTGGAGCAGCTTTTTGATCTTTCTTGGTTATTCGATCCCACCCTTTGCCTTGGCAGTGGTATTAATAATCCTCTTCGGAGGAGGCAGTTTTTGGAACCTCTTTCCAATCAGCGGGGTGGTTTCGGAATATTTTGAGGAGTTGTCGTTATTCGGTAAGATCATTGATTATCTCCACCATCTGTTTTTACCGGTTATCTGTTATACAATCGGAGGTTTTGCTTCTCTAACTTTACTGATGAAAAATTCGCTGTTGGAACAGTTAAGTCAGGATTATATGAGGACAGCAATGGCCAAAGGGCTCTCATACCGTAAGGCAGTATTCCGGCATGCGTTACGAAATGCCTTGATTCCGATTACCACCAATATTGGGATGATTATTGGTGTGGTGTTATCGGGTTCTTTCTTAATTGAGACGATTTTTACCATTGACGGAATGGGATTACTGGGTTATCAGGCAATTGTCAACCGGGATTATCCGGTAGCACTTGGTTTGATTGTGATCTCCAGTATGCTGATGCTGATTGGCCGGATCATCTCCGACTTCTGTCTGATGCTGGTCGATCCGCGGATTAAATTACGTTAATTTTGATGGAGGGTCAGTTTGCGAATTTCACCGTTAACTGCACGTCGAATTGCCAAGTTCAAACAGATGAAAAGAGCTTATTACTCATTGTGGATCTTAATGATCTTCTATGGGCTCTCTTTGTTAGCCAACTTTATTGCCAATGATCAGCCGTTGGTGGTCCGTTACCAGAGTAAGTTTTACTTTCCGGTACTCCGTTTTTATGACGGAAGCCATTTTGGACTGGAAGCCAATGAAAAACCGGATTATAAACGATTAAGGGAAGCTGATAGTTTTAAAGCAGGAAAAGGGAATTTTATATTATTTCCACTTATTCCGTATGGTCCCAATGAATCACTGTTTGATTTGGATGTTTATCATCCTTCGCGGCCGACTTTCAAAAATTTAATGGGGACCGACGACCGTGGCAGGGATATATTGACACGCTTGATCTATGGTTATCGTATCAGTTTTAGCTTTGCAATTTTGATTACTTGTGGCAGTATGATCTTGGGGATTATTATTGGAGCTTTTCAAGGGTATTTTGGAGGAGTATTCGACTTATTGTTACAACGGGCTATTGAAATCTTTTCAACCTTGCCGTTTTTATATGTGGTAATGATTATCGGCAGTTCATTGGGTACCGGGTTTTTAATCTTATTACTGATCTTTATTATCTTTGGCTGGATTGGAATCTCATATTATATCCGGTCAGAATTTCTTCGATTAAGGGAAACGCCATATGTTGAAGCAGCGAAGGCTATGGGGGTAAGTGACTGGAAGATCATGTTCCGTCATATTTTACCGAATGCGCTGACACCAATCGTTACCTTTCTTCCGTTTAGTTTGATTGGCGCAATCACTTCATTATCAGCCCTTGATTTTCTGGGGTTTGGACTTCCGGCTCCGACACCAAGCTGGGGGGAGTTAATGCGGCAGGGAATGGCTAATCTGTTTTCCTATTGGGTGTCGTTGTTTCCGGTGTTGGCTTTATTCATCGTCTTACTGTTGATTGCTTTTGTGGGTGAAGGGATTCGGGATGCGTTTGATCCTAAAGATTATCAGAAGATGGAGTAATGTGGAGCAATAATGAATCAAGTTCTGCTTGACATCAAAAATCTTACAGTTAGGTTTAATAACAATCAGACTCCGGTAACCGCAGTTGCTGGTCTATCACTGACGATTAATCAAGGGGAGATCTTTGGTTTGGTTGGTGAATCCGGTTGTGGTAAATCAGTTACTGCTTTATCGATCTTACGTCTGGTGGCTTCACCTCCGGGACAGATCGTCGCCGGTGAGATCGTTTGGAAGGAGCGGGATCTGTTAAAACTGCCACTTTCGGAACTGTTGAAGATCCGTGGTAAAGAGATCGGGATGATCTTTCAGGAACCAATGAGCAGTTTTAACCCGGTTAAAAAAATTGGGGTCCAAATTAGTGAAGCTTATGAAATTCATAATGATATGAATATTCTTTCCCGTAATGATCTCCAAGCCAAAGTCTTGGAGGTATTGAAACAGGTTGAGATCCAGGACCCAAAGCGGTTTTACGATTCTTATCCCCATGAATTATCAGGCGGAATGCGCCAACGGGCGATGATTGCCATGGCTTTAATTAATCAACCTCAGCTATTGATTGCTGATGAACCTACAACAGCCCTTGATGTTACCGTACAGGCGCAAATTTTAGATTTAATGCTTGAATTACAAAGGAAGACCGAAATGGCAGTTCTTTTAATAACTCATAATCTGGGAATAGTTGCGGAAGTAGCTGATCGGGTTGGAGTAATGTATTTAGGTAAACTTGTTGAATTAACCGATGTTTACCAGCTGTTTAACCAACCATTACATCCTTATACGCAAGGTTTGTTAAAGTCGGTTCCTAGTCTGTTACAGACTGAAGCACTGCAGGCAATACCGGGGCAGATTCCTGATCCGGACGATTTACCAAATGGTTGTTACTTTGCGCCGCGTTGTCCAAAAGCGATGGATATCTGTAAGCAGCAACAACCAAATATTAGGGAGTTTGGCCAAGGCCATCAGGTAGCTTGCTGGTTATATTAAAAGTTGTAAGTAAGAAAGAACAATAATTGTCAGGTGTACTTGTTGATGAAGAAGCTTTTAGAAGTTAGCGAACTCCAGAAGAGTTTTCCGTTAAAGACCAACTTTTTCGGGAAGACAGTCCAGGTTGTCAAAGCGGTCGATCGGGTTAGTTTTACAATTGCGCCCGGTGAAACCTTAGGGTTGGTGGGTGAATCAGGTTGTGGTAAAACAACGCTTGGCCGTTGTATCTTGCGTCTGCTTGAGCCGAGCAGTGGCCGGATTGAATTTAATAACCGGATCATTACCGGGATCTCCCAACGGGAGTTGCGGCAATATCGTCCGCAGATGCAGATTGTTTTCCAAGATCCTTACTCCTCTTTAAACCCCCGAATGACGATTGCGGATATTATTGGAGAGGGATTGATGGAGCATGGTCTGGTCAAGAATAACCGTCAAAAAGAAGAAGCCGTAGTGGAGCTGCTGGAGAAGGTTGGCCTTTCAACGCAAATTTTACATCGTTACCCGCATGAATTTTCGGGAGGACAGCGCCAGCGGATTGCGATCGCGCGGGCGATTGCTTTAAATCCGTTATTTATGGTCTGTGATGAAGCAGTATCAGCCTTGGATGTCTCGATCCAGGCGCAAATAATCAACTTATTTATTAAATTGCGTCAGGAATATAATCTTGCATATTTATTCATTACCCATGATTTGGCTGTAGTCAAGCATCTGTCCCACCGGATTGCGGTGATGTATTTGGGACAGATCGTGGAGTTGGGGCCTACTGCAGCGCTCTTTCAAAATCCGATTCATCCATATACTAACTTGCTGTTGGATTCGATTCCGCTCCCTGATCCGAAAGTCCGGAAAGAAAGAAAGGCTGTTTTAAAGGGTGAGTTTGAAAGTTTACCGGGTAAAGAATCAGGGTGTAAGTTTGCCCCGCGTTGTCCAAAAGTGATGGCGATTTGCCGAGAACAGGACCCCCCTCTTAAAAATGTGAATGAACAACATTTTGTTAAGTGTTTCCATTAAATTGATTTTGAGTGAAAATGAATACGAGACAGATAAACTTAGTTAGCTTTACCGAACGTTTAATCACTTAAGGAGCAAGTAATGACAGAAAATTCAATTCTTTTAACGATAATTGATAAAGTCTTCAAACCAGATCAGTGTTTTAAGTATTCAAACCTTGAAATAAAAGGATTTCGGTTAATTGCCAGTAAGGAAGATCAACAAAATGCCGGTTATTTTATCAATCCTGAAGTAACCGAAGCAGCGATTAAAGAGCGTAAGCGGCAATTTGGTCCCAATCCAATTAAACCGTACAAGGATTATTTCGGTGAATTTGTGTTAGAGACTAATATCGTACCGGAAGTACTTAGTGTTAAGTTTGCGATTGGATATACGATCAATTCTAAAGTTACAACTGTAGATGATCTATCCAATTTTGGCTGGTTGCGTCTTTGTACCGGAATCGTTGATATTGAGTATCCTAACTTAGCCCATCATAAACAACTACTGGATTATTTGTTGCAGCACTCAAAGAAGCCACGGTTTTTAATTACCAGAATCTATCACTATCTTCAGTTTAGTCTTTATCAACAGCTTACGGCAGAAATATCAGAGATGGAACATCCCCTAATCCAACCATGACAGTGATATTATATTAAAAAATTATTGTTGAGTACTCAAAAAACTCTATCTTAATTGGGAATTGATGACGATAAATCTATAAGTAAAATTAAGGGATAATCTAATGAGACTAAGAAGCCGAATTGTTTTCAAATTTTTATTAGTAATTTTCTTACTTTTTACTGCTTCTTGTCATTATAAACAAGAGTCAATTAAGGTCGGGTTTGTCGGGACTCTAATCGGGCGTTATTCTGATATCAGTATCAACTGCCGCAACGGAGTGATGTTAGCCGTTGAAGAGATCAACCAAAATGGTGGAGTTAACGGGATTCCAATTGAGTTGATTATTAAAGATGATCAGATGGATCCGGAAACGGCAATCAGGGTTAACCATGAATTGCACCAATCGGGTGTTCAAGTAGTCATCGGCCATATGACCAGTGCGATGTCGTCAGTAGCATTACCCGAGATTACTAAATTAAAAATGTTAATGATCAGTCCAACTACGAGTGCGACCAGCTTTAGCGGATTGGACGATTATTTTTTGCGGGTTTACCCCAGTAATGAACAATCACAGCAAATCCTGGCACAATTCATCTATTATAAATACAAACTGAAAAAGATCGCAATTGTAGCTGATTTAAGGAATCAAAATTATTCCGAAGAGTGGGCAGTTGATTTTCGTACTGAGTTTCAAAGACTTGGGGGCGAGATCGAGAAAATGGTCTCTTTTTATTCCAGGGTTTCAGTAAATATGAATCAAATTGCCCAACAAATATTGGAGGCTAAACCGGAAGGGATACTGATAATTGCAAACTCGAATGATACGGCTAATTTCTGTCAACAGATCAAAAAATACAATCGCCAACTTCCCCTCTTTACAACCAGCTGGGCAATCTCCGGAAGTATTTTGGAGTATGGTGGGACAGCAGTTGAGGGTCTTGTTTTTCCGGAGATCTTCGATCGGGATCATCCTGGAGAAACCTATCAATGTTTTTTAAAAGCATATATCGAGCGTTTTGGAGATGAACCAAGTTTTGCCGCGTTGATGGGCTATGAGACGATGCAGGTGATCTTTCAGGCCATGCTAAATTTGGAAGAGATCAGTTCCGACGGATTGAAGGAAGCGATCATTAACCAGCGTAATTTTAAGGGATTGCAAGAGGATTTTCAAATTGATAAGTATGGAGATGCTTATCGTTACTTCAAGTTATTTACGATCAGTGACGGGAAAATTAAAAGGATTGACATGTGAATGAGATTGATCAAAATAAAAGAAAGCCTTAAGACAGTTTTAACGTTAAATTATATTATTGTAGTAACAACGCCAATCTTATTGATCAGTATTGTTAATTTGAGTTTTTTAGCCAATAACTTACAGCACCAGGTCGCAGAGAAAAACAACTACATTTCCAGTACGTTGGTCCAGGAACTCGAAGAATTTTTGAATCACCAACAGAGCGTCTTAGGTTTAGTTGAGGATTCTTTTAAGACCAAAGATATTCAAATGGATATCTTTTTGAATTCAATTATTAATAATTATTCATTATTTGATATGATCCAAATTGCTGACAATAACGGGATCGTCAAGCATGTTGCGCCATTTCGGGAAGATTATCGTGAGATCAGTATTTCGGGATATAGTTTTTATAAGGAAGCAACTAAAAATTACTTTTACTGGTCAAATGTCTTTATGTCATTACAGACCGGACAGCCGACTATTGCCGTGACGCGGAAGATCAAAAACGGTTTGGTGATTGGTTATTTAAATTTAAGTAAAATCAGCGATATTTTTGACCGGGTTTATATTGGTGATTCCGGTTGGGTTGAGATTGTCGATCGGAATGGAACTGTTATTTTCTATAAAGATAAGTCACAGATCTATCAAAGAATGAATTTCAAAAACCGGTTTATCACCCAACAAGGACTTCAAGGAAAATATGGAGAATATCGCTATAAAGAATCCGGTGTTTTAATGTTAGCGAACGTTGCTTTAGTAACGCAGACAGGTTGGCCGGTGACGGTCTGTCAAACAGTTGAAGAGGCCTATCGGGCGGTAGTAATGACCAGAAATGTCTTTCTTTTGGGTACTTTAGGCACCTTAATTCTGGCGATCTTATTAGCACTTCGAAACTTAAACAAGATTATGCAACCGTTGGCATCTTTGGCTAATTGGACCAAAGAAGTGGCCGCCGGTAATTATGCGATTACGTTTCAAGAAAAAACTTATGAAGAATTTAATGAATTAGCGGATTATTTTCATAAAATGACCGAGGCGATTCAATACCGTGAACAAGCGTTTCGGGACAGCGAAGAGCGTTATGCTTTGGCGGTTATCGGCGCCAAAGACGGGTTATGGGACTGGGATTTGGTTAAAGACGAATTTTACTATTCGCCGCGTTGGAAAGAGATCCTTGGCTATAGTAATCTGGAGATAGCCAATAGTCCTAGTGAATGGTTTGATCGAATCCATCCTGAAGATTATGAGCGGGTGAAAAGCGATTTGGATCGCCATTTTAAGGGTTATGATGATCATTTTCAGAATGAGCATCGTTTATTACACAAAAACGGTTCTTATTTTTGGGTATTAGCCAGAGGAATTGTAATTAAGGATCGTGATCAGAAGTTATACCGGATGGCCGGTTCGTTAACTGACATCTCGGAACGGAAATTTTCAGAGGAGCAGATTAAAGCTTCATTAAAAGAGAAAGAATTATTGTTAAAAGAGATCCATCACCGGGTTAAAAACAATATGCAGGTGATCTCGAGTCTGTTAAGATTACAGTTGAATTATATGTCCAATGAAAAATATAAGGAGATGTTTAAAGACAGTCAAAACCGGATCAAGTCAATGGCATTGGTCCACGAAAAACTCTACCAGTCAAATGACTTAACCAGGATTGATTTTAAAGATTACGTTGAGAATTTAGCAAGCAGTCTCTTTCGTTCGTATGGAATTGATACTGAAAGAATTTCGCTTTCGGTTAAAGTTGTCGATATAATGGTCGGAATTGATACGGCGATTCCTTGCGGGCTGATAATCAATGAGTTGTTATCGAATGCGTTAAAATATGCGTTTCCGGATGAACGGAGTGGTGTCATTGAAATCTGTATTGGAAAAAATCCGGACAATCAAATTGAATTAGTGGTCCGGGATAATGGAGTTGGGTTACCTGAAGATTTTGATTTAAACAAGTGCGAATCTCTGGGATTACAATTGGTAACTGTTTTAACTCAAGACCAGCTTCAAGGGGAAATTACGTTTGAACGCAAAAATGGTACTGAGTTTCGGTTAAAGTTTCAGGAGGTAAATAATGGCTGAAACCAAAATTTTAGTAGTTGAAGACTCCAGTATTGTGGCGATCGATATTAAGCGGTCTTTACAGAAATTAGGCTATAATGTTGTAGCAACCGCTGCCTCAGCTGAAGAAGCAATTGCGAAGGTTGTTGAAAACGAGCCGGAACTGATATTGATGGACATTCGTCTTAAAGGTGATACTGACGGGGTTGATACGGCGCGAATAATTAAGGATAAATACGACATTCCAATCATTTATCTGACTGCTTATTCTGATGAAGAGACCTTGGAACGTGCCAAATTGACCGAACCGTTTGGTTATATTATCAAACCCTTTGAAGAGCGTGAGTTGCAAACGGCGATCGAGATGGCATTATACAAGCATCAGATGGATCTGAAGATTAAAGAAAGTCAGAAATGGCTTTCAATCACCTTACAAAGCATTGGTGATGCTGTAATTGCTACCGATGAACGGTCACGGGTTAAATTTTTAAACCCCATTGCCGAACGGTTAACCGGGTGGAGTCAATCCGAAGCATTCAATCGCCCATTAGCTGAAATTTTTAAAATTGTGAGTGAGACTTCCGGGCAGACCGAGCAGAATCCGGTTGACAAAGTATTTGAAACCGGTACGATTATTGGTTTGGCTAATCATACAATCTTAATCAATAAAAATGGTCAACGAATTCCGATCGATGATAATGCTGCTCCGATCAGGGATGAAAATGGACGGATTATTGGTGTTGTTTTAGTTTTTCGGGACATTACCGAACGGCGCGAAATCCAACGCCAAATCGAGCAAAGCGAAGAACGCTACCGTGCTGTAGTGGAACAAGCGTCCGAAGGGATTTATTTGGTTGACGTGATTACCAAGCGTGTGGTAGAAGCCAATAAAACTTTTCAGGAACTATTGGGATATTCCAATGAAGAAGTTAAAAACCTGACACTTTATGACCTGTTAGATTATAGCCGTGAACGGATCGATGATAATATTCGCCGAATCTGTGAGATAAAGCAGCCACTCATTGATGAATGTAAGTTTCGTTGTAAAAACAATAGCTTACTGGAGATGCGAATGAGTGCCACCTTGATTACTTATGGCGGGCGCGAGGTGATTTGTGGCGTTGCGCACGATATCAGTGAGCGCAAACGGGCCGAAGAAGCACTACGCAAAAGTGAAGCCAAGTTTCGAATGTTGGTTCAGTCAATACCTGATTTAATGTTTCGGGTTAATAAAGACGGAGTGATTAAAGATTTCAAGCCTGCCAAAGATTTTGATTCTCCGGTATTAGCGAATGATATTGTTGGTAAAGCCTTTATTGAGATCTTACCGGAACCAATAGCTGATTTATATAATTTAAACATTGAAATAGCGATCAAAACCGGTGATGTTCAGGTGTTTGAATATTCTTTTCCAGTAAAGCAAGGGACCAGATACCGTGAAGCACGAATCGTCCCGGTGACCAATGATGAAGTCCTGATTTTGATTCGCGATATCACTGAACGTAAAGAGATGGAAGAGCAGCTAAAGTATCTAAGCCTGCATGATCCGTTGACCGGGATTTACAATCGGACTTATTTTGAGGAAGAACTATACCGGCTCGGAGAAGCGCGCCAATTGAAGTTAGGAATTATTATCTGTGACCTTGATGGCTTAAAACTGGTCAATGATACTTTGGGACATGAACGCGGAGACGTTTTATTAAAAGCGACTGCAGAGGTGATTAAACGCTCAATCCGTCAGGGTGATTTAATTGCCAGGATCGGTGGCGATGAATTTGCCATTTTGTTAGCTGATAATGACGTCAAAATTGTTGAAGCGGTGTGTCAACGAATTAAAGAACAAGTTGAGCAATATAATAAACTCAATCCGGAACTGCTATTAAACATCTCGTTTGGCTTTGCAGTGAGCACAGATAATACAACTAATGTCAGCAGTATCTTCAAAGAAGCGGATGACAATATGTACCGGGAGAAACTTTATCGAAGCCAAAGTACCCGTAGTACAATAGTTCAGGCGATGATGAAAGTTCTGGAAGTAAAAGATTTTATTACGGAAGGTCATGCCAATCGTCTCCAAGAACTGATCGTTGATTTGGCAACGTCGATCGGTTTACCGGAACCAAGTGTTACCAACTTAAGGCTTCTGGCGCAATTTCATGATATTGGTAAAGTAGGTACACCCGATCGGGTTCTTTTTAAAGAAGGGCTCCTCAACGGTGAAGAGAAGCTTGAAATCCAGCGTCATGCAGAGATTGGTAACCGCATTGCCAAATCGATTCCTGATTTAGTTCCGATTGCTGACTGGATCTTAAAGCATCATGAATGGTGGAACGGAGAAGGTTATCCATTAGGTCTTAAAGGGGAAGAGATCCCGTTAGAATCCCGGATCTTGGCAATTGCTGACGCTTATGATGCGATGACCAGCGACCGTCCTTACCGGAAAGCATTATCCCATGAAGCTGCTGTAGCCGAGATTAAGAAATGTGCCGGTAGCCAGTTTGATCCGATGTTGGTGGAACGTTTTATTGAAGTATTGGCAAAGAAGCACCGGAAGTAAAAGGAGTATGCTGATTTGACACCCCAATTTGTGTTGGATGATGTTTCATTAATAAAATCCAATCATAATCAAACAAATACAATATTGAAAAACATCAATTTGACTATTTACACCAATCAAATAACGAGTTTGATTGGGCCTTCCGGAGCAGGAAAAAGCAGTCTGTTACGGTTATTAAACCGGTTAGACGATCCTTCTGCCGGAGCGATTTACTATGACGGTCAACTGTTGAAAGACTTTGATGTCCTCGAATTACGCCGGAAAGTTGGAATGGTGTTTCAGATACCAGTGATGTTTGATACTACAGTAGCGGAGAACATCAAATATGCCTCCCGTTTTGGCAAAAATAAGAAGAAGACAGATAAAAGTGTGATTGAACTACTGGATATGGTTGGGCTGGATCCGGGATTAGCTGAAAGGGATGCATTGCAACTTTCGGTGGGTCAGCAGCAAAGGGTGGCCCTGGCGCGAACGCTGTATACCGAACCGGAGGTGCTGTTGTTAGATGAGTTAACTGCCCCATTAGATCCAACAACTGCGCAGGAGATTCTCAATTTGATTCGTAAATTGCAAACTCAGTTAGGATTAACCATCGTTATCATTACCCACCTTCTCCAACAAGCCCGCGATTATTCCGACTTTACCGTTTATTTGGAAAATGGTAAATTGATCGAATTTAATCACACCGAAGCTTTATTTTCAAATCCGGAACATGAGGCGGTTTTGGAATTTATTCAGGGGAGAAGAGCCCGATGAGTTATATTAACATTACTTTTTGTGATCTGGCGATTGCCGTCTCATTAATTGTCATCACTTTATTGATTTCGGTCAAAGAACGGTTAGCGATCGAGAAAGACTTAATCATTGGAGCGATCAGAAGTTTTCTCCAACTGGTAGCGGTAGGTTATGTGTTGCAGTATATCTTTGATCTGCAGCGGTGGTATTTAGTTGTTTTAGCGTTACTGATCATGATTATGGTTGCCGGTTATAATGCATTAAAGCGGCAGAAAATTCAGTGGAAAAGGTTATTTTGGATTTTAACAATCAGTATTGCGAGCGGAAGTATTCTGGTGATAATGATTGTGATTAATTTAATATTAAAAGTAAGACCCTGGTACCTACCGCAATATATCATTCCGTTAGCAGGGATGATTATCGGAAACTCAATGGTAGCCGCTGCCTTGGCTGCCAATCGGTTGTCGGCGGCGATTAGCGAAAACCAAAAGGAGATTGAGGTTGCCTTAGCATTGGGAGCTACGGCGCGTGAAGCAGTCAATCCGTACTTGCGTGATGCATTAAAGACGGCAATGATGCCATCGATCAGCTCGATGATGACCGTTGGGATTGTTCAATTACCGGGAATGATGACCGGCCAAATAATCGCCGGAGCCAATCCTAATGAAGCCGTCCGTTACCAGATTGTTGTGATGTATATGATAACCGCGGCTACGGCTCTAACAGTTATCTTGGCAGTTTTTTGGCTCTATCGCTGTTATTTTTCTGCCAGCCACCAATTGCTGCCGGAACCGGAAGGTAAAAACAGTTTGAGGTTAAAACCATAGATTGAATTTTAATGGACAATTAGCCATCAGTTCCGATTTTTCATATTGTAAAATGTGGAGGATTGGGACTATGGAATTGAATGCTTACGCTGCCAACCATCAGAAAATAGCTTACTTTAACCGGTTGCTGGAACGTTTTCCGGTCTTAAAAGAGTGTGGGCAGTCCATTTTAATGGCTGAACAGTTGATCAGCCAAGCGTTTCAGGCCGGACAAAAACTATTGGTATGCGGAAATGGTGGTAGTGCTGCCGACGCCGAGCATTTAAGCGGTGAACTCTTAAAAAGTTTTTTAAAGCAACGCCGGCTTTCTGATGAATTAATCAGCAAAATGGCAGTTGAAGCAGGAAGAACTGCGATTGAAACCGATTGGATCAACAGACTGCAAGGTTCCTTGCCGGTAATTGTCCTAACAACTAACGGGGCAATCGCCACAGCAATCAGTAATGATCAGGGAGCGGACTTGATATTTGCCCAACAAGTCCTTGGGTGTGGAGCCAGTGGCGATGTTTTAGTCTGTATCAGTACCTCGGGTAATTCTGAAAATATACTCAAAGCAGCAATTGTTGCTAAGGCCAAAGGGATTAAAGTGATTGGACTGACAGGCTTAACCGGTGGCAGGCTAATATCGGTTTGTGATGTCAACATCAATGTCCCGGTGCAGGAAACCTATCAAATTCAGGAGCTACATCTTCCCATCTATCATTGTTTAAGTGCAATGCTTGAAGAAGAATTTTTTGGTTAGATAGTTGACAAAAATAATAAAATATATTAAAATTTAACCATGTTAAATAATTTATTATGGAAGTTTGAATCAGATTAGGTTATACTAGTAAAAAACTAAAAAAGAGGGGATTCAATTATGAAAAAATGGGAATGTACAGTCTGTGGTTATGTTTATGATCCGGCGGTTGGCGATCCGGACAGTGGTATCGCTCCGGGAACTGCCTTTGAAGATTTACCTGAAGATTGGGTTTGCCCCGAATGCGGAGTAAGTAAAGATATGTTTGAACAACTTGATTAAATAAACAGAGATATTTGGGATTGAGTAGCATTTTCCAGAAATTTGTCTACGCCTGCAATCTCTAAATTATGGTATTCAATCAGTTCTTCTGGTTGAATACCTAAAAGTTTTAATGAGGCTTCACAGGCGATAAACTGGACATTTCTCTCTTGGGCCATTTGGAATAGATCCATAGCGGTCTGTCCGTCTTTTTGACGGATTAATTTTTTCATTAACCAAGGGCCAATCCCTAAGAAATTCATCTTGGACAGACCAATCCGTTCGGGACTGATTGGCATCATCAATTTAAATAAATTCTCAAGTGGCTGGTTACTATAGATAATTTTGCGGCGGAGGAGGTTTATTCCCCAAAAAGTAAAAAAGATCTTCACCTCCATACCGTTACCGGCAGCTCCATTGGCTAAAGTGAGAGCAGCCATTGCTTTATCAAAATCGCCACTGAATATTATCATACTAAATTTGGAATGATTTTCAGTCACTAAATTGCAATAACAAATTGAACTAATCCTTTAAACCTTAAAAATCTGTTGTAATAATCATAAAGCATAAATCAGATCCAATTCAGCATCAAAGAGTTCTTCCGGCGTTTTGTAACCGAAGATCT
>Ga0209204_1000348_pt1 | contig 51324 bp, 62 predicted proteins | sample AD_JPNMR2_MetaG_FD_184425 | JGI IMG/M metagenome (GOLD analysis project Ga0209204, IMG submission 184425) | Active sludge microbial communities of municipal wastewater-treating anaerobic digesters from Japan - AD_JPNMR2_MetaG (SPAdes) (version 2) | ecosystem: Engineered > Bioreactor > Anaerobic...
TTCCAGTAAATTTTAATAGATTGGCAATATGAAAAAGAAACATGGAATGAACAGGTGTTTTAATGATGATCAATCCATTGTCCTTAAGAATTTTGTTAACACTCTTGAGATATTCTAATGGATAATTTACATGTGCAATAACATCTAACATTGTTACAATATTAAAATAGTTATCAATAAACTTTGCCTGCCTTATATCACCATAAATAACATCAAACCCCCTTTTTTTACAATGTTCTACAGCAAATGGTGAAATATCAAGTCCAGTAATATTGAAGTTTCTCTTTTTTGCAAGTTCGAGAAATATTCCAGTACCACAACCTATATCAAGTAAATTTCCTCGGGGTAATGTTATTTTTTTTTCGATATTTGAAAATAGTTTTTGAAGATATCGTTTTCTTTTGAAATACGATTTTATGTACCATTGAAAAAAATATTTTTCATCATACAAATTTGTCAAATTGGATGCAGGTGGACAAAAGATCACATCGCATCTTTTGCATCTTCTTGCAATATACTTTTTTTCTTTCCAGACAACCCGGGTACCTCCTCCACATATTAAACAAGAATTCTGTATTTTATCAATGTCCATATAGCAATCAAACCATCTTTCCACTTAATTTTTTTACCTTCTCTTTTTGTTCGTGGTGCATACTTAATAGGAACCTCATATATTTTTATCCCCTTCTTTGCGATTTTTGCAGTCACTTCAGGACAGAATTCAAATCTTTTGCAATTCAGTTTAATGGATTTTATCACGCTACTTTTGAACATTTTATAGCAGGTCGGTTCGTCTGTGATAGAAGTATCATAAAGCACATTTGATAAGAATGATAGCAATCTTCCGCCCACATAAAATGAAAATGAGGATTTCGGGTTTTTACCGAGTACCCTTGACCCATAGACAACATCCGCTCTACCCTCCTTGATTGGTTTGATCAGATGAAGAAAATCCATGGGGTCATACTCAAGATCTGCATCCTGTATCACAACTACATCTCCTGTTGTTTCCTGCAATCCTCTCCGTATTGCATAGCCTTTGCCCATGTTTGTTTTAATAAAACAAATTTTTATTTCAGGATGCCTGCCCTTCAGTTGTTCAATAATCTCAGTTGTTCCATCGGTACTACCATCATCAACAATGATAATTTCCTTCTCCAGTGGAACCTCAAGCACTCTTTGAATAATCTGTGCAACCGTTGCCTTTTCGTTATAAACAGGAATAATAATGGAAAGCTTCATATATTTATCTTTCCTTTAATAGAATCCACGAGCCACAAAAATCCAGCTGAGGCAAACAAAATCACAAAGGGTTCTATGGCAATTCTATAACGTATGGAAGCAATAAAAATCATATGAAAAATAGTAAAAAACGCAATAATTCCTATTAAAAATCCTGTTTTGCAATTTCGTACAGGCACAAACATTCCAAGAACGAAAAATGGAATCAATAATCCAAAGCTCAACACGCTAATAACATTGTATAATGTTCCACTGTACTCAGAAGCATTTGGAACAACGTTCCAGAATCTGATAAATTTTTTCCACAGCAATAAAGTAAACCTATGCGGATCTTTTTTTATACAATCAAATGTTAAACTGTAAAAAACTGCGTCTCTTTTCGATTCCTCAATCTGCCAGACACCTTCAGGAAAATACCTGCATGGACCTCCCTGTGAATAAGGATTGTTTCCTTCCCAGAACACTGCTCCACCCATTGTGGTTCCAGGTACAAACTTACCAAGAACAATATAGTTCCTTATCACCCACATGCTTAAAACCAGAATAAATCCAGCAATGGCAAATGCCATTTTCTTTAACTTGTTTTTCATCTCCTGCTTAGTGCACAGCACAAAAAGTACACAGAAAGGAAAAAATAATTCCATTGTTGGTCTGCATAGCCCAGCAAGTCCGCAGACCCCACCAGAAACAAATCCATAAAACGGCAATACATTTTTTTCCGTCAATTTAATAAATGATAGAACACACCATGCCACCAGAAATACAAATAAGGTTTCTGTAAGCAAAAAACCAGAATAAAAAATAAAAAATGGATAAATAGATGAAATGCCTGCTGCCAATATTCCAACCTTTTTGTTGTAAATCCTTTTCCCGAGGCAATAAACAAGATATATGCTTGCAGTGGAAATCAAACACTGTGAAATCCTGATTCCCTTCAGTCCAATTCCAAATTTAGCAAATAAAACAAGGAACAAAGGATAAAGCGGTGGTCTGTATGCTTTCAGGTTTTCTCCAACTATCAGACCACGACCTTGCAAAAAATTTTCTACCATTTTCCAGTATTCATGTTCATCATCAAAATAAAATGCTGGTTTAAGATAAAGAACAAATACCATCCTCAAAATGAAGCCAAAAAGAATTATGAAAAAAATTTTTTTGTTAAAAATTTTGCCCGCCATATTTTCACCCTGAATACGAAAAACGAATTGTGTCCATAAATACCAATTCTTGGAAGCGCGTATATGTCAAAATCACCTTTCCAGTTTGTCACAACTGCACCAGTATATCCTGCATTTTTAACCATGTCCCTAATTTTCTTATTCTGTTTGCCATATGGATAACAGAAAAAGTCTATTTTTCTTCCAATATTTTTTTGAATAAATTTTTTTGACTCAAAAATCTCGTCCCAGGCGTGTTTTCTATCAAGGACAGTAAGGTCAGGATGGGAAAGAGTATGCGATCCAAAGTCCACATTAGACCTCAACATCTCCTGAACCTCTTTCCATTTGAGGTATCTATCTTTTTCTTTGTCTTTGTATTTGTTATAAATTTTCTCAGTACCAATAAAATGCGCAATGAGAAATATTGTAGGTCTGATGTTATATTTTTTTATCACAGGATATGCAAAAAAATAATTATCCGCAAAGCCATCATCAAATGTGACACAAAATCTATTTGTGAATGACCTTTCTTCAATGTACTGATAAAGAGACACAGGTTTATATCCCTTGTCGAGCAGAAACTTTACCTGGGATTCAAACATCTCAGGTGTCACGCTTAATGCATCGTCAGGATACCAGGGATTTATTCTGTGATAAGCAAGAATCATTGTTTTGCCTTAAGTTTTTTGAATCTGTAAGATATGATTAACCAAATCATTTTTAATCCCAAAACCAGGGACTTTCTGAAACTTCCTGTTACAGAAGATTTTCCAATCCGTGGTTTATAGTTCACCGGGATTTCAATAAATTTCATTCCGCGCTTTGCAACAAGAATTGTTAATTCCGGACCAAAATGTTGAGTCCCTACTGAAAAATACGGTTTTACTTTTTCGTACAAATGTCGTTTTATCAATCTCATAGTACAACCAACATCTGTAAGGGTCGTTGTGTTATACAAAAACTCCAGAAGTTTTGCAACTGCCCAGTTGCCCCATTTCAAAAATGCTCCCATATTTGCGCCATGCCATATCAATTCTCTTGTCGTTCGGGTACCAATCACATAATCAAAATCATCAGAATATGCAAGCAATTTAATAACGTCCCTGCCTGAGAATGTGCCATCTGGTTCTGAAATGATTAAAAGGTCTCCGGTTGCTTGTTCAAGTCCTTTCCATATCGCATAACCATAACCCTGCCTTTTTTCATAAACAATCTTTGCTTGTGTCTTTTTTACTTCTTCATCTGTTCCTGCAATTGCATTATTGTTCACAACGATGATTTCGTCCACAAAACCAGAACCAAAAAAATCTTCTATGGCCTGTCTTATAGAATCTTTTTCATTATAAGTTGGAAAAATCACTGACACTTTTTTGTCTCTCCACATTATTTTTCTCCTAATATTACTTCATGTGCACATATGTAATTCAAAAATGGAATATTTTCAATACCCTTTTCCAGAAAAGTGAAAAGGGGCATGGACAAAGCAGGCGCAAAGTCAGGTACAAACCCTTTTCGTTCGTGTTTGATCAAACTTAATCCATTACTTTTCATTTCTCTTATAATAATCTTTGCGGAAAATATTTTTTCACGGCCTGTATCCTGCGGGACCCGTTTCATTAACCAATGCCAATAAGGGTTAATTCTATTATGATCCCATATCAGCAATCTTCCTCCAACTTTCAAAACACGTACCATCTCCTTCAAAGCATGCCTAAACTCTATATGGTTTAAATGGTGCAATGTGGCAACACATATCACACCGTCAAAGCTTTCGGCAGGAAATGGAATGTTCTTAATGCAGGCACATACGATTCTGCCCGGAAGTCTATTCTCTGCAATCTTTGCCATCTCTTGAGAAATATCAATGCCATATACATCAAACCCTGCCTGTAAAAGATGCATAGTCAAAAGGCCTGTTCCACAGCCAGCATCAAGAATTTTTTTTCTACTTCCAAAATTTTTCTTAATGTACTGAATCCGTTTTTCAATATAGTGATCACGGACAAACCTCTTAAACACGCTGTCATAAACTTCAGCAACTGAATCAAAATTTCCTGACATGATTCTTCCTAAAATCCTTAAAAAACCAAAGTGCATAAATACAAAAAACTAACATCAGTGGCATCACAGGAAATCTATATCTGATGGCAGCACGAATCAAAATTGTAAAAGTCGAAAATGTAACAACAAATCCTTGCAATATAAAAAATTTTCTCCATTGTCGAAAGGATAAAAAAAACCCAATCCAGCCCAGAATAATTAACGGGCTTTCAATAAAAAAACTGATCATGACGTGCTTTTTGCTGTATGGCTCGCCTGGTCCTGAAATTGTATGCGGGAAAAATCGCCAGAATCTGATAAATCTGTCTATCACAAGATTGAAATAAAGGACTGGATTTTTCTTTACAAAATCAAAACCCATACGATAGAATTTTCTATCTATCTCAACCTCAGAAAGTCCTCTGAATTCTTCTATGTTTTCAGCATGATAAAAGCCACTGGGTTCACCTAATACCCTTTCATTATTAGCAATGTAAAATACTACCCCACCTTCGGTTGAACCAAGTACAAGTGTATGATGTATAAGATAATTGCGCACAACCCATGGAAGTATAATCAAACTACCACTGCAGAAAAACAAAACCTTCTTAAGAAAATTCTTTTTGTGAATAAAAAAATAAATAAGAATCACAGGAAACAAAACAATGGCAAGAGGTCTGGTCAGGAAAAGACAGCCAAATGTTATTCCGGAAACAAAGTATATTAATAATTTATCTGTTCTCACTGCAAGAACTGATAAAAAAGTCAAAACGACAACGAAAAACGCTGTCAGTGTTTCAGGCGCAAGATATCCTGTCCAGAAAATCGCAACAGGATATACAGCATAAATTGTAGCACACACGATGGCTGCTTTGTTATTGACCAAAAATCCAGTAAGTAAAAACAAAAAGATAGCAGTCAATGAACTTACAAAAGCAAGACCAATCTTTGCAGCGAGAAAACTGTGTCCAAAAATCTTATAGATAGCAGCAAGAAAAAAAGGAAAACCAGGAGCTCTCCATGAATAGAATGGTTTTCCATCGACAAAATATGGATTATTCACCCAGTAGCCCTGTCCAGAAGCAAGTTTCCAACCAAGTTCATCCCACCAGTCCCCCCATACATCCACTGAATTATCCAGTGTTAAAATGAAGCAAATGCGCGCGACAAGAGCGACAAAAAAAATCAACATCAAAATTTTTAAATTCTTCTTTTCCATATTAAAATCATAGGGTTTGGATGACACCAGTCATACGGTATCTTCTCAGATTGACTGAATTTCAATCCAAAAAATTTTGGTTCTTTTTTGAATTCTTTTATAATTTCATAATCAGAAAGAAGTTTCCTGATATCCTGAAGCGATCCTCCCCTCACCCATTGATACTCGCTTACGATAAAGTATCTGGGGCTGGATTTCGATTTTGGCTCGCCTATTTTTATATCATATTTCAAGAATTGAAAAGGTGGACTTCTCCAGGGAGATGGTGCTTCAAGAAGACCAATTGAAGAATCTGTGGGAATATTTTTGTTAATCCAGAAACCAGCAACACTGCGAATATTCTTATCACAGAAAAGCATTACATGCGCAAGAGAGAAAATAAACGTAAATATTAAAACAGGCAAAAGTATTGCTATCAGAGCTTTTCCTCCTATTTTTAATGAAACACATAGAATAATCAAAAAGATATATGGGTAGATAACAAAAGAATAGTGAACCCATTTGCCAGTGGTCATTCCAAAATACAATGCAGCTGGTAGCAAACTTATCAGTATCAACAGACATCGTTTTTCCATTGAAAACAAAGAAAAAATTAGAAAAATGGCAGCAATCAGCCATATTCCTGTTCCAAGCCCATATCGTAAAGACACTGTCAAAAAATATTTCAAATTTTCAAAACTTGTAGAATTTTTCCAGTAGGATTGGATATAAGAAAGTTCATTAGCAAATTCCTTAAAGGATAATAAAACATATGGATTTGTTAGAAGATACGAAAAAACAAAGCATACACCGGAAATTACAATATTCTTAAAGATATTTCGTGCATCGCTGGTAACGAAAAATATAGACAGAATCACAGTTAAAAAAACATAACCATAAGAAAGAACACTGCCAAAAGCAAACCCTGAAAAAATAGAAGAAAAAACCATCCATTTCAATTGTCTTTCTTCAAAAAATCTAAAAATCCCATAGAGTGCACACATCACCCACAGCATTCCGCTGCTATATGGCTTGAGATAATGTGACCACATAACAAAACCAGGTGTCATGGAAAATAAAATTGCCACTATCAGCGAAATGTTTTGATCTTTTGAAATCCTAAGACACAATAGATAAAAAATTATGGTTGCAAAGACAAAGGTAAAAGCTCCAAAAATACGAGAAACCGTGTAAAGTTCTCCCATTTTATCGGGATTTCTTAAATAAAAAGCCATATTGGATTTTAATTCAATCAATCCTGTCATTGAACAAAGTTTTAACAATGCTCCTAATGGATATAAATAAATTCCTCCGTATTCAAAAAAATGGGGATTGAAATCAAGATGTGATGGATCCATTTTACTTAAACTGGCAAGAACCGCCTGTTCATCAGCGCCATAGGATCTAACGAGATAACTTCTCATGGAGTTCACAAGTTCTCGCGATATAAGTTTCTTTTTACCTTTAATCACAATAGAAATTTTTTCATCAGGATTGTAATCCGATGAATATGGCGCTCCATAATATATTTGCATGTCACGTATATCCTGATGCGTTTGCAACATGGGGTCGATTAAATCCTCCACAATACTCTGGTCACCAAAAACAAGAGAAATTCTCTCACTATCAGGAACCCCCCAGTTTATACCTTTTGTATGAAAAAAAACTCCTATCAACAATATGATTCCAATGGGCAATACTTTCCTATTCATAAAACCTGTATTTTAATATGGCAAAGATTGCCTTAAATCCATCCTTCCATCCAATTTTCTTTCCTGCTTTCCTGGGATTATATGACACAGAAACCTCTTTGATCTTATAACCTTTTTTTAATATCTTGCATGTAATTTCCGGTTCAATCTCAAATCTTTCAGATTTCAGATTTAATCCAGTCAGAATGTCTGTTGCACAAAGTTTATAACAGGTTTCCATGTCAGTAATATTTGAACGGTAAAGGAGATTGGTTAAAAAAGTTAAAAATTTGTTTGCCAGGAGATTAATCAGTGGCATTTTCCTTTTTTCCAAAAAACGGGAGCCATAGACAACCTGCGCCCCATTTTTCACTTCTTCCACCATTTTGATGATATCAAGAGGATTGAGCTCAAGATCAGCATCCTGAATAATCACGTAGTCGCCAGATACACACTTGATTCCTGTTTTTATAGCAAAACCTTTTCCCTTATTAAATTTTTGAGTAATGACATGAATGTTTTCTTTTGCTGACAATGTTTCTAAAATCTTTGCTGTACCATCAGTAGAACCATCATCTATAACAATAATTTCTTTTTCCACAGGCAGTGCTACAATTTTTTCCAGGACTTCAGTAATAGTATTTTGCTCATTGTAGACCGGAATCAAAACCGAAATTTTCATAATAATATCTTAATATACAGTGCAGAATAATTCAAAATCTCACTTTTTGTGATAAAATAAAATGAATATGATTGAAGCGATATTACTCGGCTTATTACAGGGATTTACAGAATTTCTTCCAGTTAGCAGTTCAGGCCATATTTTACTTGCTCAAAAAATATTATTGAATAATCTTGACCTTCCACTAATGATTTCTGTCCATATGGGAACAGCTTTAGCAATTTTGATTTTTTTCAGATATCGCATACGAAGAATGCTATATTCCATAATAAAAACTGCTGACGCATCTTATAAAGAAGAACGAAAACTCTGGAAGTATCTGATTTTAGCTTCTATTCCCGCTGCTATTGCAGGGTTTTTTATTGAACCTAAAATAGACCAGATTTCAAGTGTTTTTCTTGTTAGTGCATGCTGGATTGTCAACGGGTTGATTCTATTCTTCGGAGAATTGCTGGTTCAAAAAAATCAGAAAAACATACCAATCAATTTATTTTCTTCGTTAGTCATTGGCATTGCTCAGGCAGTTGCAATTCTACCAGGTATTTCTCGTTCAGGAACCACAATAACCGCGGGGAAAAACGCCGGGCTCAAATCTGAGGATGCATTTGAATTCTCTTTTTTTCTCGGAATTATTGCCATAGGAGGTGGCCTGGTTCTTGAATTAATAAAACATCCACAGGGATTTAATTACAACAGTATAATTGGAGCAATCACTGGTATGATTTCAGGTTATATTGCGCTTATGTTACTCTCAAAAACTGTTTATGCAAATAAAATGAAATGGTTTGGGTTCTATACAATTATTGCTGGAGTGATCCTTTTTCTTATAAGACCATGAAACACAAAAAAGTCAGGGTTCTGTCAAAAAAAATTTTTAATGGAAAATACGTGGAATTATTTTTTGAAAATAGATTTGATTCAATTCCTCAGCCAGGTCAATTTGTTCACATTTTTACTGGCGGTGCCTTTATGAGGCGTCCATTATCAATTGCAGGATATTCTCCCGAAAAAATTAGAATCGTTTTTCAGATAAAAGGTCCTGGAACAAAAAAACTGGCTGAACTTTCAAACGGAACAAAGATCGATATTCTCGGACCCCTTGGCAACAGTTTTCCAGGTATTGAAAAACAGCAAAAAATTTATCTTGTTGCCGGAGGTATAGGTATTGCCCCCATCTTATTTGTCGCAGATAAATTCATTCAATCAGGCAATGACTTCAAAATTCTCTATGGAGCAAGAACAAAAAATGATCTGCTTGACTTTTTGCTTCCAGAAGGTAACTATAAGAAAATTATCTCTACTGATGATGGAAGTGCAGGAGAAAAAGCTACAGTTATCGAAATTTTAACAAAAGAAATACTGAAAGAAAAACCAGATATCATATTTTCTGCAGGTCCTTTTGCTATGTTAAAAAGCTTAGGACTCCTGTGTGCAAAAGAAAACATTGATGCCTATGTTTCCCTTGAAAATGTCATGTTCTGTGGTCTTGGTGTATGCCAGGGTTGTGTAGTGGAAACTACATTGGGTTATCAAAGAGTTTGCAAAGATGGCCCAGTATTTCATAACAGATTAATCAAATGGAAATGAAAAAATTGCAAATAAAATTAAGTAAACTGAAACTGGATACTCCAGTGCTACCTGCCAGCGGAACATTTGGATACGGCGATGAGTTAATAGATATCATAGATTATCAATATATTGGAGCAATTATCACAAAAACCTTGACATGGAAAGAGAATGCAGGTAATCCACCACCACGAATATGGGAATTTCAAAATGGGTTGATGAATAGTATTGGATTGCAGAATATCGGAGTAAGACGTTTCTATGAAGAAAAATTGGAAATTCTACGCAACCTTAATAAAACCCTGATAGTAAGCATTGGTGGTAAAAATCAAGATGATATATTCAAAAGTATTGAATTTCTCAGCAATAAAAAAGGTATCGATGCATTGGAACTGAATCTTTCTTGCCCGAATATTGAAACAAATAAAACAATTGCAGAAAATCCAGATTTTACATTCAAAATGCTCAAGGAAGCAAGGCGGCTCACGAACAAGGTATTAATTGCAAAACTCAGTCCAAATGTAACAGACATTTGCGAAGTAGGGCTGGCTGCAGAACAAGCAGGCGCTGACATTTTGAGCGCAGTTAATACATTCAAAGGTCTTTATTATGACTGGAACAGAGAAAAAATGTATGCGGGTGGCGTGTCAGGTCCAATGATTTTTCCAATGGCTTTGAGAATGGTATTTGAGTTGTACAGAAAAGTTTCTATCCCAATTATAGGTCTGGGCGGTATTAACTCCGGGCAAAAAGCACTGGAAATGATTTTTTCAGGTGCTTCAGCGGTTGGAATAGGGACATCTCTGGTCATCATGCCTGATCTTGCATCGAGAGTATGTCAGGTCATACTCGATTATTTGAATAAGACGAGAAAAAATTTTTACTCTGTTATCGGCAGCAGGAATGAAAAAAAACATTGAAAGTAGTCACTCTGGTTTTTATGTAAATGTGCTCAAGTTTATTATTGTGACCATGATATTTCTCAGGCCTTTTTTCGATGGATTTTCAAGTCCTGCATTCAATCACACTTACAATCTCGCGTTTTTCACGTTGTTGCCTGTTTGCATTTTTGTGATGAAAAAAAATTTAACATTCACATATCCTTTGCTTTGTTTTCTGATTTTTACAATAATGTGTCTGGCATTTGTTCCTCTATGGCCTGCATGGACAACAACAATAAAACAGTTTCCCTATTTTTTTAGCCTTCTTACAACATGGTTCCTTTTTAAAATAGTATTTGAAGAAAAGGACATTTCCTGTGTTACCAGTATATTTCTTTGTTCAATGGTATTGATTATGATTTATGGTATTCATCAATACTTCTGGGGATTGGAAGCCACGCGACAAACCATATTGCAGCATCCAGAATTGATAGATAATATATCTGACACATACATGGATCGAATAGCAAGCAACAGAATTTTCTCAACATTTGTTTATCCCAATACATTTGCAGGGTATTTATTAATGCTTTATCCTGTTGTATTTTTTTATCTTTTTTCACAAACGAGTATCTCGCTGAAAATACTGACGGGAATTGTTCTCATCACGTTATTACCAGTATTGGCAGCAACAGAATCCATGGGCGGATGGTTTTGTTTTATTATTGTATCAATTTTGATGCTGATGTACTTTGTAATTCCGAAAAAATATTACCTTTATTTTTGTTTCTTTTTTTTCATAATACTCATTTTACTTGCGTACCATGGATTCACATCCGGAGTGATGCCCAAATTTGGTTCATTGATAGACAGGATAAACTACTGGTCATCAGGAATGCAAATATTCAAAAACCATCCTTTCACAGGTGTTGGACCCGGAAATTTTTCTCAATTTTATCTTCGGTTCAAAATTCCTGGTGCGATGGAAGCAAAATTTGCTCATAATCTAATTGTAGAAATCCTTGTATGTACTGGACTCGTCGGACTTGTTGTTTTCGTAACAACAGCATTTTTTTTCATCAAGGAAAATCTTCACAATTTCCTTTTTCCAAAAAATCAATTAATAGCCGGTTATATATTTGGTATGACCGGATTTTTACTCCACAGTCTTATAGATTTTGATTATGCTAATGTGGCAGTTACCTGCATATTATTCGCCTTTGCTGGACTTGTAGAATCATACTCAGGTACACAAAATATTAAATCAAAAACATTGACAAAATCGCTTGCAGGCATTATCATTATTGTGATGCCTATCGCACTCGTTCTGGAATATAAGACGTGGCAAGTAGAAAATATTTTAGAAAACATTAAAAGAGGTAAAAGCAACAATCCCATTCAGGTTCTGGAACAGGCATCTAATATATTTCCTGAACCTGAAATCTTTTTTATTGAAGGAGAAATTTTCAGGTTTGCGTATCAAGAAACTAGAAATATAGAGTTTGCTGAAAGGGCTGTTGATGCTTACAAAAAAGCCATAGAAATGAATCCTTTGGTACCGCTCTATCACAAAATGCTTGCAAGGTTGTTCGTTGAACTTGGTAAAAATGATGATGCCGAAAAAGAGTTTTTACAGGTAATAAATTTGTATCCATCGAAGGCACTTTATAACATCGAAATTGGTGAATTTTATAAAAAAATAGGAAATGAGAAACTTGCGAAAATTTATCTTGAAAAAGGATTGAATTTGCCGGCCAGTAGCAAAGACGAAGCACGCACAATTAAGGAATATAAGGATGGAAAAGATTTTTGAAATACAGGTCAGAAAGGTTGAAAAACCATGCTTTGCTTCAGGAGACATCCCTGACTTGGCACCTGGAGATCTTTGTATAGTTGAATTTGCCAAAGGAACTCAGGATTATGCAAAAGTTTATGCTATTTTTGACCCTGGACAGATGAATCCTAAGCAAGCCATTTCTGGAAAAATCTTGAGAAAGATAAATGAGCAAGACATGCTTGTAATCCAGGAAAATGAGCTTCTTAAACAAGAGGCATTCAAAATTTGTAATGGGAAAATTAAGGAAATTAATCTGCCAATGAAACTTATCGATGTGACCTATTCATTTGATAGAACAGTAATCACATTCTATTATTGGGCTCCTGGACGAGTCGACTTCAGAAAACTTGTCAAAGAGCTTGCATCGATATTCAATTGCAGAATTGAAATGCGCCAGATCGGACTAAGAGATGAAGCAAAAATTAAAGGTGGCTTTGGTATATGCGGCCAGGAAATATGCTGTCATAGATTTCTTAAAGATTTTGAACCTATTACAATGAAACTTGTAAAGACACAGAGTCTTCCACTTGATATGAGCAAAATATCCGGCTTATGCGGGAGATTGATGTGTTGTTTAATATACGAAAGCAAAATGTATGAAAACGGAGAAAGTGAACAATGAAATTTTATATTACCACGCCGATCTATTACATTAATGCTCAGCCACATATTGGCCATTGTTATACAACAATCGCTGCTGATTGTCTGTCAAGATATCACAGAATGAGAGGGAAAGAAGTATTTTTTCTTACCGGAACAGACGAACACGGAGATAAAATCGCCCAAGCAGCAGAAAAAAAGGGTGTCACAATAAAACAGTTCACAGATGAAATGTCTGATGTATTTAAAAACATGTGGAGCAAACTGAACATTTCTTATACAAGATTCATACGCACAACTGAAAAAGAACACGAACTCACAGTGCGTGAAGTATTTAAAAAACTAATGGAAAATGGAGACATATATCAGGGAGAATACTCTGGATATTATTGTATTCCTTGTGAATGTTTCATACCAAAAGCAAAAATTGACCAATCAAATCCAGCATGTCCTGATTGCAATAGACCAGTGACAATACTGACCGAAAAATCATATTTTTTCAAGTTATCCAGATATGGAAATGCTCTTATTAATTATTTTGAAAAAAACCCTGAGATCATTCAACCACGGTTTCGCCTTGAAGAAGTAAAAAGTTTTATATCTCAAGGACTCAATGACCTTTCTGTCACAAGGCAGGGTTCTATCTGGGGTATACCCTCACCGACGCCTGAAAAGTACACAGTATATGTATGGTTTGATGCTCTCTTAAACTATCTTACCGGAGTCGGTTACAAAAATAATACAACAAACGAATACTGGCCACCTGATGTTCAACTGATAGGAAAGGACATTCTTAGATTTCATGCAATTATATGGCCAGCATTGTTACTGGCACTTGGACTAGAATTACCTAAAAAAATTTTTGCACATGGCTGGTGGACAATCGGTAGCGAAAAGATATCAAAATCTAAAGGGAATATTGTGGACCCGCTCAACCTGGTGAATCGTTTCGGAGTTGATGGTTTTAGATATTTTTTGCTGAGAGAAGTACCGTTTGGACTTGATGGCGAATTTTCGGAAGAGAAATTTATTAAGCGTTTCAACAGTGACCTGGCAAATGATCTTGGGAATCTTGTCAACAGAACATTGAACCTGGTGGAAAAATTGTTCAATGGAATTATCCCGACAGGATATGTCGGTTCTGAAATGGAACAACTTGTTGACAGTGTCATAACAAATGTTGACAAAACAATGGAAGATGTGTGTTTTTCGGATGCTCTTAGTGAAATCTGGAAAATTGTGGGAGAAATTAACAGATTGCTTGATACAGAAAAACCATGGAATTCGCCATTGACCAGCGCAAAAAATACACTTTCACAGTGTATCGCAGGTATACACATTATTTCGTTGTTTATCTATCCTTTTATGCCTGAAACTGCGCAGAAAATTTGGAAAATTCTCAATATACCACACAGTAAAAACAATATTCTACTTAACAAGGATGCTTTGAAAATTCCAGAAGGCATAAAATCTGGTCAACGTGAAATTCTGTTTCAAAGGATAAAAATATGAAACCAATATTCAAAAGAATCATGTTGAAATTGTCAGGTGAGGCACTGATGGGTGATGAAAAATTTGGTATTCACTCAAACTCGTTGATATCCATCGCACAGGAAATCAAAGAAGTGACAGAACTTGGATGTCAGACAGCAATAGTTATCGGTGGAGGAAATATTTTTAGAGGAATTACTCGAGATGAAAAGGTAATCGATGAAATCACTGGCGATTACATGGGCATGCTTGCAACTGTCATCAATGGCCTTGCCCTTCAAAGTTGTCTTGAGAAAATGAACGCAATTACCAGAGTTCAGAGTGCATTTGAAATGAGACAGTTTTGCGAACCCTACATAAGAAGAAGGGCGATCAGGCATCTTGAAAAAGGTAGAATTGTAATATTTGTGGGTGGAACAGGGAATCCCTATTTCACAACAGATACTGCCGCTGCGTTAAAAGCAATAGAAATTGGTGCTGAAGTAATATTAAAAGCAACTAAGGTTGACGGAGTTTATACTGATGACCCATTGAAAAACAAAAATGCGAAAAGGTATGACTGGTTAACATACAAGGATGTTCTTGCAAAAGAGCTGAAGGTAATGGATAATACTGCAATAACATTATGTTTGAACAACAGATTACCAATCATTGTGTTTAATCTTTTCAAGAAAGGAAATCTGAAGAAAATTATATTTGGTAAAGGGACAAAAACAGTGATCGCTGATACCGGTTCAAAACTATGTCATTTACTTTAAAGGAGGAGGTACTATGATAAAAGAAATCTGCCAGCAAGCAGAAATGAACATGAAAAAGGTTGAAGACCATTTCGTCAGAGAAATAAACAATTTCCGTCTTGGCCGCGCTTCTGTATCACTTCTTGAAGGAGTTCTGGTAGAGTATTATGGTTCCAGACTGCCAATCAATCAAATTGCGACTGTGTCAATCCCCAATCCGCAAACTCTTATAATCCAGCCATGGGATAAAACGACCATTGACAAAATAGTAAAAGCCATTCAGATGAGTAATCTCGGATTGAATCCAGTTGCTGATTCTGCAACGATAAAAATTTCAGTGCCACCTCTGAGTGAAGAAAGGAGAAAGGAACTGGTCAAAATACTGAGAAAACTTGAAGAACAGGCAAAAGTTGAAGTAAGGGAAATAAGAAGAAAAGTAAAGGAGGAAATAAAAATACTTGAGAAGGAGAAGAAAATTTCTGAAGATGATTCTTTTAAGGCAACTGAAAAATTACAACAGTTAACAGACAAATTTATCGAAGAAATTGAAAAGAAAACTTCTCTAAAAGAAAAGGAAATTCTTGAGTCATAAGCGTTTTGTTATTGCAATTGACGGACCTGCTGGTGCCGGCAAAAGTACAGTGGCAATGCTTGTGGCAAAGGCACTTGGTTTTCTTTATGTTGATACTGGTGCAATGTACCGGGCACTCACATTGAAAGCAATTCAGTTAAAATTAGACCTCAATGATAGGAATGCACTGATAGACATGAGCAGAAACACCAGAATTGAACTTATCCAGAACGAAAATCATTACAGGGTTTTTCTTGATGGGCTGGAAGTCACAAAAGCCATACGCAGTGAACTGGTCAGCAAAAACAGTCATTTCATCGCATCAATTCCAGAGGTCAGGGAAATATTATGGAGTATTCAACGCTCATATCGAGAAAAATATGACATTGTGATGGAAGGAAGGGACATTGGGACTATCGTTTTTCCAGATGCTCAACTGAAAATCTATCTTGATGCCTCTGTTGAAGAAAGGGCAAAAAGAAGATATCTTCAATTGAAACAACAGGGAATCGAAACAAATATAGAAGATTTAAAAAAAGAAATCATCCTCAGGGATGAAAGGGATAAAAACAGAAACATTGCACCGCTTAGAAAACACCCAGATGCGATCACGATAGATACAACCTACCTGACGATTGAACAGGAAGTATCAATGATTGTTCATCTATACAAACAGACCACTGAAAAAAATAAAAAATAACGCTATCTTCTGGTTTCTCTATGGGAATCTCTTTTGAATGAACGGGGATGAAAGGCGGTTTTTTTCCTTTCCTGTTCCAGTTCCTCGTGTGTGAGAGCCTGTTTCCGGCTCAAATTTGCCCTGCCCTGCTCATCAAAACCAACAAATTTCACCCTAATTTTTTCGCCGACACCAACAACATCCTCAACTTTATTGACCCTGTACGGCGCTAGTTCTGAAATATGGACGAGACCTTCCTGTTCATTAAAAAATTTCACCATGGCCCCGAACGGAAAAATTCTTGTAACAGTTCCATCATATATTTTCCCAACTTCAGGTTCTTCAACTATTGCCTTTATCCGTTCAAGCGCCGCCTGACATTTTTCCATTTCAGGGCTATAAATTACAACGGTTCCATCGTCCTCTATATCAATTTCAACATCTGTTTCCTCAATAATCTTTCTGATGGTTTTACCACCACCTCCTATCACCAGACCAATTTTATCAGGAGACACCTTAAAAGAGACAATTCTTGGCGCATATTTTGAAATTTCAGGTCTGGGATAGTTCAAAACTCCATTCATGATATCAAGAATTTTTATTCTTGCCTGTTTGCTCTGTAAGATGGCCTGTTTCAAGATTTCCCATGAAAATTCTGCTGTTTTGACATCCATTTGAAAAGCAGTGATTCCACTGTAGGTACCTGCTATCTTCAAATCCAGATCTCCCACATGGTCTTCTTCACCGGCTATATCTGTTAAAATGATGTATTTATCATTTTCCCTGATCATTCCCAGTGCTATTCCCGCGACGTGTCGTGGAATAGGTATTCCTCCATCCATCAATGCTAGGCTTGAAGCGCAAACTGTTGCCATTGATGAGGAACCATTTGATTCCAGAATATTAGCCACGATTCTTATCGTATAGGGAAACTTTGTTTCATCAGGTATGAGAAACTGCAAAGATTTCTCAGCAAGCGCTCCATGGCCAATTTCCCTGCGTGACGGTCCACGAAGAGCTCCAGTCTCTCCTACAGAAAATGGGGGAAAGTTGTAATGAAGCATAAATCTTTTTGATGTTTCTTCAAAAAGACCATCAATAATTTGTTGATCATGCTTTGTACCAAGTGTTACTGAAGCGAGACACTGGGTCTGTCCGCGAGTAAAAAGTGCAGAACCATGAGTTCTTGGCAGCACTCCCACTTTACACTCAATGGGTCTTATTTCATCAGGTTTTCTGCCATCAAATCTTTTGCCTGTCAGCAGTATCAACTCTCTGATAGTTTTTTCAAGACATTTCTTAAATATCAATTCAATCTTAGCATGCTGTTGTTCACCATAGAATGTCTTCAGTTCTGTCAGCATATTTTCGTAGTACTGATTTCTCTGCTTTTTTTCTGGATAATTCCATATTGATTCCATTTTCTTTTTTACAAAAGATGTCACATTTTCAACTATGTCAGGCTCAAATTCAATTTCAGGTTTGTAATCAATATTCTGTTTCCAGCAAGACAATGACTTGACAAGGGGCTTTATTGAGTCGAAAGCGAACTTTGTGGCATCGATAAACAAATCTTCGGAAAGCTCTTTTGCCCAGCCCTCAAGCATTACTATTGAGTTTTCTGTACCAGAAAGAACAAGATTCAGGGTACTTTTTTCAAGTTCAGAAATCGTAGGATTAATGACAAATTTATCATCTATTCTACCAATCCGTATACAACCAACAACCCCACTGAAAGGCAGCCCCGAAAGCAAAATAGCGCCTGACGCACCAATAACAGAAAGAATATCCGGGTCGTTTTCTTGATCAGCAGAAAGGACAAAAGAAACTACTTGTACCTCGTCTGTAAAATCTTCTGGAAACAAAGGTCTGATTGAACGGTCAATCAAACGGCTGACCAGTATCTCTCTCTCTGAGGGTCTACCTTCTCTTTTAAAAAATCCACCTGGAATTTTACCGGCAGCAGACGTCTGTTCACGATAGTCGCACGTCAACGGAAAAAAATCCCTGATTTCTTCTGATTTTTTTGTTGTGACCGTAACGAGAACAACTGTTTCGCCGCAGCTTACTGTTACTGAGCCTGCAGCTTGTTTTGCAAGAGAACCCGTTTCTATGGTTACCAATTTGTTACCAAGCTCTATTTCTAATTTTTCCATCATTTTCTCAAATTTAACTTTTCAATAAGAGCTTGGTAAGCCGCAAAATCTTTTGCCTGAAGATATTTCAACAGACGTCGCCTGCGGCCTATGAGCTTCAACAAACCTCGTCTAGAATTAAAGTCCTTCGGGTATTTTTTGAAATGCTCACCAAGCGCTTCAATTCTTTTCGTTAACAGAGCAATCTGGACTTCAGGAGATCCAGTATCCTGAGGATGCCGACCAAAGTTCTGTTTTAATTGTTCCTTCACTGATTTATCCAACATTTCATTTTCTCCTTAATATGTATTTGTCTTTGAATACGGACTATGATTAAGTATATACTGTTATTCGAATTTTGTCAATGAAAGGTTACCTAGGGAAAGATGCGATATCTTTTCTATAATACATGTTTTTAAAAAATATGGTATCAACCTTTTCATACGCTTTCATCCTTGCCTGGGCAATTGTTTTTCCAAGTCCAACAACATTCAATACTCTACCACCGGCTGTAATAAAAATGTCGTTTTCCTTCTTTGTTCCTGCATGAAAAATTACAACATCCTTTGAAATATAATCAAGTCCTCGTATGGGATAGCCGGTTTCATATTTTCCCGGATATCCGCCTGATGCAATGACTACATCGACAGCAGACTCTGTTTTCCATTTGATAGATGTTTTGTTCAATAGTTTTTCTGTCGCGGCATCCAGCACTTCAAGTAACCCGTTTGACATCCTTGGTAGAATAACCTCTGTTTCAGGATCACCAAATCTCACATTATACTCAAGAACACAGGGACCATTTTCTGTTATCATCAACCCAAAATAAATGATACCACAGTAATCAAGACTTTTCTTCTGAAGGCCTCTTATCGTTGGAATTACTATCTTTTTTTCTATAATACTTTCCAGTTCTGGACTGCACATTGAAACTGGACTATAGCAGCCCATACCACCAGTATTTGGTCCCATATCGCCATCGTAAATTTTTTTATAGTCCCTCGCAGGGGCAAGCGGAATATAATTTTCCCCATCCGTTATCACAAGATATGACAGCTCCTCTCCGGAAAGAAACTGTTCTATAATGACCCTATTATTTTCGGCTGAAAAAACATGTTTTTCGAAAATATCCTCAACAAACGATAATGCCTGACCCATTTCAGTAGCAACACTTACACCCTTGCCTGCAGCAAGGCCATCAAACTTAACCACAACAGGAAACTCAATCTTTTCAAGAATAATCCTGGCCTGATTAAAGTTGTCTGCCACAAAAAAATATCCTGTGGGAATTCCATTTTCTATCATAAATTCTTTTGCCCACACTTTTGAAGATTCAAGCTTTGCCGCTTTTTGAGATGGACCAAAAATCTTCAATCTTTTTCTTTTGAATTCATCGACAATACCATTAGCCAACGGCAGTTCCGGACCAACAATCGTAAGATCAATTTTTTCTTTCTTGGCAAAAGAGGATATCTCCTGCAATTGATTGGTAGAAATATTGACCAGATTTGCTATTTCACCTATGCCTCCATTTCCTGGAAGTGCATATAGTGCACCTGTTTTGATTTCAGATGCGATTTTCCAGCATATCGCATGTTCACGTCCACCACTTCCAATCACAAGTATTTTCATCTTATTTTATTCCTCAATCGCCTATAATTCTTGTATCTTCATCAAGATATATTCCCCGTAAATTCATTTCAAGAGCATTGGGTGCAGGCGATGCTTCAAAACCAGTATCCCTTGTAATCTTCCCTTCACTAATCAATCTTACAAGGTGCTGATTAAATGTTTGCATACTAATTTCCTTATCTGAAGATATCGCACTTGGTATCTTACCAATTTTGTTTTCCATAATAAGTCTTGAAATAATAGGTGTAACTATCATAATCTCACATACAGGAACCATTCCTGTACCATCCTTTCTGGGTAGCAGCTTCTGACAGCATGTCGCACGAAGGTTGTAAGCAAGAATTTTTCTTACCATATCATGCTGTTGCTGCGGGAAAAAATCAAGAATTCTATTAATCGTGGTAACTGTATCCACTGTATGAAGCGTACTAAAAACCAGGTGCCCGGTTTCACACGCGCCAATAGCAGATTCAAAGGTCTCTGTATCGCGTAATTCGCCTATCAAAATAATATCAGGGTCTTCACGCAAAACCCTTTTTAATGCGTCATGAAATGACAGTGTATCAAGACCCACCTCACGCTGATTAATGACACAGTTTTTATCCGTGTAAACAAATTCAATTGGGTCTTCAATTGTCATGATGTGCAGAGCCCGTTTATTCTGGTTAATATATTCGATCATGGATGCAAGAGTGGTAGATTTACCACATCCTGTTGGCCCGGCTACAAGAACAAGACCAGTTGGAAAATCTGAAATTTTTGCCAGTACAGGCGGTAAACCAAGTTGCTCAAATGATGGTACAATGGATTTAATTCTTCGCATGACGATACCCACATATCCTCTTTGACGAAAAATATTCACACGAAATCTACCTGTTTCAGGGGTTTCTGTGGCAAGGTCCATTTCCATCTGCTCAAGAAATAATGCTTTCTGCTTCTCATTCATAATGCTAAAAGCGTAATTTTCAATTTCCTGGGGGGTCAATACTTCATCTTCAAGGGATTCTTGAAGAACAGTTTTAATTCTAAAAAAGGGTTTTCTTCCTGCCTTCAGGTGGAGGTCAGAGGCATCAACTTCAGCCATCTTTTTCAGTAGTTTCTCTATATTCATCCGTTTCCTTCTCGGACTCAATATTCTCCAGAACCACATCCAGCACATTCAACGAATCGTCTGATACAGATGCTGTACCTCCAGAAAGAATTTTGTGTCCTTTCTCAGAAAATTTCAGTATCAGTCGATAAATATTTTCCTTCTTATCGTATCTGTCAAGAATTTTTGTTGAGTCCTTCATATTATTCCACCATTTGAATTATTGCCATTTTACTGGCATCCCCGCGACGTCTATCAACCTTGATAATTTTTGTGTAACCTCCATTCCTTTCCTTAAACTTTTGACCGAGGTCCATCACAATTTTTGTCGTGGCGGGGTGATTAAGATATGAATTAACCTTTCTAATACTTGCTAAATCCTGCTTCTTTCCTGTGGTGATTAATCTTTCCACCACTGTTCTTAACTGCTTTGCTTTTGCTTCTGTAGTCATGATCTTCTTATTCTGAAAAAAACTGATAGCCATGTTTCTCAAAAGGCTTTTACGATGGGATTTATTCCGTCCGAGTTTACGAATATCTTTCTTATGCCTCATGACTGCTCCGTGTCTGATGAATTTTTCTTTAGTTTATAACCCTTTTTTGCAAGAAGTTCTTCTATCTCTTCAAGGGACTTCTTTCCAAGATTTTTCATTTCCTCAAACTTCTCGCGGGGTGTCCCAAGAATTTCTCTCAGAGTATGAATATTGTGCATCTGGAGTGCATTGATTACTCTGGTAGAAAGTTTTAATTCAGTGATTGGCGTGTCGAGTACATCACCCTGTCTATTTTCTGGAACCGACACAAGCTGGTCTCCTATCATCTGCATCGTGCCGATGATCATAAAGTGCTTGTTCAAAATTTCTGTGGCAATGCTGAGAGCATCAGCTGGAGATATCGCACCATTGGTCCATACGTCGAGAATAAGTTTTTCATAGTCAACAAGCTGCCTGACTCTTGTATTTTCAATATGGAAAGCGACCTTCTTCACCGGTGTATATATTCCATCAATCAAGATCATGTCTGCTGGAATATTTCTTCTTATCAACTTCATTTTTTCAACAGGCAGATACCCTCTTCCCTCAGTAATTTCAAAATCAATCGTCAATTTTGTTGATGGATCAAGGGTTGCAATATGAAGGTCAGGATTCAAAATCTCAACACTTCCATCAGTAATGAGATCTCTTGCGCACAATTCAGGAATCCCAGAAATTGTTACAGAACATCTATGAGGAAATTCCTTGATAATTGGCTTACATATTACTTGCTTCAGATTAAGGATAATCTGAGTCGTGTCTTCCTTAACACCTTCAATAACACTGAATTCATGTTGAACACCAGAAATTTTGATCCCTGTAATCGCAACCCCTGGAATAGAAGAAAGCAAAACCCTTCTTAGGGTGTTTCCAACTGTCACACCAAAACCTTTTTCAAGAGGTTCAACAATTAGCTGTCCATAATTAGATTTATATGTCTCTTTTTCCCATGCAATTTTTGCCGGATACAAAAATTCAATCGATTTTTCTTCCATAATATCCACCTCACTTTGAATAGAAGTTGATGATCAGATGTTCATCAACAGGTATACTAACTTCCTCTCTTGTTGGATATCTCACAACCTTTGCTCTCATTTCATCTTCATAAACCTCAAGCCATGCGGGTACAGGAGTTGTCCTGCCAGTTTCCCTTGCATTTTTTGCAATTTCTAAAAATCTTGAGTTATCGCCCACACTGATTTCATCACCAATTTTTACCTGATATGATGACCTATTTACTCTTTTACCGTTTACAAAAATGTGTCCGTGAGATATTGCCTGCCTTGCCATTCTACGGGAAAATGCCCAGTTCAATTTGTAAACAACATTGTCCAGCCGACATTCAAGCAGGCGCAAAAGAACCTCGCCAGTGACACCTTTTGTTTTCTTGGCCGTTGAAAAATATTTTCTAAACTGTCTTTCAAGAACACCATAATAAGACTTTACCTTGTTTTTCTCTCTCAACTGCAATCCGTATTCAGATGTTTTTGTTGCAACTATACCCTTGCGTTGTTTACGTGGATCAAGAGGACACTTATCACTTTCACATCTTCTACCTTTCAGATATAACTTTTCTCCGTTCCTTCTGCAAATTTTACATACGGGTTTAGTAATTTTTACCATAAATACTCCTTTTTATACCCTTCTTCTCTTAGGAGGTCTACAACCATTATGTGGTATCGGTGTAACGTCTTTTATTGCAGTAATATTCAATCCCGCGGTTTGCAATGCTCTGATTGCTGTTTCACGACCTGGCCCGGGACCTTTAACTCGCACCTCAACATCCCTCATATTTACAAGATTCTGCACCTTTTTTGCCACGTTTTCAGCAATGAGCTGAGCAGCAAATGGTGTTCCCTTTCTTGTACCTTTAAATCCCACTACACCAGCACTTGACCATGATATAACCCTTCCTTCAGGGTCTGTAATAGTAATTATGGTATTATTAAAAGTTGCCTTGATATGTGCAACCCCAAACGGTATATTCATATGCTTCTTCTTTTTCTTTGTATATTTTTTCCTTTCCTTTTCGGCCATTTTTTTCTCCTTAATAACAGAAATTAGCTTTCACCCTCACTAATTTTGGTTTTCAGTGCTTTCCTTGCAGCCTTATCCCTGATCACACCAACAGTTTTTCTCGGTCCCTTACGGGTTCTCGCATTCGTTCTCGTCCTCTGTCCACGAACCGGCAATGACCTCCTGTGTCTTAACCCGCGATAACAGTTGATTTCGATAAGTCTGCTGATATTACTACCAAGTTCCCTTCTTAAATCACCCTCAATTTTGAAATTCTGCTGAACGAATGCCGAAATCTTCCCAATCTCTTCCTCTGTTAAATCTTTAACCCTTTTATCAGGATTAACCCCAGTGGCTTTGATAATCCTATCAGCAATTGACTTGCCAATACCATAGATATAAGTTAACCCAATAAGCACCTTTTTTTCATTCGGAATTTCAACTCCAAGAATACGAGCCATTGTAAAACCCTCCTTAGCCCTGTTTTTGTTTATGTTTTGGACCGTCCTGGGGATTTTTGCATATCACCATAACGGTTCCTCGTCTTTTGATAATCTTACACTGAGGACATATTTTTTTTACTGAAGCACGCACCTTCATATTTACCTCCTATAATCTTTTGATAATTCTACCTTTGGTTATATCGTAGGGAGAAATTTCTACAATCACCTTGTCTCCAGGAATAATTTTAATATAGTGCAAACGCATTTTCCCACAAAGATGCGCAGTGACTTTCATTCCATTTTCCAGTTCTACAATAAAACTTGTACCCGGTAGCGCTTTGCTAATCGTACCGGTAAGTGTGATTGTGTCTGGTTTCTTATTCATCAGAAATATCTGTTAACACCTCAAAGCCTTCTTTTTTCACCAGCACTGTATCCTCAAAATGAGCAGAAGGCAATCCGTCCATGGTCACAACAGTCCAACCGTCAGCCAAAATTTTCAAATCAGGTTTGCCCATATTGACCATGGGTTCTATTGCAATTACCATATTTTCCTTTAGTTCAAACCCTTTGCCACGATGTCCGAAATTGGGAACATCCGGCTCTTCATGCAAATATTTTCCAACACCATGTCCAGCAAAATCACGCACAACATTGAACCCTTCTTTTTCAACAAAGTTCTGAATTTCCCATCCTATATCTCCTGTCCTGCAACCTGCTTTTACCTTTGATATTCCAAGTTCAAGAGATTTCTTCGTTACTTCAATCAATCTCTTTTTTTCAGAATCAATCTCTCCCACGGGACAGGTAATAGCACAATCACCGATATAACCATCTTTTATTACACCTACATCAAGAGACACGATGTCTCCGTTCCTGAGATATCTTGTTTTTGACGGTATTCCGTGAACTACTTCTTCATTTATTGATATACAGATTACCCCAGGATAGCCCCTGTATCCAAGAAATGCTGATTTTACCTTTTCTTTTTCCATCAGCAATTCAGCGAACTTCGCAATCTCAAACGTCGTTTTACCTGCTTGTAGAACACTTGAAATTTCAAACAGAATTTTCTTACAGACTTTTCCGGCGCCCCTGATTTTTTCTATTTCATCAGGTCTTTTTACACCCACAGTGCAAGCCCCTCAATTCTTTCTATTATATTTTCGCGATTGTCAGCAGCAGAAATAGTCAATATTTTATGCCTGCCGTCATAATATTCAAGCAATGGTTCTGTTTCGCTACGAAAAATTTCAAGACGCCTCGAAATAACATCTGGTTTATCATCTTCTCTTTGAACCAGAACTCCTCCACAGATATCGCATATCCCTTCCTTTTTCGGAGGCATATTTTTTAGATGGTAAATTGCTCCACAACTTTTGCATATTCTCCTCATTGATAATCGTTCTATCAAAACATGATCAGGAGCAACAAGATGCAACACCACAACACTATCGTTTGTATCAATCGTTTTTTCAAACATCTGCGCCTGATTCAAATTTCTTGGAAATCCGTCCAGCAAAAATCCTTTCGACGCGTCTTCTTGAGAAATTCTATCAACAAGCGCATCAAGTACCACATCATCCGGAACAAGTTCTCCCCTTTTCATAAATGTCTCTGCCTTCATACCGATGCTGGTATTCTTTTTTACGTTGTCTCTAAGCAGGTCTCCTATTGATATAAGAGGAAGTCCCCATTTTTCACTTAAACTTTTACCGATAGTCCCTTTTCCTATGCCAGGGGGACCAAACAAAATAATAATTTTTCTCATCTTGCTCGCGCCTTTTTGAGAAATCCCTCATAATGACGCATGATCAGATGAGCTTCGATTTGCCTGAGTGTTTCAAGAATTACAGAAACCACGATGAGAAGCCCGATACCACCAAACATACTTGCGATCAAATATGGAATCCTGAATATATGCATAATAATATATGGGAAAATTGCGATTACCATTAACATAAGAGAACCAGGAAGCGTCAATCTACCAAGAATTCTTTCAAGGTATTCACTTGTTGCTTTACCCGGTCTGATACCAGCGACAAAGCCACCATATTTCTTTAAATCTTCTGAAACATGCTCAGGATTGAAGATGACACTTGCGTAGAAATAACAAAATCCAATAATCAACAGGGCGTACAACACCATTCCTGGACCCGAAACAGGACTGAGAACATGGGCAAGTTTTTGTAAAAACGGATTGTTTGCAAACCTAAGTATTGTCGAGGGAAACGTAAGAAACGATACAGCAAAAATCAAAGGTAATACTCCTCCTGGATTCAGCTTTATCGGTAAATACGTTGTCTGGCCACCATAAACCCTTCTGCCAACAACTCTTTTTGCATACTGTATAGGGATTCTTCTTTCACCCTCATTCAACATGATTGCTGCGCCAACAACGACAAAAATCAGTCCCAGCATCAATACAATAAGCCCGGGATTTATTTCTCCAGCACTCACCAGCTGAGCAGTCTGATGAACCGCAACAGGCATTCTTGAAAGAATACTGGCCGTAATGATGAGAGAAATTCCATTTCCAATTCCTTTTTCTGTAATCTGTTCACCAAGCCACATAAGAAAAACTGTACCAGTGGTAAGGGTCAACACTGTCGTAATCCTGAACAACCAGCCAGGAGAATTGACCATCACGACGCCATCAAAATGAGCTGGATTTTCAAGCCATATACTTACCGCAAACCCCTGAAATAAACATAAGATCACCGTACCATAACGCGTCCATTGTGTAAGCTTTCTTCTACCTTCTACGCCACTTCTCAACATATGCTCAAAAAATGGAAATATTGATGCTAGCAATTCAAGAATAATTGAAACACTGATGTACGGCATGATTCCCAGAGCAAAAATCGTTGCGTTGCTCAATGCACCGCCTGCAAACAAATCAGCAATACCGAAAAGTGTCCCTGACATCCTGTCAAAAAAAGAAGCAAGCGCTTTCCCATTGATACCAGGAACAGGAATATAACAACCGAATCTGTACACAGTTAACAATGCCACCACGATCAGTACCTTGCGTTTCAAGTCAGGAACTTTTAATGTGTCTTTGAATGCTGTAATCATTTTTTAAGCACCACGATTTTTCCACCTGCTTTTTCTATCAAATTCTTTGCTTTTTCTGAAAATGCATGTGCATGAACTTCAAGAGATTTTTCAATTTTGCCTTCTCCAAGTATCTTCACAAGTTGATTTTTATTTTTAAGAAGTCCCTTTTCAGCGAGCGTCGCCGGTGAAACAATTTCGCCTTCATTAAACTTGCTGTTGATCAGGTTGATATTCACTACTTTAAAAATTTTTCCTGGTAGAGGTTTAAAACCCCTTTTTGGAATGCGTCTGATCAAGGACATCTGTCCACCTTCAAAGCCACCCACACGACGGTAACCTGACCTTGATTTATGTCCCTTGTGTCCCCTTGTGGATTGTTGTCCGTGACCTGAACCATGACCTCTTCCAACAATCTTTTTTTTGTGCTTGCTTCCCTTTGTCGGTTTTAAATCATGAATTTTCAACACCTTTTTTCTCCTTTAGTTCGAGGAATTTCAAGGCTTTGTAAGTTGCATTAAGAACATTGATGGTATTTGTTGAGCCAATAACTTTACATACAGCATCCCTTACGCCCATCACTTCAAGAAAAGCACGCATTGTTTTCCCCGCAACAAGTCCATGTCCTTTTGACGCTGGTTTAAGAATCACATGCGACGCATCATATTTTGCCTCGACAGCAGCTGCTATGGTGGAACCATTCAGGGAAATAGCAATCCTGTTTCTACATGCTTTTTCCCTACCCTTACGAATGGCCTCAGGAACCTCTGATGCCTTTCCCACTCCGAATCCTGCTTCTCCTTTCTGGTTCCCACAAACAATAACCGCACGAAACTTCAAACGCTTGCCACCTTTTGTCACCTTCATAACTCTTCGGATTTCAACAACAATTTCCTTCTCTTCTCCGGCTTGCTGTTCATTTTGCGGAATGAAATTATCACTGGCTAAAATTTTAACCCTCCTTGTCTTGCACCTTCAGCAAAAAACTTTACACGTCCTTTGTAGCTATACCCTGCTCTGTCAAAACAACAGTTTTCTATGTTCATAGATTTTGCACGCTCCGCCAGAAGTTTGCCAACAAGAAATGCACCCTTAACGTTTCCGCCTTTTTCATCAGGTTTTGCAATACTCTTAAAATCTTTCCCAAGAGAAGAAACAGTCAAAAGCATTTTGTTTGGTTGAACATCATCAACAACCAGAGAACCATAAATATGTTTTAAACTCCTGTAAACAACTAATCGTGGCCGTTGAAGATTCCCTGAAATTTTCTTTCTTACACGCAAATGTCTTTTTTTTCTTCTATCCTGTCTGCCTAACCTCATATGATAACTCCTTTATTTCTGAGCACCAACTGCAGCTTTACCAACCTTATGCCTGACGTATTCACCTGCATATCTAATTCCTTTTCCTTTGTAAGGTTCTGGCGGATATATATCCCTGATAGTTGCAGCAAAATTCCCAAGCAGCTCTTTGTCATAAGAACTGAGTTTTATCACTGTATTTTTCTCGACCTGCACAGTAATTGGTTCCGGTATATCCACTTCAACTGGATGAGTAAACCCAAGATTTAAAATCAGTTTTTTTCCTTTAACTTCTGCTTTGAATCCAGTTCCGTGGATTTCAAGTACCTTTTCAAACCCCTTTGTGACACCCAAAATTTTATTCATTATCAATGTTCGCAATAACCCTTGAAGTGCATCAGTTTTTTTAAACAATCGTCTGAACTTTGGACTCTGTGAAACGGTGTTAGTGACAATGACCTTTCTATCTTCTATCATTACTTCCAGATTATCAAAAATATTCTGCGTAATCCTGCCTTTTGGACCCTCAATAAGCAAGGTCCTGCCTTCCATCGATATTTTCACATTATCAGGTATTCCAATAGGTTTTTTCCCTAATCTGCTCATAGTATTCACCTACCATATGTAAAATAAAAGTTCTCCTCCAATGTTTAATTCTTTTGCTTTCCGACTGCTCATGACTCCCCTTGTGGTACTCAACACCGCCATTCCAGAATCCTGTCTTTTTCTTGCAATATCATCGGCAGAAACATAAATTCTGCAACCTGGCTTGCTTAATTTACGAACCTCTAATATCCCTGGTTTTTTCCCTGAGTACAACAGGTGCACTCGAAGAATTTTTTTACCATTGACCTCGATAATTTCCCAGTCCTTAATATAATGTTCTTCCTTTAATACTCTGAGAATACTTTCTTTCAGTTTTGACCACGGTACATCAGCGTATGGTTTTGCAACAATGTTCGCATTCTTCAATCTCGTCAACATATCAGCAATCGGGTCTGTCATCATTATTCCTCCTACCAGCTCGCCTTGGTAACACCAGGTATTTCTCCCTGCGATGCTAACTCTCTGAAACAAATACGGCAGATGCCAAATTTTCTCAAGTATCCCCTTGGTCTACCGCATCTCCAGCAACGATTTCTTTTCCTTACATTAAACTTCGGTTCCTTTTTCATCTTTTCAAAAAAACATTTGCGTGCCAAATCAATCCTCCCTTAACGGTAACCCAATGAGTTTCAAAAGTTCTCTTGCCTGCTCAGTATTTTTTGCATTCGTACATATAGTAATATTCATGCCTCTGACTTTATAAATCGTATTGTAATCAACCTCCGGAAAAATGACCTGTTCCCTGATACCCAGTGTGTAACTGCCACGACCATCAAATGAATTGGGATTCAGTCCATTAAAATCTTTTACCCGTGGAAGCGCAGCCGTGATCAAACGATCCAGAAATTCATACATCCTCTGGCCTCTCAACGTCACCATAACACCACAGATGTCACCTTTCCTGAGATTGAAAGAAGAAATAGACTTTTTACCTCTGGTAATGATTGGCTTTTGCCCTGATATCAAAGCCAGCTCCTTCTGCGCTGACTCAATCGCCTTGGCATCTTTATTATCCCTACCAACGCCAATATTGATGACAATCTTTTGAATCCGGGGAACCTGGTGTTGATTTTTAAACCCAAACTTTTCCATCATTGCAGGTATTACTTTTTCCTTGTAAAGTACTTTCAGCCTGGCTTCCATTATTTCTCCTCCACCAGTTCACCGCACTTCTTACAGTATCTAACCTTTGAGCCATCATCCATTTTCTTTATTCCCAATCGTGTTTTGCTACTACACTTCATACAGAAAAATTGGACATTAGCAATTGAAATTGGTTTTTCCATGCTTACAATTCCACCCTGTCTATCCATTTTTCCGGGCCTTGTCGCCTTTTTTACAAAGTTTACTCCTTCAACAAGCACACGTGTTGTTTCAGGAAACACCCTAATCACTCTGCCTTTTTTACCTGCATCTTTACCCTTAATGACAACCACAAAGTCATTTTTTTTGATACGAAACTTCATATTACAGTACCTCCGGAGCAAGTGAAACAATTTTCATAAATTTTGCATCTCTCAGTTCTCTTGGCACAGGCCCAAAAACTCTTGTGCCTCTTGGATTTAAGTCATCATCGATAATTACCGCACAGTTGTGGTCAAATTTGAGATACGAACCATCCGGTCTTCTAATCGGCGCCTTTGTTCTTACAATCACTGCCTTGACAACCTGCTTTTTTTTCACTATTCCGTCCGGCAGCGCATCCTTGACATTAGCTTTTATAATGTCTCCAATTCTTGCATATCTCCGCTTTGAATGTCCGAGCACTCCGATAACGCTGATTTTTTTGGCACCTGTGTTATCTGCTACCTCAAGTATTGTTCTTAACTGCACCATTTGCTACTCCTTCACTTTTGGAGGATGCTTTTTTAACAATTTCTACCACCTGCCATCGTTTCAATTTGCTTAATGGTCTGCATTGCCTGATAATGACAATGTCTCCAGTCTTACTAATTTCGGATTCATCATGAGCATAAAATTTCTTTCTTTTCCGGATCACCTTGAAATATACAGGGTACCTACTCAAGGTTTCAACCAGCACTACCCTGGTTTTTTCCATCTTATCACTTACAACTTTTCCCTGTTTTTCAATTTTATTTTTTTGCTTCTGAATCATTGGCACCTCGTTGCTTACTGATTTTTTTCAATTGTATTAAAGTGTTAATTCGAGCGATATCCTTCCTCAAATTCCTCAAAATTCGAGTATTTTTCAACTGTCCAAGTTGAACCTGAATTCTCGTTTCAAAAAGTTGCTTCGCAAGGTCCATTCTCTTTTGTTCAAGTTCCTGAACTGTCAAATTTTTCAGTTCTTCAAAATCCTGTCTTTTCATTGAATTTCCCGTTTCACAATTCTTGTTTCGACTGGTAATTTATAAGAAGCCAATCTCAACGCTTCTATCGCAACATCTGCAGATACACCGGCTATTTCAAAAACAATTCTTCCCGGAAGTACAATTGCCTCCCAACCAGCGACATCTCCTTTTCCTTTACCCATTCTTGTTTCAGCAGGTTTTTTGGTAAAAGGTCTGTCCGGAAATATTCGTATCCAGAGTTTCCCTTTTGACTTCAAATGATGAGTAATAGCGATACGAGCGGCCTCTATCTGATTGCTTTTGAGTCGGCCCGGAGATAAAACCTGTAAACCAAAATCACCAAAGTAGATTGTTGCTCCTCTGGTTGCTTTACCCTTTGTCCTACCTTTCTGAACTTTTCTGTATTTTACCCTTTTTGGCATTAACGGCATTTTTACTCCTTTTACTAAAAAGTTCCTCTGCAGGGTGAGATATTTCTATATTCATTGGTTCAGACACAGGTTTTTGAACAACCTGTTGTTCTCCATTAAACACCTCTCCAAGAAAAATCCAAACCTTCACGCCAATACATCCAAACTTTGTAATCGCTGTTGAAGTTGCATAACTGATTTTTGCACGAAGCGTGTGAAGAGGCACCTTACCCTTAATATAAAGTTCTGCTCTTGAAATTTCAGCTCCTCCAAGCCTGCCACCAACTCTTACTTTAATACCCAGGGCACCTGATTGCAACGACAGAGCCATTGCCTTTTTCACTGCTATTCTATGTGGTACCCGTCTTTCCAGCTGCATTGCTATACTGTCAGCCATAAATTGAGCATCCTGTCCTGGATTTTTTATCTCGTTCACATCAATTGTTACTTGCTTCTTGATATTGTTGTATAATTCATCTCTTACAGCATTAATTTCTGAACCCTTACGACCAAGAACAACTCCTGGTCGTGGACTGTATAAACTAATTTTGACCTTTTCTGATATCTTTTCTATATCAACTCTTGTGACAGAACCTCTTGGAAATCTCTGGAATAGAAACCTTCTCAATTCAACATCTTCTCTAAGAAAGTCCTTAAATTTTCTGTCGTCAGCATACCAGAATGATCTCCATTTTTCTGTAATACCAAGTCTAAGACCTATTGGATTTACCTTTTGCCCCATATTTGCTTCCTTTAATAGTTTTTGTTCCACTATGTTCTTCAAGAACGACAGTAATATGAGAAAGTTTTTTCATTATTATTACTGCTCTACCCATTGGAGCAGCCCGTAATCTTTTCATTCTTGGACCTTCATCTATAAATAGGTTTTTCACATACCAGGTTTTCTGATCTGGATTTTTTTGCTGAGCATTTGCAACAGCAGAACCAATGAGTTTTTTAAGTATCATTGCTCCTCGATTAGGGATATGGTCAAGAACACTCATAGCAGTGTGAGCTTCCTGATTGACAACTATTGGCCTTAAATACCGAACCTTCCTTGCACTGATTCTTGCAAATTTCAATTTTGCAATCACTTCCATCAGGTCTTCTCCGTTGTTCGTTCAGTGTGAGCACCGTGTCCGCGAAATATTCGTGTTGGCGCAAACTCACCAAGTTTATGTCCTACCATGTTTTCTGTAATATAAACATTAACAAACGTTTTTCCATTATGAACAGAAAATGTATAGCCGACAAATTCAGGAATAATAGTTGAACGCCTTGACCACGTCTTAATAGGTTCTTTCTTCCCTGATGCCTTCATCTTTTCAATCTTTTCAATCAGTACAGTATCAACAAACGGTCCTTTTTTTAACGATCTCATATCTTCTTAACTCCTATTTTTTTCTTTTCTGTACGATAAACTTGTTTGAATATTTATCGGGATTTCTGGTTTTGTATCCTTTTGTTGGTTTACCCCATGGCGTCTGAGAGATATTGCCTTTTCCTCTACCTTCTCCACCACCATGTGGATGATCCACTGGATTCATTGCCACACCCCTGACAGTTGGCCTTATCCCAAGCCAGCGACTCCTTCCTGCTTTGCCAAGGGATACATATTTATGTTCTGGATTGCTTACCCTCCCGAGTGTAGCCATACATGTCAAAGGGATTAACCTCACCTCACCTGATGGTAATTTTACAGAAGCAAATTTTTCACCCTTGGTAACAAGAATAGCACAACATCCTGCTGCTCTTACCAGTTGCCCACCTTTTCCTGGCTGAAGTTCAATATTATAAATCTCAGACCCTTCAGGAATCTCAGCAAGTGGTAACCTGTTACCCGGGGCAATTACTCCACCTTCACCACAAAAAACGCGCATGCCAACCTTTAAATCTGCAGGCGCAATAATGTAGGCTTTTCTTCCGTCAACATACTGAATTAAAGCGATATTGGCTGTTCTATTCGGATCGTATTCAATACTTACGACCTTTGCCTCTACAGGCCTGCCTTTAAAATCAATAATTCTATAAAGTTTCTTATGCCCACCACCTCTATGCCGTACTGTAATTCTGCCCGTATTATTCCTGCCACCTGTTTTTTTCTTTCCGACAACAAGAGTTTTTTCTGGTTCCTGCTTTGTAATTTCCTTAAAATCAGGAAGTACGGCATGTCTCTGACTATTTGTTACAGGATTTAATTTACGTAACGGCAATTTTTTCTCCTTCTTTCAAGGTCACGATCGCTTTTTTATAAGATGGTCGATAACCCTCCTGCGATAAGCGATATCGTCTTTTTTTGCCTGGCATATTTATCACTGCAACTGACACCACGTTTACTTTATAAATCTGTTCTATTGCCATTTTAATTTGTGTTTTTCTCGCCTTTTTGTCTACCGCAAACATATACTTGTTTTCTTTTTCAGCAGCAGTTGCCTTTTCTGTCACAAGTGGATATTTTATGATATTAAAAGGATTAAACATTCTCTTCCCCTGCGCAAAATTTCCTTAACAATGGAAACACAGCCCTTTGAGCAACAATCTTATCATGCGTTAGAATCAAATATGGATTTATCTGTTCCGCATAACAATACGAAACATTTTCAATATTGCGAATACATCTTATAACTGCATCTTTTTGCTCAAATTTATTATCAACAACTACGAGAACCTTTACCTGAGAAAGTCCAGCTTTTTTTAAAAACTCCGAAAATATTTTTGTTTTTGGATTATTGATTCCTTCTTTTACATCAATCAAAATAAGTCCGTCATCAATCATTGTTGTTCGCAAAGTGTCTCTTAAAGCTAATTTCTTCATTTTTTCAGGAAGACACTGACTGTACTCTCTTGGTTTGGGACCAAAAACGATTCCTCCGTGTCGCCAGATTGGAGTTCTGATCGATCCAACTCTTGCCCTTCCTGTCCCTTTCTGACGCCATGGTTTTCTGCCTGAACCTGACACCTCGCCCCTTGTTTTAGTAGAAGCAGTACCCTGCCTTTGATTTGCCAGAAAGGCAACAACATATCTATGAATAACGTCCATATTTGGCTTTTCCGCTGGTACATTCACGCTTTCAGTAGCAATTTTTTCCCCGTTCAGATTGAAAATCGGTATTTCCTTTTTCATGCTTTCCCCTGTTTTTTAATAGCGTGTCTAACAAAAATTAGGTTGTTTTCACCTCCAGGAACAGCGCCCTTGACCAACATCAAATTTTTTTCAGAAATAATTTTATAAACCAGAAGATTTTGAACAGTTACTTTTTTGTTGCCCATATGCCCTGCCATTTTTCTTCCTTTGATCACTCTCTGGGGATTACCACCACCAATAGAACCTGGCTTTCTATGCTGCATGGAACCCCTTGTGGCTGGACCACCCTTAAACCCATGTCTTTTGACAACACCCTGAAACCCCTTACCTCTTGAAATCCCTGTCACATCTACGTATTCACCTTCTTTGAAAATGGATATATTTAGTTGATGACCGACATTGATACCCTCTATGTCATCAGTCACTCTTATTTCTCTCAGGTATTTCAAAGGAGGAACTCCTGCCTTCCTGCAATGACCAATTACTGGTTTCTTTGCCTTCTTTTCATTAGTCACTTCATATCCAATCTGAATAGCTTTGTAACCATCAGATTCAATAGTTTTTTTCTGTGTTACAAAACATGGCCCAAGTTCAAGAACAGTTACAGGAACTACTCTACCATTTTCTTCAAATACATGAGTCATACCGAGTTTTTTTCCAAGAAGTCCCAAACGCATATCTTACTCCAGTTTCATCTCCACCTCAACGCCAGATGGAAGATTCAAACGACTTAACGCATCAACGGTTCTTGTAGTTGGTTCAAGTATATCAATCAACCTTTTGTGGGTACAAAGTTGAAATTGTTCGCGGCTTTTTTTGTTCACATGAGGTGACCTCAACACAGTATAAATCTCTTTCTTTGTTGGCAGTGGTATCGGACCTACAATTTGCACCCCGGTACTTTTGGCTATGTCCATAATCTGCTTGACAGATTCATCAAGTACTCTGTGATCAAAACTCCTTAATTTTATTCGTATTCTTTTCTTATCCATTGTGTATTACCTCAGGAGATGATTTCAGTGATTGCGCCTGAACCAACAGTCCTTCCACCTTCCCTGATGGCAAATCTTAACCCTTTCTCCATCGCAACCGGCGCTATCAACTCTGCCTCCATCTCTATGTTATCACCAGGCATCACCATCTCCACCCCTTCTGGCAACTTTATCGTTCCTGTCACATCTGTGGTCCTAAAGAAAAATTGCGGACGATACCCGGTGAAAAACGGCGTGTGTCTGCCCCCCTCTTCCTTCTTCAATACATATACCTGAGCCTTGAACTTCTTATGAGGCGTAATACTACCAGGAGCCGCTATCACCATCCCTCTCTCTACCTCTTCCTTCTCTATCCCTCTCAACAATAACCCTACATTATCTCCTGCTACCGCTTCATCAAGTATCTTCCTGAACATCTCTATGCTGGTCACCACCGTCTTTCTTACTCCTTCTCTTAACCCTACTACCTCTACCTCTTCCCCTGCCTTAATCTTTCCCCTCTCTACTCGCCCTGTCGCTACTGTCCCTCTTCCAGTAATCGAAAATACATCCTCCACCGCAAGCAAAAATGGCTGATCTACCAACCTCACCGGCTCCGGTATATAACTGTCTACAGCATCCATCAATTCCCATATCGGACCACACTTGCTACATTCCCTCTTACCACATCCACAATTCAACGCCTCAAGCGCTGACCCCTTCACCACCGGTACCTCGTCCCCAGGAAATTCATACTTGCTCAATAACTCCCTCACCTCTAACTCTACCAAATCTATCAACTCTTTATCTGTCACCATATCCATCTTGTTCATAAATACCACTATCGCAGGTACCCCTACCTGCCTGGCTAATAATATATGCTCCCTGGTCTGCGGCATCGGCCCATCAGGCGCACTTACTACCAGTATCGAACCATCCATCTGCGCAGCCCCAGTAATCATATTCTTAATATAATCAGCATGCCCAGGACAATCTATATACGCATAATGCCGCTTCTCTGTCTCATATTCAATGTGCGCTATCTGTATCGTTAATCCCCTCTCCTTCTCCTCTGGCGCCTTGTCTATCTCTTCATACTTCAAATGCTGCGCCTTCCCTACCTTCGATAATACCAGCGTAATCGCACTGCTCAATGTCGTCTTACCATGATCTACATGCCCAATCGTCCCTATGTTTACATGTGGCTTGCTCCGTATAAATTTCTCCTTCGCCATCGTATCCCCCGGGTTACTGTAATTGCTCCATTTTTCTTAATTGTTCATCAGAAACCTTCTGATAAAAACAAGGTTCTATTATATAACTTGCTCGACCCTGTGTCAAGGACCTGATTGCTGTTGGATAATCAAACATTGTTCTGAGCGGCACCAGACCGCGAATTATCTTGTATAGTCCATCATCAACCATCTCTTCAATTTTGCCATTTCTTATACCTAAATCTGCGATAATTTCACCGATATATTCTTGAGGAGTTGTAACCTCTATTTTCATAATCGGCTCAAGAAGTACCGGATTGGCTTTCATGTAAGCATCTTTAAAAGCCATTGAGGCAGCGATTTTAAATGCGATATCATTTGAATCAACAGGATGAAATGAACCATCAATCACAGCCACTTCAATATTAATCACAGGATACCCCTTTAATGGGCCAACCTCCATTGCCTCAATTACGCCTTCTTCTATTGCAGGGATAAATTCCACTGGAATGATCTGTCCTTTTAATCTGCTATCAAATTTAAAGTTCACACCCTCTGGAGCGGGCTTAATTTCAAGCACTACATGTCCATAATGACCTTTCCCCCCTGTTTGCTTAATGAACTTTCCTTCTCCTTTTGCTTCAGTAGTTATTGTTTCTTTATATGCAACTTCTGGTTTTCCAAGCCGCACTTCAATATTATGCTGCCTTTTCATTCGTTCTATTAAAACTTCAATATGCAACTGACCCATCCCGGAAACTATTGTCTCGCCTGTTTCTGGATCAATTTTCAATTTGAAAGTCGGGTCTTCCTCACTCATTTTTGTAAGAATTTGAAAAACCTTCTCTGCGTCTGCCTTGGTTTTTGGTTCAACCTTCATCATAAGTACTGGCTCTGGAAATTGCATTTTTTCCAGTATAATGGGACCATCAGCAGGACCAAGAGTGTCACCAGTAAAGGTCCCTTTCAAACCCACAAGAGCAACAATATCTCCTGCACAAGCCCTTTCTATTTCCTGAAATTTATTTGCGCGAACCTCGAGGATTTTTAATATCCTTTCTTTATATCCACGTGACCAGTTAACAAGTTTCATTCCAGAATAAATTTCTCCAGAATAAATACGAGCATAAATCAGTCGGCCGAAATACATGTCATTCATCACCTTAAACGCCAGAATACTCACCGGTTCCTTTATGTCGGGTCTTCTTGTCTGTGTTTCTTTCGTGACTGGATTTGCTCCTGTGATGATGCCCCTGTCAATAGGTGATGGCATATAATCAACTATCGCATCAAGTAAAAGTTTTGTACCCTTGTTTTTTAACGATGCACCACAAAATACAGGGTACAATTTCCTTGCAAGCGTACTTCTTCTGATAGCAGCACGAATCATTTCTGGAGAAATCTCTCTATCATGCAGATATAAATTCATAATGAAATCATCATGCTCCGCCAATCGTTCCAGCATTTGATTTCTTGCATGCACGACCTGTTCCAGCATATCCTCCGGTATCTCCTGGAAAATCGCATCATTTTCTGACTCTGTTGGATAATAAATCACGCGATTTTCAATAAGATCAATAATTCCGGAAAAATTTGATTCCTTCCCAATAGGCAACTGAAGAATCAGACATTTTGCACCCAATTTCTTTTCGATTTGTGCAACAACCTTGATAAAATCTGCGCCAAGTCGATCAAGTTTGTTAATGTAGATAATTTTGGGTATATTGTATTTTTCACTCTGGCGCCATACTGTTTCTGATTGAGGCTGAACTCCACCTACCGCACAGAAAATACCAATTGCTCCGTCTAGGACTCTCAATGAGCGTTCCACTTCTGCTGTGAAATCAACATGGCCTGGTGTATCAATAATATTTATTTTGTGTCCTCGCCAGTAACAAGTAGTAGCCGCAGATGTAATCGTGATACCTCGTTCTTTCTCCTGGTCCATCCAGTCCATTGTTGTTGTCCCTTCATCTACATCTCCAATCCGACTGATTTTTCCTGAATAGTATAGCAACCGTTCAGTGGTCGTCGTCTTTCCAGCATCAATATGCGCTATGATGCCAATGTTTCTTACATTTTCAATGCTCGCCATCTGAGAAAACCCGTTTTTTCGCTTCACAACAACTTTTGTAACCATATTTTTTGTATCCTTCTAACCCTTCTTTCATTTTACAGGTATAAAAAAGTGATTTACCAGCGATAATGGGCAAACGCGCGGTTTGACTCTGCCATTTTATGCATTTCTTCTCTTTTCTTAACACTTGCCCCTTCATTTTTGCTGGCGTCGATAATTTCTTCAGCAAGTCGCTCATACATTGGCTTTCCTTTGCGAGCCCTTGATGACTGAAGGATCCATCGTATTGCAAGAGAAAGACTTCTTTTTGGAGGAACCTCAACAGGAACCTGATATGTTGCGCCCCCAACCCTTCTTGGTCGAACTTCAAGACGTGGCTTCACATTATTAAGTGCCTTTTTAAAAACTGTAAGCGGGTCTTCCTTTGTTTTCTCGCCAAGCAAATCAAGACATTTATACATAATTTTTTGAGCCAGTGTCTTTTTTCCGTCAACCATCAAAGAATTGATAAATCGCGCTACTTCGAAGTCATGATATTTTGGATCAGGCAATAACGTTTCTCGTGGCTTGTATTTTCTTCTTGGCATAATCACTCCTGTTTTTGTGGTTGCCCAGATTCCTGCTGCTTTAATTTTTTTGTACCATAGCGAGACCGAGATTTTTTCCTTCCTTCAACCTGCGCAGAATCAAGCGCACCACGGACAATATGATACTTAACGCCGGGCAAATCCTTCACCCGACCACCTCTGACAAGAACTATTGAGTGTTCCTGAAGATTGTGTCCAATTCCAGGAATATAAGCAATAACTTCTTTTCCATTACTTAATCTGACCTTGGCAATTTTTCTCAGGGCTGAATTTGGCTTTTTGGGTGTCATTGTCTTCACATAAAGACATACACCCCTTTTTAATGGATTTGCCTCAAGAGCCGTTGACTTTGATTTTTTTACTTTTGGACGTCTTCCAAATCTAATTAATTGATTAATTGTTGGCATTCGTTCTCCTTTTCTGAATTCTTTTTGTTACACAATTATTCACCACCTGTAAGCTGTTCAATCTCCTGTTGTTCTTTTTTTGAAGCAACACTGAAAAATCCTGTTCCAGCAGGAATCAATTTTCCTAAAATCACATTTTCTTTAAGCCCTTCCAGTTCATCCTCTGCACCTGTAATGGCTGCATTTGTAAGAACCTTTAAGGTTTCCTGGAATGATGCCGCGGATATAAAACTTTCACTGCTGAGAGCAACACGAGTAATTCCAAGAATCAAAGGTTCATATTTCGCACGTTTTTTCCCTTTGGGTAATGCGTCATTAATCTGTTGTATTTTTACCCTGTCAATTTCCTCTCCTTCAAGAAGATATGTATCTCCAGGGTCTGTGACGCGCACCCTGGAAAGCATCTGCCTGATGATAATTTCTATATGTTTATCATTGATACTGACGCCTTCCACCCTGTATACCTTCTGTATTTCATTGAGCAAATATTCCTGAACTCTTTTTTCACCCTGGGTTCTCAGAATATCAGTTAACACTGCAGGACCGTCTGTAAGTTTTGAACCGCTCACCACGTGATCACCTTCAGCAACTAGAAGATGTTTACCAAATGGAACTTTGTATTCCTTGACCTGGTCTCCTGACGAACCTGTAACCCTGATAATTCTTGTACCTCTTTCACCAGGATGCAATGACACTGTTCCTTCTATTTCACTTAAAATTGCTGGATTCTTTGGCGTTCTTGCTTCAAAAAGTTCTGATACCCTTGGAAGTCCACCTGTGATATCCTGAACACGACCCACAACCCTTGGTGCCTTTGCTATTATGTCACCGGGCAGAACTTTTTGTCCGTTTTCAACAAGAATACCTGTATTTACTGCAAGATAATGAGAACCCACCACCCTCCTGGCAATAATGTCTCCTTTTTTCACAAGGTCATTGTCCTTTACAAGAATTTCAGAATGTATGGATATCGCATACCGTCCAATTTCCTTTCTGTCTTTACCCTCTTTATCTTTTGGTTTGTCATATACAATTATTTCGAACTTTTTCTCCGGGTCCTCTATGAATTCTACAAAACCATCCTTATCGGCAACAACATCTTCCAGAATTTCCAATCTTGGCTCAAACTCATCCTGATGTTCTATTACTGTCCTTTTCGTAATCTTTGACACAGGGTCTAACTCTTCCTTTATTGTCTTGCCTGGTAAAACATCTCTGTATCTTATTACTCCTTCTTTTTCTGCAATAATGGGTAGAGCATATGGGTCCCAGGTCGCCAGCAACGTATCTTTCTTAACCTTTTTCCCCTCTTCCACATGCAGTATCGTACCAACAAGCACTGGATTACTCTCCAGTTGTCGGCCCTTATCATCGTAAATGTCAATTGTTCCTTCGCGACTGAGAACAATCATTTTATTGTCACGGTTTTTTACAACTTTCAAATTCTCAGAAAACTTCACTCTCCCTTCGCTGTGACTGATAATTCTTGACGGACCAATCGCTCTTGTAACAGTACCTCCAACATGAAAAGTTCTCAATGTTAGCTGTGTTCCAGGTTCACCGATTGATTGAGCAGCAACAACTCCAACGGCTTCTCCGAGATTAACAAGTTTCTGCCGTGAAAGATCAGCACCATAACACTTTGCGCAAACTCCTCTTTCTGCCTTGCATGAAAGAACTGAACGTATCTTAATTTTTTCAATACCAAGATCGGCAATGCTCTCTGCTTTTTCTTCATCTATCAATTCACCGGCTCTCACAACAACCTCATCAGAAATAATATCAACGATGGGATCAAAAGCAACTCTCCCGACAATTCTGTCCTTTAATGGAATAATCACCTTCTCACCATCAGTAAGCGCGCTGATATAAATCCCGTCGGCAGTTCCGCAATCTTCCATCGTCACTATTACACTGTGAGCCACATCAACAAGTCGTCTGCTTAGATAGCCAGCGTCTGATGTTTTCAATGCAGTATCAACAACTCCTTTTCTTCCACCATGGATTGATATAAAGTATTCCAGAAGAGGAAGCCCTTCTCTAAAATTTGCGATAACAGGCGTTGTAATAATTTCTCCCATACCACCTGTTGCCTTTTTTGTCGGCCTGATCATCAAACCACGCATCCCTGCAAGTTGATTGACCTGTGAACGATTTCCTCTCGCACCTGATTCTACCATCATAATCAATGAATTTACGCGGAATGGCTCAATGGAAACATCTTTTCTTAACGTCGCAAAAACCTCATTAGATATTTCATTGGTCAGTGATGTCCACAGGTCTATAATTCTATTATATCTTTCGCCTTCAGAAATAAGCCCCTTTCTATATTCTTTTTCAATTTTTGCTACCTCATTCCTTGTTTCCTCTATCATTCTTTTCTTTGCTTCTGGAACCTTTAGATCGTCTATGCCAATACTTAATCCCCCTATTGTTGCATATTCAAAACCAAGTTCCTTCACATCATCAAGGAACCTGACTGTTTTAGCATAACCGCACTGTGTAAACATTTTTTTAACAAGGTTTTCAAGCGCCTCAATATTAATCAGCCGATTTTGATAGGGCATCTCTTCGGGAAGAATTTCATTAAACAGGATTCTTCCCACAGTGGTTATAATAATTTTCCCATTATCTTTCTTACTTCTTACCCTGACAGGTCTGTGCAGCTCAAGAATTCCCTCTTCATAAAGGGTTTTTGCTTCTTCAACATCATAGACTGCTTCCAGAATTTTCGTATGACCCTTTTCTGTCAGTTTTCGATCTCCGAATATTTCCTGATCGCTCTGGTAGGTAAGAAAATAGCAACCAAGAACAATATCTCTTGTAGGAGTCACAATGGGTCTGCCATTTGCAGGAGATAAAATATGTAAAGTGGATTTCATCAAAAGCTCTGCCTCAAACTGGGCTTCAACAGTAATAGGCACATGAACGCTCATTGTATCTCCGTCAAAATCTGCATTGAAAGCTGTACATACAAGCGGGTGAATCCTGATAACATTCTCTTCCATTAATCTCGGGTCAAACGCCTGGATACTTAATCTATGCAGTGTAGGCTGACGATTAAGCAAAACTGGATGATTACGAGTAACCTTTTCAAGAATTTCCCAAACCTCGGGTCTATTTTCTTCAAGTGCTCTTTTGGCACTACCAAGTGTATGAAAATATTCTTTTTTCCTGAGCTCTCTCAGAACAAATGGGCTGAAAAGCTCCAGCGCCATTTGCTTGGGAATCCCACACTCATGTAACTTCAGCTTTGGGTCAACAACAATAACTGCTCTTCCAGAGTAATCCACCCTTTTACCAAGGAGATTCTGTCTAAATCTCCCTTGTTTTCCTCTGACCGATTCACTAAGTGACTTAAGCGGTCGCTTGCCCTTACCCAGCACAGGTGTGCCGTATCTTCCATTGTCAAGAAGTGCATCCACTGCTTCCTGAAGCATTCTTTTCTCGTTTCTTATGATAATATCAGGCGCCTGAAGCTTAATCAGTTTCTTGAGGCGGTTATTTCTGTTGATTACTCGTTGATAAAGATCATTAAGATCAGAGGCAACAAACTTACCACCATCAAGAGGAAGAAGAGGCCTTAAATCAGGTGGTATCACAGGAATAATAGAGGTGACAAGATATTCTGGTTTCACTTCTGTTTTTATCAATCCCTCTATCATCCGCAATTTTTTTACCAGATTACGTCTACCTGTCTGATCCTTTTTAGTTTTTTTGGCCTTCAATTGTTCTTTTACTTTTGCCATTTCTTTTTCAAGGTCAATGCGCTTTAGAAGTTCATAAATTGCCGAAGCCCCGATTTCAGCACGAAATCTATTACCATATTTCTCAAGATATTCTCTGTATTCGTCCTCTGTGAGCAGTTCTTTTTCTTTCAAACCAGTATCTCCAGGGTCTACCACAATATAGCGGTCGTAGTAAAGAACCTTTTCAAGTGTCATTTGAGTCAGATCAAGAAGTACTCCCAACCAGTTTGCAGAACTTTTGAATAGCCACACATATGAAACAGGTGTGGCAAGCTCTATATGCCCCATTCTTTCACGTCTCACATCGGATGTCGTCACTTCAACACCGCATCTATCACAAATAACACCACGAAATCTTTGTTTCTTAAATTTCCCGCAAGCACATTCCCAGTCTTTCACAGGACCAAAAATTTTCTCACAGAATAGGCCATCTCTCTCTGGCTTATTGGTTCTGTAGTTCAATGTCTCGGCTTTCTTAACTTCTCCATAGGACCACGACCGAATGACCATTGGAGGTGCGATTCTTATCGACACCACATCTTTTTCCTCATCAGATATTCTTTTTCTTTCAATCCTCAAATCAAAACCCAGTCCATTTAATTCCTTGGTTAATACATGGAAGGATTCAGGAAGATTTTCCTCTTGATAATCCAGCCCTTTCACAATGCTCTCATACGCTTTCTTACGTCCTTTAATATCATCGCTCTTTATTGTCAGCATTTCGCGAAGTGTATAGCTGGCACCATACCCTTCCAGGGCCCAAACTTCCATCTCACCAAATCTCTGACCCCCAAATTGAGCCCTTCCACCAAGTGGTTGCTGCGTGATTAATGAATAAGACCTAACCGAACGGGCATGAAATTTTTCATCAGCCAGGTGAATAAGCTTCATCATGTATATATAACCAACAGTCACTGGTTGAAGGAATGGTTCCCCAGTTTGACCATCATATAGCACAGTTTTGCCATCTTCAGGTAATCCAGCTTCTTTAAGCTTCTGTTTTATTTCGATCTCTTTTAAACTTTCAAAAACAGGTGTTTCCATTGAATAGCCCAATGTTTTCAATGCCCAGCCGAGATGAGTTTCAAGAATTTGCCCGATGTTCATACGGGAAGGCACTCCAAGAGGATTCAAAACAATATCAACCGGTGTACCATCCTCAAGAAATGGCATATCCTCTTCAGGAAGCACAACAGAAATAACACCTTTATTACCATGCCTACCACTCATCTTGTCACCAACTGCTACCTTCTTCTTTATTGCTATTTCAACAGAGACCTTGCATATCACATTCGGCTCAAGCTCAGAACCCCTGCGAATTTTTATTTCTTCGTTCTTCGCGTCATGGTCAAGTTTTTCTATTTCTTTCTTCCCGATCTCAACAATTTTTTTGACCTGATCTTTTATGTCATCCCTATCAATCGAATTAACAATTTTGTCCCAGCTTTCAGGGCTTGTACCCAATCTCGCCGTAGAAATCTTATGACTGGAAAGAATATTTTTTATCTGGTCAGTGATCACTTTACGAACAATATTTTTTTTCTTTTTCAGCTCTTTTTCGATTTGGTCAATTTGCTTCGTTATATCTTCCTCTGGTATCCTGTCAGAAGGATAGTATGTCTTCACATTCACAACCACTCCATGGATACCAGGCGGCACTGTAAGAGATGTATTTGCTACATCCCTTGCCTTTTCGCCAAATATCACCCTCAATAGCTTCTCCTCTGGTGTTAGTTCTGCCTCACCTTTCGGCGTGATTTTACCAACAAGTATGTCTCCTGGCTTTACCTCTGCTCCGAGTCTGACAATACCGTTTTTATCAAGATTTTTCAGTTCTTCTTCTGAAACATTGGGAAGGTCTGCTGTAATCTCTTCAGGTCCGCGTTCTGTTTCCTGCGCGGTCACTTCAAATCTCTCAATATGAATTGAAGTAAAGGTATCTTCTTTCACAAGTCTTTCACTTATTACAATTGCATCTTCAAAGTTATAACCCCGCCATGGCATAAATGCAACGAATAAATTTTTGCCAAGAGCCAGGTCTCCTTCAGGCGAAACAGCGGGACCATCGGAAATAATCTGTCCCTTCTTTACTCTCTGGCCGGAAGAAACAATGGGTTTTTGATGGAAACAGGTATCCTGATTCGTTCTACGAAATGTCTGAAGATAGTAAACATCATGATGCTGCCATGGAAACATACCTTTTTCATCACGTTCAATAATAATTTTTTTTGCATCAACATAGGAAACAACCCCTGAATTTATTGCCTTCACTACAACACCCGAATCCATAACAACCTTCTTCTCCATGCCGGTCCGCACAAGAGGAGACTCAGTTTTCAACAGTGGTACTGCCTGTCTCTGCATGTTCGAACCCATCAATGCACGGTTCGAGTCATTATGTTCAAGAAAAGGAATCAGAGAAGCACTTAAACCTACTACCTGTTTTGGAGAAACACCAATCAGCTCGATTTGATCTTTGCTGGCTTCAGTAAACTCTCCTCCTTTAGATCTCACCCGAATTGTTTCGGGAATAATTTCTCCTGTCTTCGGATCAAAAGGAACATCGGGTGGTGCAACAACATAATTATCTTCTTCGTCAGCGGAAATATGAACAATTTCATTGAAAACTATCTTGCCGTTTCTGACTTTGTAATAAGGCGTCCTGATAAAACCCATATTATCAATTTCAGCATATACTGTTAAGGAATTAATCAAACCAACATTTGCACCTTCTGGTGTTTCTATTGGACATATCCTTCCAAAGTGTGTATAGTGAACATCTCGTACCTCAAACCCTGCCCGTTTCCTTTCTTTTACACCACCTTCTCCAATTGCAGTGATTCTTCTTTTGTTTGTGAGTTCAGAAAGTGGATTCACCTGGTCAAGAAGCTGAGAAAGCTGGTTGCGAGCGAAAAATTCTTCAACGGCAGTAGAAAAAATCCTACTATTCAAAAGGTCCTGTGGAGAAATATCCTGTGTCTTATCAATAATTGCCATTCTTTCCTTTACAAAATGTGCAAGCCTCACCAATCCCTCGTATACATGCTCTTTCACAAGCTCAGCCGATGTTCTCACCCTTTTATTACCCAGGTGGTCTATATCATCGGTTTCACCCTGATTCCTTTCCATAAGATCGAGTAAATATCTTATTGTGCGAATAATATCGTCTGCTGTAAGATGCAGTTCCTTTAAATTCAAACCAAGTTTCTTGTTAATCTGCATCCTCCCTGCAGGCGAAAGGTCATATTGGTCAGAACTAAAGAATAATCTTTTGAAAAAGCTTCTTGCCTCCCTCTCTTCCAACGGGAAACCAGGCCTTAATTCAACATAAATTTTCCTGATAGCATCTTCTGTTGTTTTAATGTCAGCATCTTTTTCAAGTGTTGTCTTTATAATACTGTCATTGGGAACCCGGTCAGGAGCATCATAAAATAAAGATATTATTTCAAAAGGAGTATATCCCAGAGCTTTGAGAAGCGTGGTTGCATAAACTTTCCTCTTTCCGAAATATGCATAAAGGCACGTAGTATTGTGATGTAATTCTGGATGAAATTCCATCCATAAACCACGAGCTGGGAAAATACGGGCTGAAAAGGTAGGCCTCTGTCCGATTTCCTCTTCTTCTTTAAAATAAACCCCTGGGGACCTTTGTATTTGATTAACAACAGTTCTTTCAATTCCATTGATGATAAATGTACCACGTTCTGTCATCAAAGGCATAAGCCCAAGATAAACATCCTGAGCTTCTCGAACACTTTCGATCCTGTTTCGAGTTTTGTCTTTTTTGTACAACCTGAATTTTACCTTGAACTTGCCTCCATAAGTAATCCCCTTCTCCATGCATTCAATCTCAGATTCAATCGGGTCTTCTATCGTGTATCTAATGTATTCAAGGAACAGAGAATTGTCGTCACTGGCTATTATATGTCGTTTTTCACCAGGAAACAGCTCTGTCTCAGTAAACACTTTTCTAAGTACTTCCTCGAGCCCGATTTTTTCCCTCTTTTCTGGAGGAACATCCTTCTGAAGAAACCTTTTGTACGGTTCTATTTGAACCTTGAGTAAATTAGGAATCTGTACATGTTTCGTTTCCATATTCTCTATTACCCCCGTTAAGGGTTTTTTTTAAAATGATGAACCTTCACTTTATTTCGACAGTGGCACCAGCAGCTTCAAGTTTTTTCTTAATCTCGTCTGCTTCTTCTTTACTGACCTTTTCCTTCACTGGTTTAGGAAGAGATTCCACAAGATCTTTGGCTTCCTTCAGACCAAGATTTGTAATCGCTCTGACCTCTTTAATCACCTGTATTTTGTTTGCTCCAAAACTGGTCAGAATCACATCAAAAGATGTCTTTTCTTCGGTCTGACTTTTTGCCTGTTCAGCCGAAGCAGCTGGAGCAGCTACTGCTGTTGCCATAACAGGCTGAACACCAAACTTATCCTCAAGTTTTTTTGCCAGGTCTGCAAGTTCCATGGCAGTAAGACTTCCAATTGCATCAACAAGCACATCCACCGAAAGTTTTTTTTCCTCACTCATTTTTCCTTCTCCTTTTTTTCAGAAAATGTTTTTAACACAAACATTAAACGTGTTATTGGATACTTAATGTTGTATACAATCCCGTTCAAAGGAGCACGAATTCCTCCAATTACCATTGCCTGAAGAGTTTTCTTTGAAGGAAGTGTACCAATTTTTTCAATAGTATCAACTCCCACGAACGACTTATTCAAAATTCCGAATTTCACCTTAATTTTTCCTGAACTTTTTGAATATTTCAAAAGTTCTCTTACAACGTCTGATTCATCTGCTGTTTTGCTCCATACCAGTACATTTGGTCCTTCCATAAATTTCATGGCTTCATCAAGTCCAAAGGTCTGGAATGCTTTCCTTATTAGCGTGTTTTTCACAACCATTACCTTCGTTGAATATTTCTTCATCTCTCTGCGCAGTTGTTCCATTTCTTTAACTGAAAGTTTTGAAAACTCTGCAAAAATTGTGACCTTACTTGAATCTATTTCGTCTGATAGAAATTTCAAAAGTTTTGCTTTGTCGCTTTTATTCATACGTTCACCTTGTTATATCAGGAAATGGTCGACTTGATTTCCTGCGAAATTTTACTGATGTTTATTGGAAAAGATGGTCCCATTGTGGAAGAAAGATGTGCGCTCTTTAAATACATACCTTTTGCACCCTGTGGTTTGGCCGCAATAATTGCTCTGATGGCAGCGTATAAATTATCAAGAAGTTGCTGCTCGGAAAATGAAACTTTTCCAATGGGAAGATGGATGTTTCCGTCCTTATCCATCTTGAACTCAATTCTTCCCTTTTTTAATTCTTCCACAATTTTGTCTATTTCAAATGTTACAGTACCTGATTTCGGGTTTGGCATCAGACCACGCGGACCAAGAATCTTTCCTAAAGCAGCAATGTTTCTCATCATATCAGGTGTAGCAACAACCGCATCAAAGTCCATCCAACCAGTTTTAATTTTTTCCACCAGTTCATTTCCACCAACGTAATCTGCGCCAGCATTGCGAGCTTTTTCAATATGTTCACCTTGAGCAAAAACCAGTACCTTTATCTGTTTCCCACTCCCATGAGGAAGATTTACAGAACCTCTTACAGGTTGCTGAAGCTTCTTCAGGTCAAGCCCCAAATGGACAGATAAGTCAACTGTTTCATCAAAACGAGCTGAGGGATTGGCTTTGATAAAAGTAATGGCTTCTTCGGGTGAATAAACAGCCTTTTTTTCCAAACGCTCCTGAATTGCTTTGTACTTTTTGGATCGTCTTTTCATCGTTACCCCTTAATCAATAATCTCGATTCCCATGCTTTTTGCACAACCTTCAACGATTTTTACTGCCTGCGCAAGGTCGTCTGTATTAAGATCCGGTAATTTTATTTTCGCTATCTCTTCAATCTGTTTCCTTGTGACTTTACCAACTTTTTCTTTGTTGGGTACCCCTGAACCTTTCACAATGTTTGCCATCTTTTTCAATAATGCTGCTGTGGGTGGTGTCTTCAACTGATAGTTAAAAGTCCTGTCCTCATATATCGTGAGAACTACAGGAATGATATCTCCTTCTTTGCCCTTTGTTGCAGCATTAAATGACTTACAAAATTCCATGATATTGACGCCATGTTGACCCAATGCCGGACCAACAGGAGGCGCAGGAGTTGCCTGGCCTGCTGGTATCTGTAATTTCACAACTGCCTTGATCGGTTTTGTTGATTTTTCTGCCATATTCACACCTTTTCAACTTGCCAGAAATTAAGTTCTAAAATTGTTGACCTTCCAAAAATTGATACACTAACTTTCAATCTTTCTCGTTCATTATTAACTTCTTCCACCACACCTGTAAAATCAAGAAAAGGACCATTTGTTATTACTACCTTATCTCCTTTACTAAACTCCACTTTTGGAACTGGCTTGGTCTTTCTCTCTTCAATTTCCCGCAATAGGTTGCTTATTTCATTATTTTGTAACGGTGCAGGCCTTGTCCCTGCGCCAAGCACGTTGAACACTCCATTGGTTGTTTTGACAAGATGCCAGGTCATTTCATCAACATTATCATCAGCTTCTATAAGCAAATAACCTGGAAAAAACTTTCTTGGTCTCACTGTTTTCTCACCCTTTGTACTATAGATCACATCTTCTGTCGGTATAATGATTTGTTTGATACTGGTATTACCAGTATTCGCAAGTCTTGATTCAATCAGTTTTTTAACTTTTTCTTCATGCCCGGTCCTGACGTGAACAATAAACCATTTACTCATCATTACCTCGCAAATACATGGAGCATTTTTGAAAAAATTACATCAATAATTCCAAAATAAATTGCCATAAGGATCATTAAAACAATCACTGCGAATGTTGACCTTTTCAGCACCTGAAAGTTCGGCCAGGTTACTTTTTTGAACTCAGCTTGACTTTCTTTCAAAAAAACTTTTATCTTTTGCATAGGCTTTTGCCATTGTTGCAGGCCTGGGAGGATTTGAACCTCCAACCTACGGTTTTGGAGACCGCCGCTCTGCCGTTAGAGCTACAGGCCTATCTGATTTCTCTATGGACCGTGTGTCTACGGCAGTATGGACAAAATTTTTTTAATTCAAGACGGTCCTTATTCTTTTTCTTATTTTTTTCAGTGGCATAATTGCGCCTTTTACATTCCGAGCAAGCCAGCAAGATATTTTCAGCCATAATATGTACCTCAGGAGATGATTTCAGTGATTGCGCCTGAACCAACAGTCCTTCCACCTTCCCTGATGGCAAATCTTAACCCTTTCTCCATCGCAACCGGCGCTATCAACTCTGCTTCCATCTCT